>Ga0181417_1000345_pt1 | contig 15571 bp, 12 predicted proteins | sample 40SPOviralmetaG_FD_130142 | JGI IMG/M metagenome (GOLD analysis project Ga0181417, IMG submission 130142) | Marine viral communities from the oligotrophic San Pedro Time Series (SPOT) site, San Pedro Channel, CA, USA - 40 SPOT_SRF_2013-02-13 | ecosystem: Environmental > Aquatic > Marine > Strait...
GCCGGGTGGCGCGCCGCCGCCGCCGCCGCCACCGCCACCGCCGCCGATGAAGTCTAGTGGCGTGGCGCAGAAGCCGATGGCACAGGCACCTTCGAATAATTCTGAACCGCTGGATCCAAATTCAGAGCCAAGAAACAAGGAGTTTGCAACCAATGACGTCATTGAAGGAACGGACTCTTGGTTGCACTTTAACGATGCGACTCAAGGGAAGTTTCCAGAAGTGTGGCTCAACGCATGGAGAGGCTCAATGTGGGAACTACCAAATCAAACTCTTCTCGGTTCTACTGGCATCTTTTGGAATCCGCTAGAGTTACCTTTGAAGGTTCTTGCTCGTGCTTTCTATAGGCCGCCGAGAACGGCTGCACCAGCCGCAACCAGGAAGACACCACGGAGTCCTAATTTGGGGTGGCTCGACGGGAAAAGATTAGAGGCGATCGAGATCAGCTTAAAGTCGAAGAAGTTAAAGGGCAAAGGCGAAGAGATCAAAAATGGCCTTCTCCAGTACGATCTGATAGAGGCCTTACAAGTACATATTAAGGAGGTGGAACTTAAAGGAACCACGCCACTCACGCTCTTAGAGTCGTTGCAAAAGCTGCTGCCCGACACTGCCGACGAGATGGACAAGGAAAGAGCAAGGTTTACACTGGAGCGAGCGAAATTGGGCCCTGAGGACTTAAGAAAACTCGACGACGTGCATATCTTCATGGCACATTTGTACGACGTTGACAACGTGCGCACGCGTATCGATTTTCTTATCACAGTCGAGGGTTGCAAAGAACGACTTGATACGTATGTCAACCCGAAGGTCGAGCTTTTCACGAGCAAGTCGGTACAAGTGCAAGCTATGACAACTCTTTACAAGATTTTGGGACGTCTTCTTCGCGCGGTCAACGCAATGCGTCAAGGCAGGACGTGCGGCGCGCCACCTAATGCGTTTTTCTGTACAGCAAGATGTGGGCTGAATCTCGGTCTCACTGAACAACAATTCAAGGACAAGGTTGTGAAAGACACGGAAGCTATGCGAGCTTTTATGTTCAAGCCCTCGGGTGGTCACCAGATGCTCGGTGAGGCCATCGTGGAGCATATGATCAATGAGACGTTTGAAAAGGACTACGAGGCGGACGTCGCGACAAAACGGCTCGAAGCGTTCAGAAACGAGCTGCTAAGGGACGCGTCCAACAGCAAGTCTGAAAAGTCCAACGACGGGGACATATACGAATCCAGCATTTTCAAGCGAAAAAACGACATATTGGAGTATGAGTGGTACACTGAGGCAACCGGTGAAATACGGCGCCTTCAACGCCAGCTCGAGCTTGCAGACACACTGGTTGAAAAGGCGAAGGCTGAAGCTGCAGTTGGCACATTTGAGAAACTCGAAGACATGAAGAATGCGACTTCCAAACTGGTTAAACAGGCGGAGGATAATATGGACACGGCTGTTGACGAAGCACAAAAGTTGCTGAAGCACGTCGGCCGCAAGCAACACAGCAAAAAAGGCGATACAGTATTGGACGCAACGGTTGTTTTGCGCAGCATTACTGACATGTTGTTTCTCGTATGGGACGCCACCGTTAGATACGAAGGCCGTTTGAAAGGCCAGAAATACAGTCTCCTGGCCCCTCCCCCTCCAGACGGCCTTAAGAGTACGACAACGTTCGGGTCCTCCGCCGCCATGTCGCCCACCCTGACAATGCCCATCGGCGCGCAGCTCTACGCCCCCGAGTACTCCGAAAACTATTTAACACTACGTTCCTACAGCGAGGAGAAGCCATCGAAGCGCTCAGCGCCAACCAAGTCGCACACTCGCTTATTCGCCCGGCGCACGGAGGCTCGTGTGGGCGAATTACTGCGAATGGCGATGCAGGCGACCGACGCGCGTATCGACTCCGACACCCTAGAGTCCCCCGGATTTCCCACCTTGCTTGACGCGACGCACGCTCTCGCCGCAAAAGTGCTGTCGACGGCGTGACCCCAGCCGCGCGCTCTCACTCCTCTCCGTGCTTGCGCTTTGCGCGCTGCTCGCGCGCCACGACGAGGACGTTCTCCGTCTCGACACCAAGATTATACCGTGCGATGTCGTGGTTGACGCATGCAATGCGGAAGAAGACCTCGCCCTTTGCGACCGGGCGAGTGTTGCGGGAAAGGAACTGTGGTTTGAACGTCCACGAAAGCCGTCCATTTTTCATAGTTTGCTTGTCCGAGGGTAGTATGGGTGGCGAGAAGAAGCTGGCCGGCGTTCCAGGCTTGAACATTGTCGTTGCCAGTTGCTGGCTCGTCGTGGCGAGGCACGGCACAAAGGTAAAGTACACCGGACCCCTCGTAGGGAGATCGTGCTCCGTCGCCTTTCGCTGCAGCACCGACCCGGGGTACACGCAGAGCTGGACCGCGACCGTACAAATGCGCCTCGTTTCAATCACATACTGTCGCACGTTGTCACAGAACTGAACGCGGTGGGGAAAGCGCTGCTTGTCCTTTTTGAACTCGTGAGGCACCAGTGAGCGGTCGTAGTTCTTTGGCATCACGACCGCAAGCGCGAAATCATTGGGTTTAATAGCTTCTGGTGTCGGAAGCTGTCGTGGCGGTATCGCTACCAAAGCGTTCGGCTCGTCCAGCGCTTTCCCATCGACAGGTAGCAAGACGACGGCTGCCGACGTCGCCGCCGAACCCGAGGTTGACCGCGCTGACTCCAGCGGCGTCACCTCCTCTCCAAGCGCCTCGCGGAGGCGTTGGACTTCGCGCCCCTCCGCCGCCGTTAGACGTTCGAGCGCCTCGTTGCGTGCACTAAGGCGATTTACCTCCTCTTCTAACCCTAAGCGGGTCTTCTTGGCCTCGGCGAGCTCGACGGCCAGCCGTTCGCACTTCGCTTCGAGAGTCTCGTTTGGCGGAGAGCCTGAAGAACCCGGGACCGGCTTTGCGGCGGGGTGCGCTGCGGGCGACCGCTGAACGGCCGACCCGTCGGAATCGGCGTTCGGCCCAGACGAGCAGGAATCGCCGCCCGTTTCGTCTTCCTCGTCGCTTTCGTCTTCTTCCTCATCGTCATCACTCATGGAACTCTCTTCGGCGTCCGACGCGGATTGAACAGCGTCCTCGAGGCCCTCCGAGTCGTCGTCCATTGAACAAGCAGAGTTACGTCGATGTAACCTCTGTATCCGGAGCGTGTCCGGGAGAGAAGCCAAGCGCTATACACAAGGGGGTGGCGAAGACGACCTCACCACGGGAGCGGCAGTTCGACGCTGGGTGTCCACCCGGAGGCCCTTTGATGTCCACTTTAGCGAGAACGTGTCCATCCGATGTACAAACAATCCCCTGCAATGGAAGTCGAGACCAGCCCAGCCGGAGCCGCGTGGGACCCCGCAACTGGACATTCGGTTGGAGAAGATGAGCTCGCCGCGTTGCTGACAGCAGCTGGCGCAACTCCGGCGGCGCCGGCCATCCAGCCGCGCGTCGATGCGCTGCGCATCGACCTAATAGTCGTCAGGCCGGACACAGGAGAGACCGCGATCGCCGACACTTTTGTGACAACGGAGATCGACGTGGCTTCGGATCGTATGTGCACCTTTTTGAGTCGCGTCGTTGACGCGAACTCGTCGGTCAAAATTCACATCGGCGCCCTTTCAGCAATTATCTGTCTTCACCCAAGTGGCCGCGCTTTCCAGGCGGTGTGGATGCACTGCGGCCTGGCATACCGCACGCAAACGGAGCCAGTCTGCATCGTGTACTCAGCCGAGCAACTTCCCGGTTGGACCCACTCGGTCTGTCGCGCATTTCAAGGGATGATTCGAAACAGCGCCGCGCTGAAGCAACTTGAGAACACGGCCTTGCAGAGGAGAATGGTGGCGCATTCCAAACAGGTGCCACACGTGTGGATGAACAGGTCTATCTGACCGCGGTTGCGAGCGCACCAGCTCGGGTGGGACCGCCGGAACGAGGGCGTAACCGAAAGTGGACACTGGCGCGACACTGGGAGTGGACACTGGGACGACAAAAAGTGTAACGGCTGGGCCTAGGAGGTGCTCGCTTTTCCGGCCGACCGCGATCACGCCCTAGATCTCCCGCTTTGACGAAACACAGCCGTGACAACCGACGGTTACACCGGAGTGTGTGCCACGTGGCACGTGACATGGAAATTTCCTTAGACAATTCTGTGGACTGCGAGATTAGGGCGTGATCGCGGTCGGCTGGAAAAGCGAGCACCTCCTAGGCCCAACCGTTACACTTTTTGTCGTCCCAGTGTCCACTCCCGGTGTCGCGCCAGTGTCCACTTTCGGTTACGCCCCATTCCGGCGTACCGGAATTGGAAGGAGACCCGCTCAAAGCTCTCGTGGCTTGAGCTTGCCAATCTCCTCCTTCAGCCGCGCCAGATACAGTTTGCGCCGGTTTGCGACATCCACCATCGTCTGGAACTTGTCGTCGTCGGCGAGCGCGATGGGGTCGTCGAACTCCCACGCTTTTTCGACCACCCATCCAAGGTCGTCCCCACCGTTGTACCACACACTCTGCAGCGGCATGCGGTCCGCGGGGTAGCAACCCTGGATCAGAACGAGTCCGACGATGGAGCCCGTCTCGTAGTCCTTGCGACCCTGTCCGCTGGTGAGCCACCCGCCGGGATGCTGCCGGTTGAGGCGCGAGCGGTAATCGGCCATCATCGCTTCGGTCGGGGTGGACTTGGACGCCGCGACCAGGACCCACTCCGGTGTCGGGTTGGTGGACTCCAGCTGCTGCGAAAGCGGCCAGGTCCGGTTCTCCACGTTCTTCTTGCCGGTGACCAGCGCGTCGGCCCACGGCTGCTTGACCTTGACGATCTTCATCCCAAGCACGTTCAAGATGGCGGCGGTGGGTGGCGCCTCCAGGCCGGGCGGCCCGGGGTCGGGCGTCTCGCGGCGGAGGTACTTTGAGAGCGGGACGTCCTCCTCGGAGTCGTCGGAGTCCTCCTCCTCTTCGTCGAGAACCTTGTCCTCGTTTGGCACCGGAGAGCCGGGCGCCGGCGCCGCATCAGCCGGCGGGATGGCACTGAGGCTCTCGCCCGCCGCCACGCGCGCGAGCACCGCCAGGTACTGCTGCACCGTCGCGGGCTTGACCGTGATGCGCCAGTACGGCCCAGTTGGCAACCCGAGCGCCCGGCCGGCGTCGGGGCTTCGGATCAGCTTGGCCACTCGCTCGGGGTGCTCATGGGTCGGGCCGTCGGCGTACGCCTTCGGGTCGCTTGCGATCCAGGCCTCGGCCGCGGCGTACTCCTCATTGGACAGACCGTTGCTCGACAGAATGGCCATGTTGCGTAGGCGGTCGGGGATCCGCGGGTCGGCGACCTGGCTCGACCCCCGAATCGTCACCGGCAACGTGAGCGTCATGCGGCTGCCTTGCCCGAGCGCGCGGCTCTCGGTCTTGTGGTTGCTAAAGGACCCATGGGGCCAACCGACCGGCCAGACGCAGATCAGGGGGTCACCGGTGCGCGGGTTCGGAGCCGCCGGGATCAGCCCGATCGACGGGTGGCCGGCGCTCACCAGGAGCGCGTTGAACTGGTCCATGTGCGCTTCCCAGTCCATGAAGTAGGGCCCCGCCACCTTCTCGCGCCACGCTCGGAACTCGCCGCCCACCCGCCCCTCGTAGTAGGCCTCCATGCACACGAGGAGCGCCGCCGGCGTCAGCGGCCCAACGATCAGCGTCGCGCCGTCCTCGATGCCCGTGCCGCCCGTGAGCTGCGCGAGCATCTGCGCGCCGTGCCTCCGAATCCAGGCCGTTGTGCTCGGGTCGGAAGATGCGACGTGCGCGCGCAGGTTCGCGATGAGGACCGGCGGCGCCATCTGGTCGTGGTGGATCTCGAGCGCCGAGCCCTTTACCGGCTTGAAAATCGGGTGCGGGAAGTGCTTCGGCAGCCCGGGCTGCAGTCCCAGCGTCTCCATGAGCTTCATGCCCTCCACCACCATCGGGAGGGCCACGTCGGGAATCAGGTGCGCCCACTTGCCAAAGCCTTTGGCGGACCAGGACCCTGCCATGTTTCCCATACCCATGCCCGGCTCGCATAGAGGCAGAAATTCGCGGCAATTCGTTGCAAAACGCGAATCGAGCTCACAGAGTCAGCATGGGAAAGAAATGTACAGTTCGGAGTAATGGTGTGTGCATGGGTGATGAAATGATTGCGAGCGTGCTCGTCGTACTGCCAAAGGCAATTGTTGCTAGGGCTAGAATCAGTGTGCGAGGAATGTGCAGAAAGGGCAAGGAAAGCCGAGTTCGAGTGAACCGTACATACCGTGTTGCCCATCCGCACGAAGGAGACGGCCTTCATGAAGAAATCCTTGCCGGGCATGCTCTGGAACCACGGCCGCTTCTTGAGGTAGTCCGGATCAAACACGAGCTGCATGCCCTCTTCGGTGCCGAGGTTGATTCGCTGCCGGTACTCGAGCTTCTTCTCCACGGCCAGGTTGTTCCACGCCGCATACGCCGCGACGATCTCGGGGTATTCAACGTTGTTCTTCTTGCTGAAGAACATCGCGGTGAGATGGCCCGGCTCGTGCGACGAAAAATCGAGCATCAATTCGAAATTGGTATGGAACCAGTTGTTGGTGGAGGCGCCCAGCGCCGACAAGAAGGCGGGCGAGTCGATGGCCGTGGGCAATGGCATGGACAGCACGCCGTTGAGGTTGAGCGAGTCCTTGTTCTGCGTCGCCTTGAGCTTCACCAACCCAGACTCAACGGTCCGCGGGGGCTTCTTCTTCCGCTTCTCTCCCACCTGGGTGCCGTTGACATCGGTGGACGACGACATCAGCGAGAGGGTTGCTAGGGATGGGAGTGCCACAAAGTTGTGGCTCATAACCTCGTCTCGGGAACGGGCGCTGTGCTCCGTTTTTTCCCACTCTTTCTTATTACTCATACGATTGCACCGGAAGGCCGCCGGCCGCTCAAGGGCCAGCGCCGTCGGTTACACCGGAGCCACAGGTCTTGTAGCGGCCATCGCGCAAGCGTAACCGTTTGTGGACACTCGCGCGAGGCGCGACAGTTTATGTAACGGCATATCCTACTCCGACTCTCGCGGTCTTTTATGGCTGTAGAAGCCGCCATGTCCCACTGGATTCGTCAGGATTGTCAGGCTCTTGCGATGGCGAGTCAACGCAACGTACAGAATCGCTTTCTCCTCCTCCTCGCAGTTGAGCAATTCGTCGTGAACTGCAACGTGATCACATTCAAACCCCTTGCACTGGTGAACAGTCGAGGCAACAGAAATGTCTGTGCGCAAGGAGAAGTCTGGCAGGCTAATCGAATTGTCGACGAGAAATTGGCTCACGCGATCGAGTTCCTTGTCACTGAGTCTCTGTGCGTACTTGGCAAACGGCGTCTCGTCTGACTTGTCCCACCTTTTCGCCTTTAATTCGTTCTTGAGCTTGTCTCCTCCCACCACCTTCATTCCATCCGTTTTCATGGCCGTCTCGATGACACTTCGATTCTGGCGGCACAGCAAAAGCGAATTTCCAGGGACCTGCATCTTTACCTGCCACCGCACGCTGCTGCGTTCCGACTCGTCGCGGTAGCTGTGCATGCGAACATGCATCATGTCCTCCAGAAATGCGGTGGTGTGTGCGTCCAAGCGATGGGTGCCGTAAAACTCGATGCATAGGGGCAATTCTGGCTCGCGCTCTTCAGGCATACAGCACTCGGAATTTGCTGCACAACCGCGGTGGTTGAAGACGTTCTTAAAGTCGTTAATCCTTTGGTCGTTGTCGCCGATGAGCACAACCGGACACGGTGCTTGGCGAATGAGGCGCTGCTCTTGCGCCGATAGGAGATCTTGCATCTCGTCCACGATGACGACGTCGTACTTAGACAGCGGCTCACGTAAAAGCTCGTCCCTGTCGCAAACATACCGACGACTCGCAAAGGTGGATGCGTTCTCCACCATGTCGCAGAGCGGAAAAGTGTCAAGTCCAGCCGTCCACTCCATTTTGCGAGATGCCATGGTCAGCTTCTTGTGCTGTGAGCAAAGAACAAAGTCCGCCCGAGGGTGTTGCAACTGGTGGCGCATAACATCAGCGCATCCAGCACCCCCGTTGTGCTTCATCTTGTTAATCAGGCCATACTTGCCGTTGCTCGCCTCGCCGGGGAAGTAGCGTTGCAAGAGCGACCTATCGGTACAGACGGGGTCAAACTCCGCTCTCGCGCCTTTCTTGTAGAAGATTGGCAGGGCACATAGCGAGTCCAGCGTCTTAACCTTCACAGTGCGACTATTAATTTCCCTTTCAAGGACTTCCTGGTTGGCCTTGTTGAATGTGACAACGAGCACGTGGGGACACGGCCTTTTGTAAGCCCATGTGCAAATCGCGCGCTTAAGGAGCGTCGTTTTTCCCGCACCAGGCGGCCCCTGGAAGACCGTGAGAGGCGCCGTTGGGAAGCGTGTAAAGAGCCTGCGGTGGATGCCGTCAAAGAAAAGGCGACCCTCTTCGCTGATCACCTTTACGTGTCCGTTCGTAACATCACGTACACCGTTCTTGGCCACCGTGTGACCCGTCCACTCTTGAAGCGGCCATCGACTGCCAAAAAATCGATCGAGTACAGCGCGCGCATTGAGGGGAATCTCCTCCTTTAGCAGTCGCACATAGACTTTGCCGTCGTTCGGTAAGTCCAGCTGACACGGAGTGTCGCACGCAGTCGTGCGCAACGATCCGTCGGCGCAGTGGAAGAGCACAATCACGTTTTCTGAAGTCGGTAAGGCAATGCGGAAGCCGTCCTCGCAAAAGCTTACCCCGTCGCCGCGCGTGTCCGTGCAGTCTCCGTAATTCCAAAGTCGTGTGCCGGTCGCATCGAAAATCCACACAATGAAGCGTGGAGCGGAGCCGTTTCGTGCAGCGAACGCGTCGTCTGCAATGTGCGAGTGCTGCAGTTCCACGATGTCACCAGTCTCGTAATCGGCGAGATCTCTTGGACGGCCATCTTCGCCCACTCCCCTAGCCTCCTTGTGAACATCTGCAGTCGCAAGGTTTTGCCATTCTGCGTGCCACGGCGACATTTCACGAGTGTCGTACGGTGCCGGCTCGCACACACCATCTTCCGGTGCGTCGTTGGAGTTCACACCAAAGTCGCATTCCTGTGCTTCATGCTTGTGTCGAAAGTACGCAGCTCGCTTACCATTTGCCGATGCCTTGCAGAACACGGTTGGGCTCCGGCACTTTGGGCATACAAAATGACCTATGCCCACGCTCCGCTTGGCTTCAACAAGTACGCCGCTCTTAGGGTCCAGGGAGAGGTCAAGCGAAAAGCGCATATCCGTGGTGCTTTTCAATTCGAGAAGCGTCACAACACCAGTCTTGATAGCGGCGCACAGAGTGCAACGCTTCCGCACCATATTCGATGCGAGTCGCTGGTAAATCCACGGTCCCAGTTTCGGCCCAGCCCGGGTCCTAGTCCCAACCCCCAAGGGTGCTGCGCCCTTGTGTGGATGCAGCTTGGTGCGCCGTCTCTCGCATTTACAAATGACACAACGAGGGCCGGGAAGTACACAAACCGACCGGGGACCGGGTTTTAGGGAGAGTGACAGGTGCCGGTCGGGTGGGCGGAGAACGTGGGATCGGGCTTACGTTTCAATCTCTTTAAGTTTTAAGCCGTTTCCGGAGCCGGCAAATGTCACGTCTCACAAGACCCTCAACGCACCGTACACCCCCTTTGAACAACCGCCACACTACGCCGCGGGAACGCACCGAACGCTCACACCAGACGGGCATTCTTGTAGTGTGGGTAGCGGCTTTTCGCGTCGGCCAGCTCTTGCGAAAGCTCGTGGTCGATGATCCACTTGTCCACCTGCGCCATGATGGAGGCCTTGCGCTTGACAAAGACCTTGCAGTGCTTGACGCGGCGCCAGCGCCGGCAGGCAGCGGCGCGCGGGGCGCCGAGCTCCATTTCAGTCTCAATGATGTTATGCAGCGTGCCAAGGTTGTACCGCTTGCAATACAAGCGGTTGATAAAGTTAAAGGCGTGTGCCACGATTTTGACGTAGGCGACGTAGCGCTCGCTGTCGACTGGGTACTTGTCGCCCACTTGCTGCACCTGCGACTTCATGAACTCGTACACCTGATCAGAAAAATTGTACGGTGGCTTCTGGGTACAGGCATCGCCCACAATTCTCATAGCCCTGACCATGTCTTCCACCGAGTACAACTCTTTCAGCTCCTGGTGGGACGCCGCCGCGTTCGCAAACTCAAACAAGTTCTCAACGCGCTTGAAGCAGTGTTCTAACAGCAGGTGTTTCACAGTCTGAAAGTCAGTGTACTTGGTCGTTGCCATTTCTTGTACAGAGGAAAAGTCGTAACAGCCGAGCTCCTCTTGGGAGCGAACGTGTACTGGACGCTGCACCTTTTCCTTCTTACCCTTAGTGTTGCTCCGGAAGGCCAGCGACGGCTCAAGGGCCAGCGCCGTCGGTTACACTGAAGCCGCACGCGTAACCGTTATGTAGAAAGTAAAAGATGAGCGTTTCACCAGGGGTTACACAAAGAGTGGACACTGGCGCGACAATTTGTGTAACGGTAAGGCCTGGGTGGTGCTCGCTTTTTCGATCGACCGCGATCACGCCCTAGATCTCCCGCTCTGACGAACCCGTTCAGATTCGCTCGTCCGGACTCTCGGCGCTGGGCACACCCCACAAGGGCTCCCTTGCCGCGCGTGTACGCAGGGCTTGTGCCCTTTTGTCCAGGTTCCACGGTGACCAATGGTCATCCAAATCCAGAGTTCGCGCCAGCTCGCGTACGGCTGGCTGCCATTCGGCGTCCATGGCCGCGACGAGCTGCTGGTCGATGGCGTACACTGCATTCGTGTCTGCCAGATCGTTGTGGAACGAGTTGTCGGCGTCTATGACCGGTGTTGTAACAGACGCTGTGTCCGTCTCCTCGTCGACCGCAGCCTCGACGATCGTGTCGTCGCCATTTTCGGGTGCATTTTCAGTGGGCGGAGAAGGCGATGGTAGAGGGTCTGGTGGGTCTGGACTAACGGGCAGCCACGGCGTGTGCGGTACGTGCACGTCGTAGTAGCTGTCCCATTTGGCTTGAGCTAGTGGCGAGGGCGGTGACGTTTCGGCCACCTCGTCGACCGAAGCCCCAAGGATCGTGTTGTCGGAGGTGGAAACACGCAGCTGCACCGCGTTTTCAGTGGGGATGGAACTCGGAACGCGCGGCGGCGGAGTCATAGGGAGCGACGGGGGTGATGGTGAGGGGGCTGGAGCTTCTAGAGGCGGACTCGGCAACGGCTTCGGGGGCGGCGAGCGGAGTGGCGGGTGCTGTGCAATTAACCGAATGCGCGCGTGTTTCGTGACGCGGGGACCCTGTCTGAGGCATAGGAAGTAGATGCCCGGATTGACGTTGATCGACGTGCGCAGATCTGCGTCCAGATAGCCAGAGAAGTCGAGGTGAATCGGAGCATGCATGCATTCGGTGTGTGAATGCTCTGTCCAGAAGACGTAGTCAAACTCGTACACTTGATGCCCTCCAGAGAATTGCACCGTGGTCGGCGTGTTTGACCAGACGACGACGTCCGTGACGCTATCGTCATTCGTGGTGTCCGAGCCTCCGTGAACGAGAATGACAACCTCCGGCGACAGGGCTTTAGGAGGCTGCAGTTCTGATGGCGATAGGAACGGCGGAGAAGGCGGCTGCGGAGGACGGCCTGGAGACGGCCATCTCGGAGGCTGTTGAGACGGCGATTGTGACGGCTGCGATCGTTGTGGGGGCGACCCTGGGCGTAGCAACAGCGGTGTGGGTGGCGTGGACAGCGGCAAAAGCGGTGACGGAACGGGTGAGGGCCGTGAGAGCGGCATTGGAGGTGGCGATGCGAGAGCCTCCGTGAACGCGATTGTCGGCGGCGTGACCAAGTCAACACCCGCTACGCCAAGCTCGTTCGCCACGAGTCCCGGAAAGCGGTCTTCGAGCATGGCGTCTAGTATGTCGTCGGAGACAAAGCCTGGCCCCTCTGCAACGCAGACCCTGCAGTTGTCGCCTTGGTCGATGATCTTCACATGAGCCGGCTGTACGCCGCCCGGAAGAAGTTTGACCATCGCGCCGCGAAGGGCGTCAATGTCGAAAGCGGTGCGACGCCGACCTGTTACCAGGCGGCGTGCGTGTGTGCTCATCGGGGCGAGGACGTCGCTTTGCGACGCGATGTCTACGCAGGCGTACTCGCGCAACCTACCGTTTTCATACTCCCCAAGTCTATCGCTCGCGGTCGAGGCCGGCGGCGGGGACGACAGGGGGGTGTCGGGTTGTAACAACAGCCAGGCGAGTAGCGCCGCAATGCATGTAACGGTCGCACAGAAGCAAACCCCGCCAATGCACTGGCTTCGCCAACGGCAGTTACGCTTTTCGCGCTCCGTGTAGTAGCTGGACGGCGAGCCGCCGATGACCGCCCTGAGGTTGAGCGGCGCCACGGGCTCAGCCTCCGTGGGCGTGCTAGTTGCCGCGGCAACGCTCATAGTTGACCACGGAGCCTGTTGGATGACATCATACGCCTTCTGCACGTGTTTGGGAAGAGGGAGCGTCTCCCCGTCCGTTGCAGAAAAGTGTTTGCGTATTCCCTGGTCAAGCACCGAATCTAGCCGACTCCGCGACCGAGTCGCAGGCCCAAAAGTGCGTGTACGACACGACATTACAGACCCGCCTACCGGCAAGGCCGGGCGCGCGTACTAATGTTGGAGCGCGGTTCACGTGCGGATCGCACGTTATTCTACAGCTGTAGTCGTAGGCAAGCCTACAACGCGCCCGAACCCGAAAGCAGATTCAACAAGCGCTCGTACAGGAGGCACCAATCGCGGAAAGCGGGGAGAACCTGGCTCCCGCCTGTTCGAACATACTCCACTGCGGCTGGATACTTGCGCTCCCATTCCTGCTGCAAGAAGAAAAGCAAGTCTACCTGTTTTTCATCAGGTGGGTCACCCGCCTGCACCAGGTCGACGAACGCCGCAAGCTTCTCGTAGTCCGTCCCATTATCCGTCGCCCACGCATTCACATCTTCGACTGCAGCATCCTGCACATCCCTCGTGGGCGCGTACTGTAGCTCTGGCTGAATTGTCAACGGCTTTGGCGTGCTCTTCTTCGGAATTGGGCAAGGTTCTTGCTCGTCAGTGCCGTAGCGCACGCCAAGGGTCGGCACAAAGCAACGGTTGCCTTCGAGGTCGACGGGGTGCTCGGACATCTGTCGAGCGACGCTCAGCCACTCGACGCACACGTTAACCACGAGGCGACGCTCCTCCTTGCCAGACTTCGCACCCCATCCACCTACGGATGCCGCGACGTCGAGAACTTTTCCCAAGCACCACGCGCCTACCAACGTGCCAAGGCCGCGCAACATGTTGCGCTCCGGTTCGCGCAACGCCTGTACAGCGAAGGGGTGGTACCGAAATGACCAGTGCTCTTTGTGCTCTGTAGCAAACAGCCCGACGAACAGCTCATCCAGCGGGGCGATTCTTTGGTCGAATCCGACTTCGGGCTGAAAGACGTTGAGCGTAGAGGCTGGACCTTGAATGCAGACGTTGATGTCTTCGGTCGCAACGAGGCGCCCATCGATCAGATCGCTCGTCGGGTATGCATTGACGAGCGCGGGGTTCCCCAGGACCACGCCATCGAGACGCCATTCGTTCAGCTCGCGCAAGGACCACATGCCCGTGAACGGGTCCTTGAGAGAGCCGCCCCCTGCTTTGGACATGGTGGTGCGGCCATCGTCGCGGTGGGAGAGGCTCATGTTGACTGCGCCAAGCGAGGCCATCACCGAGCGGCGCTCGGTGCCTGCGCCGCCGTACGCGGAACAGCTCTTGGAGATGAAGGTCACGTTTCCAGGCCGTCCAGCGATCCGCGCCGCGCTCTCAGAGCACACACGCGTGTACACGATGCTGTTGTTCGACTTCTTTCCCGGATGCGCCGCTGACGCTGTGATCGGTGGCGCGGGAACCGAACGCCCTGGTGCGGTGTCCGCCTTGGACGGGTTTGTCCAGCGGGCGAGCGCGGCGGCACGCGGCGGCACGCCGTTGCCTACGACATAATCCTGAAGGCCGCCAAAGCGGTCGCCCTCCGGCGACACGGCAGCGATCATCGTCAATGCACCGTTCTACTGTCAAGACGTTCGCGTTCGCCCATATTTCTAACCGCGGTCCACGGCAAGCTAGCGCGACATTGAGTTCAATTCTCTCGCAAGTGGCCTCAAACACAACGGGTCCATCTTTCCCTCTGTGGCGCCTTCAAAATCAGCGAGCATGACATGCAAAGCATGCGGTCGTGCCGCATCGTATTGATCGACGAGGACATTTCGGGCGGCAATGTCTCCGTGAACGAGGCTCTGCTTGTCAAGGTGCAATGCGGCTTCGGCAACTTGCAACAGCGCAACCGCGGTGTGGGCGATGCTGATCGCCATTCCTTCGAACTCGAGATGGTCGGAGAGGTCGACCATGGAACCAAAAGGGGCAAGCGGGACTAGCAGCAGGAATCCGAGGCGTGGATCGTGCGCAGTGGAGATGAGTGGCAGAATGTGTGGGTGCGCCTCCATACGCCGCATCGCCTGCAATTCCATCCTCATCCTGTGCTCCTGGCCGTACATACCGTGAAGCGCGGCGACCAACTTGTTGCCTAGCCGCCACACCGTCGCCCGCTTTGAGCTTCCGCACCCAAGAAACTGGCCTTCGTACAGGCGCGGCCGGCTAATCAAGCGATTTCGGCGCTGCGGAGGGGCCGTCGTTTGCAGGTTCGAACACGAAGACCCGTTGCCCATGGAGTGACGGAGCAAAGCGTTGCACGCCTTGCGTTGCGCGTGCAACGCACCGGTTAGCAGGGAGCTACAACTAATAACTTGTGGAGCTGGACGTGGCGGTACAGCCTCGTGTAGCAATGGGTGCAAACGACGACGGAGCCACCTCATTGTTGTTGCTCTTTCTTAGCATCGAGACCCTCCGGCGACTCGGAGGTCCGTTTGGCGCGCTCGTGGGGGTGGTGTCTTGCGCTCTCCTCGTTGCGGGCCTCGTGTGGGTCATCGTCTGGTCAAGTCAGCAATCGGAGGAGGACCCAACTACCGACGCGGCTTCGAAGCGGGAGCACACGCCGACAACAACCACGGGATCAGTTTGGATCAACGCGCTTGTGATCTTCCTGATCCTTTCTTTACTAACAGCGCCCTCGTGCTACTACGTCCCGCGCGCAATGCGCCAGCAGGCGGAACCCGTCATCGTAGACACACCTCCCGCCCCGCCGGAGGCAGCATCCGCAAAGCTGCCACTCGTCGCGCTCGCATCGCGTCCGATCGGTGTGCACGCGGTCTAGGCGGTAGTGTAAGCGAAGACGTGGGAAGACGCCGGAGAAAAGACCGGGGTCTAATTGTTTAGTGTTCTCTAGTTTTTACTCTCGTTTTCAATCTCCCCTCCCCTCGCCTTCCCACACCTCGCGCGGCTACTCGCGCGGCTACTCAGGCCGGACGCCGCGCGCACCCCCCTTTTCCCCCACCTTCCCCCTCTCCCCGCGCGCCTCGCGCGCGCCTACTCCGTCTCTTTGCCGTGGTGCTGGAGGTCGTTGTTCTTCTTGAGGTCGCGGTTGAACTTGGCCACGAGCGCCGCGCGCTTCCAAGC
>Ga0181417_1000351_pt1 | contig 15405 bp, 17 predicted proteins | sample 40SPOviralmetaG_FD_130142 | JGI IMG/M metagenome (GOLD analysis project Ga0181417, IMG submission 130142) | Marine viral communities from the oligotrophic San Pedro Time Series (SPOT) site, San Pedro Channel, CA, USA - 40 SPOT_SRF_2013-02-13 | ecosystem: Environmental > Aquatic > Marine > Strait...
ATCCCAGCGGGGGTCGAACCCGCGGCCTCGGCGTTGCGTTTGTGACACTAAAGTCACTTAGGTATACCTAGTAGTGTATAAGCACCGCGCTCTAACCAACTGAGCTATAGGATCATATTTATACATCGACCATAAACTTTAAGCCAAACACAACTTTTATTAATCGTAAAACATACTCTTTGTATTCAATCATTTGTGTTGTACTATGTAATATAGTTTAATCTTTATATACCACACGAAGGGTGAGATTCTAAATCCATAGATTGTCTCGGTGTTGGTAACGTGTTATCGGGTGTTTTTGGACGTGCCATCCACTTTTTTATAGCTTTTGTTACACGCGAATCGTCTTGTATAATTAGAACATTATTTGAAATTATACTTAACCCATTACATACGTCGGGTTTATTTTGTTTGTCAGGGAACGTTTCATTAAACGCCTCTATAGTATGACCAGGTATATCCGGTGCTTCATCGAGTAATCTATCGTAATCTAAACGCACTTTATTCACGAAATCTAAAACGTCTTCACGATATTTCGTTTCGAGTGATAATTCCATATCAATGTTCCTATAAAATTTTGAGTATTGGACGGACATGACTGAGTGTGCTTCCATCATACGTGAAGAATTATTAAACTTTGATATAGATGTAAGTATACCCGCAACAACATTCATAAACGCAAAAAAATACTGAAAAATAACAATTTTTTGTTTTTGTTTACTCGACATGTTTTGATCATTAGGACTTAAAACCGCAAAACCACCAACGCCAGTAATACTTGATATAACTATACATGGGTACGATAACCAATCGTTTTGTTTCTTATAAAACATACGCGCGTGATTGTGTAACCATCGGTATCCAGCAGCCTTTTCGGCCCATCGGATTAGGAGTTGTTCTTGTTTCGGACACCAATGATGTTGTTCTGAGGTGTTGTCTCCCATTACTCTTTCTTAGAAAATAAATAAGCATATTCTCGTGCCTGTGTATCAACACGCTCGTTGTTTACGTTTCCGTTATGCGCCTTTACCCATTTAATATCGACTATTTCAAATTTACGCATTAACTCAACCATTTTTACCCATTCGTCTTTATTTTTTACGTCACCACCTTTTGATGTTTTCCAACCGTTACGTTCCCAATTTTTAGACCATTCCGTTAGACCCATGCGTACGTAATTACTATCGGTAAAAATACGAACGGTCGTGTGTCCCAATTCTATACACTTTTCTAGAACTTTTATTATTGCAGTCATTTCCATAACGTTATTCGTAGATATCTCTTTACCACCTTTATCTTCAATTTTAGGGTCCGTGTTTATGAGATACGCCCACCCACCGGGTCCGGGATTACCCAAACAACTTCCGTCCGTGTACGCTTCGATCATTTATTATATACACAGGTTTAAACTTTATACTTCAATAGTGTGTTCTCGTTTATATGGGAACCAATAATAATAACATTTAACAACCGGATTAAACAGTACACATGGGGCAAACACAGTTCCAAAAAATATTAAGAATATATAAACACTTTCCATTTATAGAAAAAAAGACTTAAAATTTTAAGTATTTATAATATAAAACATGTTCCATCAAGATTGGGATGAAGTTACCATACACGGTAAAAGTGTTACTAAAGAAAAAGAAAAGGAAAAATACGTCAAGTTCATGGGTCAAGAGATAAAATTACCTAAACGGAGTCAATATTCGGGTAAATCACCGGAACAAAAACTTGACGAAACTGAGTTAGGAACGCACAAAAAAGTCAGTAAAGAAACGGGTTTAACAATTCAACGAGCACGTGTCGCAAAACAGTATACACAAAAAGATCTTGCTAATCTAATTAACGTATCGTCAGATATAATTTCGTCATACGAATTGGGTAAATCAATTCCGGACCATAAAATCATGCAAAAACTGCGTCGTATTCTTGGTGTTAAACTATAATGATTAACAATATGAATGATACATTAGGTAAAAAAATTCAAATGCTACGTATAAAAAGAAGTCATACACAAGTTGAACTTGCACATAGAATAGGTGAAACTTTAGATACTATAAACAAAATCGAATCAGAAAAAACCGAACCAAATCGGTACGTACTCGAAAAAATACAAAAGTATTTTAAGGTTAAACTTTAAAAATTGTTCTAAATTTTAAAATCTAAATTTTATTTGTATATATTTTTTAAATTTTATTTATTTGCTAGTAAACGTTTAATATACGATTAGTTGGAGAACGCGAGACCGCCCATACCGGATTGCACGCGGAGAACGTTGTAGTTGACCGCGAACATGTCGAGGGATGGTGTAGTCATAGACGCTGTGGCGTGTGTCATGTCCTTAACTTGGACCGCAACTTGCGCGTTGTCAATTCTGGAGAAGTTGCAAGTACCCGTTGGTTGATGCTCTTCTGGCTTAAGCGCAAAGGAGTACGAGTAGATCCCTGGCATTGGCGAACCGGAGTGGTGTTGGTATGGTTGCACTTGGTTGAAGTACTTACCGGTTTGTTCCTTGAATCTGTCTTGGCCGTTGAGGACCAACTTGAGAGTTTTCAATGGACCCTTGAACAAACCTGTACCAGTGGCTTCATCTTGATCTTCAGACCAGGCTTCAATCATACCACCAGTACCAACGTGGACCATTGGTCTACCAATGTTACCGGCTGGGGTCGCGTATTCCATAAGGTTACCATCATCCAAAGTTGTCGTAAGGACAACATCAGCGGCACCACAGTTGGAAGTAAAGTTCCACAATTTTGGATCAGTCGCAGCGGTTGGGGCACCACCGTTAACACACCAGACCAATTCCTTGACTGGGTGGTTGTACGACAATCTGACTTGCTTGGTCGCACCAGCAGTGACCGAATCGGAACCAGTGTGTTGCACTTGCTCGATCAAGTATTCGTGACCCTTTTGCGCGAATCGTCTGCGCTCTTCAGTGTCGAGGTAGACGTAGTTACCCCAAACCTTGAAGGAAGACGTAAAGTTGGTACCGAAATCGGACGCCAAGTCAAAGTCGAGTCTGACTTCGTGGTATTGCAAGGCAATCAATGGCAAAGCCAATCCTGGGTTTCTGTTGAAGAAGAAGACGAGTGGCAAAAAGACTTGGACACCGTTAGTTGTATCCGCGACTTGCGAAGAAGTCATCTTATCCCAATTGGCCTTGGCACCTTCCGCCAAGTACAATTCAGCGTACAATCTCCACCATTTTTGGTAGTGTTTGTCGATTCTTTGACCACCAATGGACAATTCAACATCCTTGATCGCACGTTCCGCAGCCCAGCAGTGGGAGCATCCAGAAAGAGCAGCCTTAAATTGAAGTTCGCAGTACATGTCACCGATCAAATCACCGTTTCTGGCGACCGTGACGGAAACGCGACCAGACGAAGAGGCCGTACCGTTAACAGTTTGTTCGATGTTTTCCATCGCGAAGTTAGTGTGGCGTTTGTAAACCGCCTGGAAGAAAGTGACTTTTGGGTTACCAGTCAAGTAGACATCTTGGGCGCCATAGGCGACGAGTTGCATGAGACCACCGGCCATATTGTTTGTTTTTGTACTATAGGCTGAGATTTTTTTTTCGGATGATTTCGCGAAAAAACACGGTTTGATTTTTCCTACTATATATAAATGTCTAACGAACCTGTACCAGAGCTTGAAAATGTTGATGAAGAAAGTGTCGACGAAAATATTGAAATTGAATCCGAAATTTCCGAAGACGATATCAATGATACCGAATCTTTTATCGACGAAACGGAACTTGTATCGGAAAATTCCGAAGACCTTGAAATATTAGAAAATGAAGATGATGAATATGATGATGAACATGACCCTTTTATGGGTCTCGGTAACCTTTTAAGTTCAGTTCTTATATCTGAAGAAGGTGAAACTTTATGTTCTGCTTTGGTAAATATTTCCAGGCAGCTTGAAGTACAAAATAAAATTATGATTAAAATGTTATCTCATATCCAAAAAAAGGCTTAGAAAAATAACGAGTAATACTTATAAGATATGGAAGATACACATTATCCAGCTAAAGAACCAAACACTATTGAAGCAAATAGTATCCTGTGGGATAACAAAATTTCTGAATTAAACCATGAAACATTCATGAATCTCCTCTCCCAATTTGAAGATAAATGGTCCATCAAGGCATGGAATAACGGTAAGGAACCCTTCCAATTGGGATATAGAAATTGGTTTGACGAAGACGATATTAACGAAGAAACCGGTCAACCAAAAAAATTTAATTACTCTGATGTTGAGGGTGAATATAGAAGAATAAAGGATAAACTTAGTTTAATGTTTAATCGTGCTGATACTTTGGGTATTCTAAATTTCGAGGAAAACGACGATGACGATTTAATATCTCTTCGTCTATCTCGTCTCATTGATCAAGTTGACGATTGTTGGACTATTATTTATAGAGCCGCGCGTATGTACGAAAGGGTCCACCATCCCTCCTGGTTACCTGCAAATATACCTTCAGAACCTTCTATATTAAGGTGTTCAACACCCGATTTCGAAAACCTTAACGTTTTCCAAAAAGCTCTTTTAGCTATTTTACGAGAACTTTACGAAAACAATATAAAAAGGTACAAGGGTTATTGTTGTGTACAAATTAAAACACCCGAAGGTCATAACACGCGCGCATGGAGACAAACCGAACTTATTAAGGCTTACGTTCATCGCATGGCACCAAAAGAATCGCGTTTTGAATTGTGGCAAGATTTAACAAATAACGGAACAACTATAATTAATCAAGTTATCAAACATCTCGGTGATTGTTATGACCTACAGTTTCCAGAAATTGTAAAGGATAGACACGTCTGGTCTTTCAGAAACGGTATATTTATCGGTAAAGAGTGGTCTCGTACACAAGAAAAATACGTATCCGTATTTTATCCGTACGAATCAAAAGAGGCTATAAACCTCGACCCAAAAATTGTAAGTTGTAAATATTTCGATACAATTTTTGAAGATTATAACAATATATGCAAAGATTGGTTCGAAATACCTACACCAAATTTTGATAAGGTTCTCCATTCACAGGAATTTGAACCTGACGTATGTAAATGGATGTATATCATGGGTGGTCGTCTTTGTTTCGAACTAAACGACCTAGATAAATGGCAAATCATACCATTTTTAAAAGGTATCGCGCGTTCTGGTAAATCAACACTCATTACGAAAGTTTTTAGTAAATTTTACGAAACGGACGATGTAAGAACACTCTCGAATAACGTAGAAAGAAAGTTTGGTTTATCTTCTATACATGACGCGTTACTTTTCATTGCACCAGAAATTAAAGGTGATTTACAACTCGAACAGGCAGAGTTTCAGTCTATAGTATCCGGAGAAGACGTATCTATTGCAGTTAAATGTGAAAAGGCGAAAAACATTACCTGGATTGTTCCAGGTATACTCGGAGGTAACGAAGTTCCTAATTGGAAAGATAACTCAGGTAGTATTTTGAGACGGTTAATGACATGGCATTTCAAAAAACAGATTAGAGATGCTGACACAGATCCTCTATTAGAAATAAAGTTGAAAAACGAAATACCAATAATTATCCAAAAGTGCGTTAGAGGATACCTTGAATACTCACAAAAATATAATTGTGAGGATATTTGGAATATCATTCCAGACTACTTCGCTCAAATTAGAAAACAAGTTGCAACAGTAACGAACCCACTCGAACATTTCTTACAGTCAGATATAATCTTATTCGACGGTCACGGAGAAACCTACTTTTGTCCACTCGAAGTTTTCAAAAAAAGATTTTTCAATTATTGTTTTAAAAACAATCTAGGTCGACCAAGGTTTAATCCCGATTTCTACCTCGGGCCGTTTAGTAGTAGAGGTGTGGAGATCAAACGGAATAATGAAAAAACCTACGCAGGAAAAACCTACAAAAACCAGGATTTTATTATAGGTGTAGATGTGATAATAGAAGAAATGGAAGAATAATCTCAGCATAGTGTAAGTATGAACACTGATCCAAGACAATTCGTACAGAATTCAAATGTAGATATACAGAGAACAAATGTAGCACAACCGTTTGTACCCCGTGTCCAACAGGAAATGATACCACAAACTAATACAACTTCCACATTTTCCGAACTTAGAGTAGGTAAATTCAAACCAGGTATATACAACGCTTTAGTAAATGAACCATTTAGTAAAGATGAAACACGTATCGATATAAAAAATATACTGAAACAAAAACCAAAGGGTCATGCACCAATAGCAGGAGGTTTAACCGCAGATATAAGTGAAATAAAGGGTATATATGGAAGATTTCAAACAGGTGTTGTTCACACAAAAGATTTTGGTTTAAAGGGTGATTTAGATAAAAACTTCTTTTCTGCACAATTTTCCGGATACATGATGAACGGTATAGAAAAAAAGAATTTTAGTTTTAATATTTATAAAAATGGTAAAATTAGATTTTCGGGTGGATTTTTAGGTTCTAAAAATTTAAAAAAACAACCAGAATCTTTACGTAATTATATAGTTGATACATACACACAAAAACACAAATTTTTATACAATGATATAGAATACAATAATATCGCAGGTCAATTTTTAACAAACACTAATTTTCAATTATATAAAATGACAAGTGAATACCGTCAATTACGCACATGGGGAATTTCATTCCTCATGTACGAACCAGAATCGTCGCCATTTCTTTATTTAAAATACAAGGACCATACGTTTATATTTTCAACAAAAACTGGAAAGGCAGGTTCAGGTATTGTTCAGGTACAGGGTGAATCCAATCCCGATGATCTAGAACGTGCTTATTCTGTAGGTGTAGAACTTGTTAAAAAGTTACACGAAAATGGGTATACGATAGGTTTGGTTAACAAAAATGTTAACGCAGATAAAAAAATAATTGTTTCTAAAAAAACACAGGGTTCAACATGTCCTAAACCAAGAAGACCACCTTGTAAAAATGGATTTGAATCTCGAAAAAATCCACAAGGTTATGATTGTTGTTTCAAAATACCAAAGAAAAAACCCGTTAAAAGAAAAACAACACCAAAAGTTAAAAATACTAGAATTACGTACGATAAAGACGGTATAATGAAAATAGGAGGTAAAAAATGTAAAGGTTTATCCAAAAAAGTTTTACTCGAAGTTTCTAAAAAATTGGGTGTTGTTGGTATTAAAAACAAACAGAAAAAAGAAGATATATGTAAAGTCCTTGACAAAATAGAAAAGGGTAATTCTAATTATAAAATAGATGATAAACTTTGTAGAGAATTGAAAAAAGACCAACTCGTATCACTTGCTATATCTAAAGGTATAACGGTAGAAGATACAGACACCGTAAAAATATTATGTCAAAAACTTCAAGATAAACCAGGTACACCAAATTCACCAAATGCACTTGCAAATGAAATGGAAAAAGTATTGAAAAATAAAGAAAATAAAGAAAAACGTTTACCTGTAAATAGAAGGCGTAAACTTAACGAAGCGAGTATTAAAAATGATTTAATTAAACTTTACGGTAAACTTTGGATGAAAAAATACGGAAACGTTATGAATATAAATAAAAATGTTCGTGAAGTTAAAAATAAACTAACTAAACTCGAAAATAATAAAAAATTTGTAACACGAGATGGTGTACTAAAAAAAATGGTAGCAAATGAAGTAAAAAAGAATATGGTAAAGGACTGGAAATTAGATAAAAAACAGGTTTTAAAGAAAAATTTAATCGAAAAAGAAGCTAATAAGATTTACGGTAAATTTGGTAAAAATGTCGTAAAAAACGTCGTTAGACATGTTATGTCTTTACCAAAAACTCCTTCACTTAAAAGCAATCAAGTTATAAGTTACATTCAAATGATTAGAGAACTTAGAAGTGAAGAACCTCTACCATTAAACATGAAAAGACCTTCACCACCTAGACCAAAGCAACAAAAACCAAAACCAAAACCAAAACCAAAACCAGTACCAAAAACAAAAACAGTTCAACGTGTTATCAAAAGACCACCAATTAAGAAAATAACGCCACGTAAAAATAATGGTGTTGTCAAACGTTTGAATTTTAACTCAATATCGAACTCGAACTCGAACTCGAACTCGAACTCGAACTCGAACTCTAAATCTAAATCTAACTCGAGTTCAAAAAGAAACAAAGTAACACTTAACAATTTATTTAATAACTTTGAGAAAGAGCAAAAAAAAGCATTAAAGAGAAAACAACAAAAGTAAGTATAAGTAAATAAATAGAAAATGGAAAATCCACGCGATTTATTTTTATTTCGTGTTAATAAAAATAAAGGGCGTAATATAATAGATAATTATGAAAATTTTAAAACTGATATTAATTCGGGTGTTATAGATTTAATATTTTATACTATATGTGATTATATTAAATGCGGTAGAGAAAAGACGGAAGATAATAAAATTAATAATTTAAAAATGTCTAAGTTAGAAATTGCATTTTATTATACGGATGATTTTCACTATAATGAATGTGATATAAGAGAATACTTTAAAAATACATATATAGACGATTCTGAATTAATTATACATGTATATGATAATTATAATAAAATACATTTACCCAAACATAGACGTATTATTTACTATTTAATGAACATATTATACTTCGATTTATAATTTTATCTGGTTCGGATATCTGTTTAAGATGTTTCACGTGATATGAAAAATCATACCCTAGAAATTGATTTTTTATTTCATCTGAAAGTGCAAAAGCTTCTAATTTTCTCGATGTTCTCGAGCAAACTGATTTTCTTTCGAGATTTAAAAACCTATCTTCCATCATAACAAATTCCTTTATTGATTCTTCGGATAAGTTATTTTTTTTCATTTTTTCAAATATTTTTGTAGATTCACCATGAGACATGTAAAAAAATTTAGAATTGTAACCCAATACATGTACATTTTCGTAACGTATATCATTACCATAATACATTATGAAAAATACTATACACGCAATTACTAACCACACTAACATATATAATTACTCATATTAAAAAAATCATTAATCTTATGAATAATTTTAAAAAGTGTATCTATATCTTCCACTTTTTTAGGATCAATTATTTCAAATTCTACTTGATAAACTTTTGAATCTTCTGCATCCATATCCTCAACTTCACCGTCACAAATGGTCATATCTATAGATAAATTTTTTCGAATGAATGAAATTCGATTTTTATTCTTTTTCTTATTCCATTCGTTATTATCATCTTCTTCAGCTGGTATTTCTTTGGATACACCCAATCTTATATCGTAAGGTACATTTTGTAAATGTTTAAAATCTTGTGTATATACTCTATCCTTTATTATAAGAGTATCATCTCCTGTTATTTCATCTACAGTTAACCTTTTATTATCATCTTCACGGTAATACACTTCAGTTTTACTTTGAACAACTTTCTCCCAACCATTATACTTTTGTAAACCATCTAAACATTTATAAAAATTTTCTTTTCCAATATTTGTATCAAAAAATGAAGAATTGAATTTACCTAAACGGAATTCTAATTCTATATACTCTTCATCCTTATACTTATCTAGAGTGGGTTTGATTTCATCACACAATTTACGAACGTCCATTTTATTTTATTTACTTTTTATATTCGCGTCTTCTTCTTAAGCCTTTTTTATTGATCTTTTTTAGATGCACGGATTTACAAATTTAGGAAATACATGTTACTTCAATTCTGCTATACAAACCATATTACATATACACGAAATATCCTCTCATATATTAGATAACAAATATACAGGTGATTGTAAATTTACAAGTGCATATGAACATCTCGTTCATATATATTTCAAAACACGGGAATCAAAATCTTTCACTATAGCTCCTGTATTACAAGAATTTGTTAAAATTTTTCCAAGATTCATTATTGGTCACCCACATGATTCTCAAGATGCACTCTTTTGTATAATAGATATACTCGAAAAAAGTTACACTTATATCAAAGAACTTGTATATGGAGAAATTACACAAATAACTATATCACCAGTAGGTAAAAATACAATAAAAACACCTTTTTGTATTCATATATTAAACGTAAAACAAAATGTTAAAGATTTAAATATAATGATACAAGAAAGTCATAAATGGAACATACTAGATGATTACGTTGATAATAATGGTAAAAAACATAACGTGGCTACAACACGAACTTTATTTTCGGAGTATCCAAAAATACTTTTCATTTCTTTTGATAAAAAAAGTTACGTAAAAATTGAAGAACAATTAAAAATAAAAAATAATGTTTACGAGTTAAGATCTACTATAATTCATAAGGGTATACAATATGGTGGTCATTACATGTCTACAACAAAACTAGGTGACGATTGGATAATACAAGATGATGATACTTTAGGTAAATTAAAACAGTTTCCTAAAGAAGATAATCATTTTATTATGGTATACAATCTAAAAACTCTTTCATGTTAATATCTTCTTTTATGTTTACGAGTGTTCTATAAAACGTTCTCCTACTATTAGGAAACGTTTTATCAGTTCTTTTCTTAAGTGGTTTCCACCAAATTGGACCATTTTCCCATGTCACATACATACACTCAATAATATCACCTTGACGTAACCACTTATAATCTTTCATTCTTTCCACAGGTATAGACGATTCAAATATATGTTTTCCTCTCTCTTGAATATACAACCTCCATACATATTGCCCGGGTACACATCCAGGTGTCTCAGCGGTAGGTCCTTTTTTTACAAGGAAATCGATTGTATTTTTATTTCTCGGTTTCCATTTAAACATGGTTTCATGTGTACCTATACGAATAGGTTCATTTACGGGTGTAAAAATAAGACCATCAATTTCCTGTTTTACATTTGGTAGATAATTATCCATAAACTCTCGAAACTCTTTATGTAAATGAAAATTTTTAACTTTCAAAGAAATTGGATCTGTGTTTAATACCATCGCTTTTTTTACCGTTTTTTTACAATTTTCCAAACGTTCAAAAAAATCTTTATTACCAACAACTTCACCACACGTCATTAAACAATCGTACACCATAAACATATTTTCGTATAATTCACCCTCAAGTATAGTACCCTTAAATATATTCATTCTAAAATTCAAAGAAACTTTAAACATTTCAAGGGCTCTGTTTACGAACAAACAAACTTTTTGATCACCGTAATATAAAGCCATCATCATATATCGAACACCATCGGTTTTTTCACATACGACGTATTCGTTTTTTGATAATACGTCAAAATGTTTCCTTTCTATGGAAATGGGTTGACAACCGGGAAATATTCCCTTTGTACCCCATGATTTTTCCATGAAGTTAATCGCGTATTTGTAAAGAGGATCATCCTTCTTTACAAAAACTCGTGACATGTTATTATATTATTTATTATATTCTTTAATTTGATTTAACGCCAGATGCTCCCAAAATATTACTTATACATTCATGACTATATGTCATGACCAACTTAGCTTTAGTATACGCATGAATTTTAACACCGGCTTCTTGAAATTTTTTAAACATTACTTCCATACGGGGAAAAACTTTACAAACACCATATTTTCGATCTTTTATACATTTAGAAACGTTTTTACTCATAATCATCCAACATCTAGAACTTGTATTTTTTACGTTATATATATCTGGTGAAATTTTATTCAAAACTTCTGTATCGAAATGTAAACCCATTTGGTGAACAGGTTCATTTGAACCTTGTTTTATTTTACTTTTAAATAAGTTCCAATCGACACCTTCCTTAACAGCTGGAAAAACTAAACAACCTAAACCTTCGTAATTATCAAAGCATTTTTCCAAACTAGAATCATCCATTTGTACACCAAAATCTATAAAAAGTATACGATCATGTGTTTTCATTTTTGATTGAATCATTTCACATTTATCATAGGGATCATCATTAACAAACGAAACTTCGTTTTCTATACCACCCTTATTTAAACACATGATGTTGAATCTAAGAATATTATGTAAAGTTTTAACGTGACATGATTTACTTCGAGTAACTAAAATTGTAGAAAACTTCATAATATTATATATTACAATCTAAGCCTTAAGCCTTTCATCTAAACACCCATAAAATGGTAAATTACCAACGTGTCCCAAAGTAGTATGAACATCTGCAAATATTTTACCGCCTATTGATTGCCATCTTCTACAAAATGCGTAATCTTCCGAAAGATATCTTTTATTATCTGGATCTATCATACAATCAAATACAGCACAATAATCATCAAAATCTCTATTTTGATGATCATTCTTACAATCTAAATTCTTGTAATGTTCGTGCATTTTTTCAAGGGCTTTTCTTGTTATTACCATGAAACCTGTAGGTCCATCTAAAACCTCAACGAAACCATTTTCTACACTTCTTTTTGTAGCGCCTATATTTACGACCAAACTTGACGAAACTAGAGATAAATCTCTTTCATCACCTTCTTTGACAGCTTTTTCAGCTTGATCCCACATGACAACCTTTTTAGGATAAACAGCTACAGAAATATCATGTCCAGAATCTAAAAGGCGTACAACAGATTTTGGGTCAAAATCTACATCCGCATCGATAAACATAAAATATTCACAATCTGTTTTCTGCATAAATCTACCAACAGCAACATTTCTTGCTCTATGGACCAAACTTTCATTTTCTGTTGTATCTAACATTAAATGAATATTTTCCCTAATAAGTTCAAGTTGTAATTGAATAATACCTATCATATATTTTTCCAAACATAAACCACCGTAACAGGGTGTACTAATGAAAAGTTTTTTTCTGAATTTACGTTCCATTACCCTTTAATTGTTTTTATCCTCTAAGTATTTTTTTATTATATTTTCAATTTTATTGATAGTAGGTATAGAAATAGAACATTTTTCACAAATATCATTTTTACTAACACGATTTTTCAACACCATGTATATAATAACAGATGCAACACTATTTGGTGTTTTACTCATTAAATCTGAACAAGACTCCAAGTTAGAACACATATTATTACACTTTAATCTCTCTTCACGAGAAACATCGTATGCATTTAACAATCTTTGCATAACATCATGTGGTAAAGTTGTATAAGAATTTGTTGTTTTACCCAACATTACAGTTTTAAACATTTGAGATGTTCTACTTATATCCTTTGATTGAATAGAAAACATATCTGCTATTTCCTTTGTTGTACGAGGTATCTTTGACATTCGACATGAAAATAAAACACAATTTGCTTTTATACCAGTTCTAACAGCTCCACGTGTCAATTTTTTATCGTTGAATTTTTTATACATCATTTTTGCATCCTTAAGTACACATTCTGGTAATAATAAACATGCTTCATCAATATCTTTATAAGCATGAAATAAAGATCTATCTTTGTGATTCATGGATTGGTGAAAATTTATTTTAGCCATTCGTTTATCTTTATAACTAGAAGTGTTCTTAGTTGATATAATACAACCTTTACCCCAAGATTCTGAAAATAATTCTGGATTAGCATTTGGATTACCACATCTTGAATTATCTGTAACTTTACCATCGTCGGATATACCACTCGTCCATTCAGGAGTTTCATCTATATATTGTAAATCTACTAAACCACACGAAGGACATGTAGGTATACCTTCTCGATTAAAAATCTTAATAACATTACAATTTTTACATAAATTTTTATTTACTGACTTTATTAATATCGGTTTTTTTAGTAATTTGTCCACATCGGACCATATAGCAGCCAGTTCTTCCATATATACATTCAATAGTTAAATTTTAATAAAAAATTACTCGCACTTAGGTTAAAAATTTAACTCATCCTCTTGTATTTTTGCAAATTTTTCTATATCATCAACCATTTTTTTATATCTAATAGAACCAGGGCTCCTAGGTTCCCAGTCTTCCCAATCTTTATTTATTTGTCTATGATTTTCTGGTATTGATATCATACCTATACATTCACTATCGGGTACTATAAATCCATCTAAATCAGAACCATCGTCATCAGATTCATCTATTATTTCACTGTCGTCATCTGAATCTATTTCATCTATCATAGCATATAAATTGTTCTTAACATTATAAAAATATTCTTGTGATTCATGATGTTCTGATATGTTTTCTTCCTGTACAAGTTCATCATTATCATCAAGTTCATAAAGTGGTGCACTTTTATAAGTCATTGAAGTTTCTAAATAATAATAAACGACGAGGTAATCTTTATTATTTTCCTTTACTTTGGCATACATTTCATCTTCTATATCATCTTCTAAGTTCACTAGAACTTTTACAAGTTCACCAGGCTGGATTTCTGAAATTTTAATCATTATTAAAGTTTTCACACAAAAATATTTGTAGATATTAGCACACATGGGAGTAGAAATTTTATCAAAAGAAGGTTGTCAATACTGTGATATGGCAGTTGATTTATGTAAGGAGTATAAATTAGAAAATAAAAAAAATATGGTCGATAAAAATGAACTAAAAAGACGATGTGGTGATCGAGCTTCGGTTTACCCACAAATTTTTTTGAATGATGAATTAATAGGAACTTATTTTGAATTTCAGGATTATTTAGAAAACGCCGAACCAATGTTATTACCAACTTTGGATAGGTTTACTGTTTTTCCTATAGAACATGAAAATCTTTGGACGATGTACAAAAAAGCACAAATGTCTAACTGGACAGCCGAAGAAATTGATTTTTCAAAAGATATGGACGATTGGGTAAGTTTAAGTGAAAATGAACAACATTTTATTAAATATATACTTGCTTTTTTTGCGGGATCTGATGGTATAGTTTTCGAAAACCTAAATAATAACTTTGCGAGTGAAGTTCAATATACAGAGGCGCGTTCTTTTTACGCGTATCAAGAACATAACGAAATGGTCCATGGAGAAACATATAGTAAACTTATTGATAAATATATAAAAAATCCAAGTGAAAAAAAACAGTTATTTGAAGCTATACAGTCGATACCTTGTATAGAAAATAAAGCAAAATGGGCAATGAAATGGTTCAGTCGTGAACGTTCATTTGGTGAACGTTTATTAGCGTTTGCTTGTGTGGAAGGTATATTCTTTTCGGGAAGTTTCTGTGCTATTTTTTGGTTAAAGAAAAGAGGATTACTTCCTGGTTTATGTTTCAGTAATGAACTTATAAGTAGGGATGAAGGTTTACATTTAGAGTTCGCGATCGAATTATTTAAAATGTTAAAACATAAATTAAGTAAAGTTGTCGTTGAAGAAATTGTTAGAGACGCAGTTTCAATCGAAAAAGAATTTATCACGGATGCATTACCATGTAGTTTGATAGGTATGAATTCTGATAAAATGTCGGAATATATAGAATATGTTGCAGATAGATTGCTAAAACAGAGTGGTCACGATAAAATTTGGGG
>Ga0181417_1000352_pt1 | contig 15402 bp, 30 predicted proteins | sample 40SPOviralmetaG_FD_130142 | JGI IMG/M metagenome (GOLD analysis project Ga0181417, IMG submission 130142) | Marine viral communities from the oligotrophic San Pedro Time Series (SPOT) site, San Pedro Channel, CA, USA - 40 SPOT_SRF_2013-02-13 | ecosystem: Environmental > Aquatic > Marine > Strait...
CACTGCCAGAATAATTGACAGTAGATTTCGTATTGGCATTTCAACGCCGGTGTTTTCAGATATTTTTGGCATAATTGCTCCTTACCATATTATTTATATCATGTCAAAAAAATGACACTTACAATAATATGTCACGATATACTGTCAGGTTTTTGACACTAATCAGTGTTGTATTTGTATTCTTCATCTGAATCGCCCATAGACAATCTACTATCTATGTCGGCTATATTATCGAATTGATCTCTGTCATGTACATGTAACATAATAGTTGCATAATGTAATACTTTCATTATATCTTTTCTTGCATCTTCAATTGAACCTTTTTTGCCATACCTTTGTGCATATTTTATTATATTACCAATACAAAATCCTGCGCCATGACCGCCGTCAACTATAAACTCTGTTGCTTGAAACTGTTCTCGAGAATAATGTCCTTTATATGTACTGTTAATAACGTCCATTAATTCATCAACATACATATCTTCATTAAACTTATAAGATATCTTGGGTCTTTTCACCAATTCATTACTCATTTATGCTTGTCCTTTATTATTTTCTTTGCGTTATTAACCCAGTCGACTACAGTTTGATTATTTTCATGTATATTACCTGGTTCTATTTTATGGCCGTGATGTTCTACAATAAACTCAGCTATCATTAATTCAGAATCAATACTCATTTGTTATTCCTCCAAAAGTATGGAATTACTTTACCTTCGTGATCTAAGCAACTCATATGCATTGCTAACCATTTATCCATTTATTGTTCCCATCTGTAAAATATGTGTTTACCAATTGTAACTGTATGTGTTTTTCTAGATGCCCATTCTGGTGATACATAATCAGCATGGTAGTGTGTTGCACCTCTAGTAAAATCGTACATTAGTATAGAATTATAACCATATACTATTTTAGAAGCAATAACTTTTATACTATCATACAATACATGATCTATAGATGGTACATCATCAGCTTTTCCATCACAATACCAACTAAATTGACATCTATCTCTAAGAGGGTGCCACTTATTATGTGTTTCTAAAAACCATTTAGAATGCTGACCTTGATATACAACTTGGCATACTGTATTTGGAAATCTGTCGTCATGAACTCTATTCATAGTAACATACGCTACGGCAATCATACCTTCCATAGATTGATTGCGTGCTTCCCAATACATATTTTTTGCTAAGCAGGTTGTTTCTTCTTGTTTATGTGTTTGAGCGTTTACTGGTGTACAATAGGTTAATACTAGCATACCAAATACGCCAAACAATAAACCTTTTAAATAATCAGTATTATTAAGCATACCAGTACATCTCAACTTCATCAGAAATTTGAGATTCATCTAACCAGTTAAATTCTCTGTTTCTCATGATTTCAACATGTTCTTTGGCCTGAGATAAGGAATTGGCATTTTTAATGATATGCTCAGCGTTATTGTAAAATTCTTCCATTGAATCCATAACTAAACTTTTAACTTTTGACATATTATTTTCTCCGCTTTTTTCATTTTAATATATATATTATACCATAAAAAAAGAGGTTTGTACACCTTTTTTTTCACTTTTTTCAAAGTTTGTTGTGAACATGTTAACTAATTCATATTAGCTTTAGAATCGTATGTTACAATATTAACATTGTTTGTTATGTTAACTTTAATAGCGTTATGAACATGATGAAGTACAAATTTAGTATTAGGAAACTCTTTAAACATGTTTTCCCATACAGGACGCCAATTGTTGGCTAATCTGTGGCTGTTCATATTGCCTCTATCAGAATTAAGATAGAAATCAGAACAACTTCTTAAATTAAAATCAAAAAGAGAATCAAATCCATATAGATGTATTTCATCTGCTTTAACTTTGTTTGCAGCATAATGTACAGCCATATGACCACAATTAAAATCTGTGTAGTTTGCTACATATTTTGGAAGTGTAGTGTAGAATTCCTTTACTTGGTGTGAATGTTTTACATAAAATGTAGATTGTTGATCCATCCAAATTTTAGGTCTCATACCTAAAATCCAATCACCCGGAATAGTCAACGATCCTTCATGCAATGCTCTCATCATTTTAAAGTCAACCATGATTGTACCATAGGCACCAGGTACTGGCCAAGGTGGAATATTACAAGTAAGTTTCATTCCAACTCTTTGTTCTTTTTGATACAAACTAGATTGATCACCGTTACCTATAATGTGTACGACTTTACTCATAACATACTCCTAATTTTTGCTTTACCTTTTGGTCCAGTCCAATGCATAATTCTTGTTTTACCAGTATAACCATCATTTTCTACTTGTATTCTTAATACGTTATATTCGTTAGGCAGATCGTTTATTGCATTAATTTTAGTAATAGGGGTCAATAGTGAATCAAGTACTTCTTGATCTCCTACCTCTTGTTTATTTTTTCTAATTGCTTCTACCCATCTACTTAATATTATAGGTTTATCTATAAAACCTACAACACCTGAATTGTGCCATAGGTGCCCGCGTCTTAAAGTCCACGGTTTATCTTCAACCATTGATAGTTTATTAGGTTCTAGTAAATCAAATATGCCATCAATATTATCTTTTATCTCGCAATCAGTGTCTAACCATACAGTTTTTTTAGCTGGGCATTTATACATTGATAACGGTTTTTTAAACCAACCAGATTCTTTAACATTTGATAGATCCATTACTGCATCTACGTTTTCACGTATAATCTTAAGACCTAATTCACTAAGACCGAAGTTAGCAAATACTATTGGACTTTTAGTGTGTTTTTTTAAGTTCTTTAAAAACCATGGAAGAATCCACTCATGGCTTTCATCGCATCCAGTTAAAAATGCTTGATCAAATAATTTCGTAGGTTTCGCCATAATTATGTTTTGCGTAGCACCCTTGTTTTTGTTGTATTGTAGTAAAACTATCTCTGGCTTCTGCTGGCCATGGATAGTATTCACCTAGTGTAAATTTACTTGAATGTATGTATATGTCTGTTGGACCTGCAGAAAATACGCACTCATCAATCAATTGCTGTGCACCTTTTGGCGTTAATCTATATGCATGTGCGCCTGGGAAATATGGCTTAGATACTAGTGAGCCATAACCTATAAATGATGGTGTATTGAATTTACCGTATGACGGTTTACCAAGATTTAAAATGTCAAACATCATCATTTGTGGAACGTCTCCAACTAATACTGCATCATGCTCAAATATAACTATAGGCTCTTTAGACCTAACACACTTTTTCCACAAACTATGATGACTTAAAAACCCTGCTATACAATTTTCTGGTCTACTATATATTTCATTAAATGCTGCAGAAGGATATTTAAGTTTTTTTAACTCTTCATATACATCACAGTTTTCTGGAGTGTAAGCTTTATGCTTGTTTATTTTATAACCAAATACTAAACCACTTTTAACGCATCTATCAGCAACTTGAACTGATCGATCATTTTCTGTTATTGTTATTACATACATTTTCATAGTGTTGTTGTTGACCTCAATCCTTGTATTCTTGTATAGAAATTACGTGTTACTCCAAGCTTAGGGACTAATTGATAACACATTAGTGCATCGTTTGGCCACATACCGTATTCCTGTGTTAAATCAATCATAAGTTGTGCGCCTGCTGGCTTTATAACATATGCTGAGTTACCAGCCAAACCTTGCGGTATATTATATTCGTCAATCCTTGGAACTGGCTGAAAGAAATCAATCTTTTCTTGGATTTTATCATGGTATATTTTAGATTTACGAGTTGCCATTGATGGATCGTTTATTCCTATAATATCAAAAGGTGCTTTATCAAATGTACTATCAGCTGGTAATCTTTTTATAAACCTAGAATCGTGTTCAAGTATTAATATAGTCTCATTAAGATTTTTGCACTTCTGCCACAAATACCAATGACTTAAAAAACACGACATACGTTTTCTTTTATCTGCGGTTTGATATGCAGACTTAAGCATACCGCTTTTCATATCTAGGTCTTGACCTTCCCATGGATAATTCCAGGTTAATCCATTACCGCCACAATATCCTTCTACTTTATTAAGTTCAATTGCTTCATGCATTTCAAGGCCATCTTCATGGCCATACTTTTCATAACTTTCTTTAAGTTCATTAAAACCAGACATTGAAATCTTATTATCTGGTACTACTATTGCAAAAGCTTTCATTTTATTACCTTTACTTCTGTTCCGTCTTCGATATAATGTTTTCCAATGCAATATCTTCTTAAATAGTCTTTTCTAGAGTACGCAAAATTATTAACATTATCTATTATAATATCAAATCTTGGTTTATTCCATACATTTATCATAACATCATTAATATTTTTTTGATTTATTGTATCGCATCTTGACCAAAATATTCTTTTTTCTCCTAGATAATTATATTTATTTGGTTGTCTTTTATCAAATTCGTCAATACAATAAATGTTAGATCTTTCTAAAAATTTATGCCAAACCACTATACTATTTTCTACGCCAACTTGTAAAATATTTAAAGGCTTATGTCTATATTGAAATAATTCTTTTTCATAAAATAAAGAATATTTTTGCCTATTAGATTTATATCTTTGCATTAATGTATCAAGCATTTTATCTTCTGTTGCGCCAAAATTTTTCTATTACTACGCCACCATAAACACAATGATGATTATCTAAAGTACTTAACATTTGATACCAACCATATTCAGCAGGCCATAACTTTTTTTCTTTATGCAGTTTGTGTACTAATTCGGTATCATACAAGTTACGTGGATGAAATATTAAAAAATCATTTAACCAATAACTCCAATCTCGACTCCACATAATATCAGTATCTTCATTTATAAACACATGATCAATATCTTTAAACCTATTAAGATCAGTCCATCTGCCTCCTCGTATAGCAAAACCAATTGCCATATTTTCATTATAAGATTGTTCTAAGTACTTGCTAAAATTTACTTTTTCAGAAACTACTGTATCCCATCTTGCTCTTATAATCATATCATATTCTTGCGGTAAATCGGCAACTTGATACGCATGTGCAATGAGTTGTTTAGTCGCATTCAATAACTTTTTTTTATGAGACTCACCAGTTTTTTCTAAAAACTGTTTTTTGTAAACATGATATTTTGGATGAGGATTATCTTTTACACATTCACACCACGGATTATAATGCATAGTTGGTTCAGGATAATAAGTAGAATTATACTTTTCTGATTCATCATTTTTGTGCTCTTCCCATGAAGAAAAAAACATAGGCACATCGGGGAATGCTTTTTTTAAGTAACCGATGTTTCTTTTTATGTTACCTCTGGCAAGGCCAGATATGCAAATTGCAATTTTCATTATAAGTCCTCAAGTTTATCCCAATATTCACTATTTTTTAAATCATTTAATTCTTCTGGTGTTCCCATTCCTATCATTTCATCTATACGATGTATTCCAACATTTTCTTCTAAATAGTTATATGTAGGTGCTAAATAAAATTCATTATTTGTTCTATCATTTGCAGCCATTTGTTTTTCATGTGCTTTAATCCAATTACACTCATCACCAAAATAATAAACGCCAACTGTTGCAATATCGCTTATAATTTCTTTTTCTCTAAGTTGTAATAAATTATCGTATTTATCAACCTCACAGTAACTATGTTTTGGTTCATTATGATTTGGCGTAAACACTGGTATTAGACCACCTGGATATAAATTACTTTCTATCTTTTCATAAAACTCTTTAGGATCCCATCGCATCAATTGATCACAATTTGCAACTATCATAGGTTCACCACCTAATACATTTGTAGCTAGCCTTACAGTACATGCTGCACCTTCGGTTGTACCCGGTATGATTATAATATGAGCATCAGGATAATGTTCTAGAATACGTTTATCAATTTCATATTCATTAACGTGGTCTTGTCTAACTATACACCACGGCTTAACGTTATCGCCTAACCATAAGTTTTCAATAACTCGTGCAAACATAGGTTTGCCTTTTATATCGATTAGTGGTTTAGGTAAATCATATCCATCATCAAAAAATCTCTGACCGTTTCCAGCCATAGGCAGTATGACTTTCATTATAACATCGCCTCACTCATTTCTTTTACTTTATGGTATAATGTATTACCAGTTGTTCCATCGCCAGTGTGTAACCAACCACCGACTGATCCCATCCAATTGTTACCTATACGTTCTTTAATTTCTCTTGCAAGAACTGGATTCATACCACAACTTAACGATGGAATAACATTATACTTATTACAAATCTTTATTGCTTCAAGTGTTTCTGTTTCGCTTTCACCTTCTGGATAATATCCACCCAACATGCCAACATGCATACTATCAATACCTGCCATGCAGCCTAACTTTACTAAAACTGGCCATGATAAAGAATACTTGTTACTTGGATCAGTTAAAATGCGTATACCAGATCTTTGGTAGTGAGTTGCAATCCAGTATTTTCTAGCAGTTGTGTAAGCACCAAGTCCAGACCAAAAATTAATATGTACACCACCAACAGTTCCTTCACTACTTGTAGCCATTTTTACTGCTGCACAGTTGTCTACTAACTCTAAAGGATCAGCGTTAATACAATAAGCGTAAAAACCTTTCCAACCAGATATTGTTTTAAGATGTTCAATAGCATCAATTCTTTCTTGCAGAGGTAAATAAGAGTTATTTGCCATAATCTCATCTTCTTTAATAAAATCTGCTCCACCATACATCATGTCTTTAACTAAAGATAACAGCTGTTCTTTATTAAGACCAGACTTAGGTTTAATGATAGCACCAAATAATGGTCTATTTTCTGCATTTAATCTTTTTTTCCAGCCACTCATACCTAAAAGCGGTTCAATTGTTTTAATTGGTATGTCTATGTCTATTACTCTGCATCTATCAACACCTAAAATATCAGTATGACCACCCATAATAATACACATTAATTGATTGATATTTGGCCAATCAAATGCGCCTAAAGGAAATTCAATAACAACAATGTTTTTCTTTATGCTTATGACTTGTGCTATATAATCTTTTACGTTTGTGGCGTTTTCTATTTCAGATCTTATATTTGGATTTCCAATACTTTGTCCAATAGCAATTTCATGTGCTATTTTTGGAATGTCTGGACCATCTACTTCATAAGTAACTGTGTATCTTTTCATACTCTTATCTCGAACTGTGTTACGCCATGTCTAAACATATGCTTGGTTAAGTTATTGGTATTTATGAATTCGTTAACTGCTTTTGTCACACCAGCTTTAGCCCATTTGTTTACGCCTGGTTTCAAAGGTGGCCAACCATAATCATCACCTAATATAAGTCCACCTGGTTTTACTATTTTTAACGCATTTTCTAAATCGCGTAAGCATCCTTCATATGAATGATCACCATCAATATAGATCCAATCTAATTCAACGTCATTGTATTTTTTAAACCATTCGTCAGATAACATACGACAGATTTCGACTTCTTTGTGTGTTCTAAATCTTGAATTAATTTCTGTATAAACTCTATCATAGTATTTTTGAAAACCTGCTTCTGCAAACTCTCCAGTAATCGGTTGATATTTTGCAAGATATTCTTGATACGTCATTTCTGAGTTTTCTTTATATGGTTCAACAGAATATGAATCAACCATGTATAGTTTTTTTAAACGTCTTTTTAAAAATTGTGTTGATGTATTACCAAACCAAACACCAATTTCTGCACCAACAGTGTTAGGTTTTATTACGTGCATTAAATGGTGAGAGTCTTTATTTGTGTGTGTTGCCATCATAATATTAAACTTTCGTATATTTTGTTCCGTTATTAATCGCTCTTACCAGATGATGCGATTTATAAGAACCAGCTGTATCGTATATGTGTATATCTTCATATTTTTTATATAACTGTGCAATATGCATCATACCGGAATCGCTGCCAACATGTGCTTTTGCATTTTTCATTGCTAAACCTATGTGCGGTATTGAATCTTTTAATAAACCTTTACCTTCACCACCTACGTATAACACTGCACATTTATATTTATCATGTATTTTATTTCTTATGTTTTCTGGTAAAGTTCTACGCGAATCAGTTGAATCCCACTGTACAGTAATAAATTCATCTGGTAACCAACCATTACTTACAGATGGAGTTAATTCAGGCAAAGTTTTTAAATATTGAGACATTTCGATACCAACACGTGTTTCATTAGGATGCATATGAATTGTATCTTCATAATGATAAATGTATGCGTCGATACCTTTTTTCTTTAAATATTTAATCCACTCAACTTCTGTTAAATTTTCAACTGGATGTGGTTCTAAATAAATTATCTCAGCAGGAAATAGACTCATAAGTTCTATCCATGATTTTTTCTTTTTAGCAGAAGGTACACCGCCAGCAACACTCCATTTGTCATCTGTAATATGAATCGTTACAGCTGTATTATGCGCTTTTGCATATTGATATGCCATTAATAAACTATGGCATCTATCGCCTAAACCTGGAGTAGTATATGGTCTATCACCGCTTCTTACACTTTTAGACCTTAAAGCTATATGTTTCAATGGCTTTTCTTCTCTGTTATTTCGCTACCAAAATATATATCAATACGTTTTTTAGTTTCATGTCTTAAATCATTTATTTGAGTAATAAGAAATGCAGTATTAGATTCTTCTTTACTAAATCTTTCTACATCTTTTCTTTTAATATCTTCTAAATACCATAACTGTTGATTAATTGCTAGCATAATACCTAAATAAAAATCAAATCCTGGATGAGTTAAATCAAGACTTTTGTATTGTTTTAATTCTGTTGCAACGTCAAGACCTTCGTCTTGTTTTATTACTAATATAGAATACCTATCTATATATTCACCCATACTTATATCAATTTGAATTTTCATTGAACAATCTCCATTAATTCATCCACGTTTTCACCACCGTTTGGTAATTTGTCTTTAAGAAAGAAATGTACAAAATAAGCTTCTTTAACTTTTTCAATTGGAATTGCTGTATATAATGCATTCCATTTCCAATTAAGATATGTCTGGACCATTTTCTCTTTTTTAACCCAATAGTTTAATAGGGTTTGATCTGTGCTCCATTTCCATGCGCCTAGGCCATCAATGAAGTTTTTAAATTCAGATCTTTGTATAAATTCTTTTCCAGTTTGGCCTTTAAGGTATTTTAATATACTTTTATCCATAAGCATAAGACCCATATTATAAAATAATGCACCATCGCTATTCCATTCCCAGTCAACATCACTAAGTTGAGAATACTGCATTCTAGTATATCCTGCTAGTTTTTGTTTAAACCATGGGAGGATTGGCGCCATTCTTTCCACAACTCCAGCAAATTCGGCGGTTCCACCAAAAGAGTCCAATTGATCGAAGATGTTTGGTGAGTCATTGCGCACCCAGATATCAGCATCAATAATGCAAATTTGGTCGTAACTACTAAAGTAATCAAATGCGTTTTCTTTTTCATATATCGGTAAAAACCCTCCATATTTTTCGTATGACTCTTTACTACGATTTGTGGCAAATACGTCAGGTTTAATTTTCATTATAGGTTGAGTTTGAATAATGTATTCTACATTATTTTTTTCAGCGTATGCTTTAACCGAAGCTGTACAGTGATCATACAGCTTCGATGGTTTTCCAGTATAAACTTGGTAGATCAATCTTCTCATAACAAAATCCTTATTTTATTTTTTTACTGGTTTACTTGCTTTACCTTTTAGTGCATCAGCGCCAAAGAATGCTGAAACTAAAACAGCAATTGATGCAAAATATGTTGGAGCAATATCAGCAATTAATCCTGCTGCTTCAGATAATCCAAATGCAGAAGTTATGAAAATACCAAATGGGTATAATAATAATCCAAATAAAGCAAACCATGCCATTTTTCTAATAGCATCTCTTTGTGCGTCTGCGTCTTCCATTTCTTTTCTCTTAAACTCCAAATACATTGCCTGCTCTTCGTCAGTTACAATGCCATCACCATTAGTATCAGCTGGATGAAAACCCTGTTGTTTCATTTCTTCTTCGGCCATCGTAGAACTCCTTTATTACCTTCGCTATTGTTAATGCATCATTAAATCCATTACGAAGTGAATTTGACCTGTGGCCATTTTCAATAAACCATTCTATTGTATTTATATCCGAACCAGATACTTTCATATTATAGCCTTTAGTGAGTTCTTCAAACTCATATCTTAATTGAACAACGTATGTTAATCCTATTGGCATATTAGTGTCCAAACATTTTTCGTTTTCTATATTCATCAATCGTATCCTCTAATAGTTTAGTCCAGTTATCTCTATGTTCTACGAACACACACGGTTTTTCATGATCAACATCCATTATAATTACTATATTGGGTATTTTCATTCCCGTTCTTTCTTCGTACATGATGGCATATGCTGCACCTTGCGCGAAATAGTTTGTGATTCTTTCTTTCTTCTTAATATATTTAGAAGTTTTAAAATCAATTATTGAGGGTACTCCATTAAACTGTGCGATGCAATCACATCTTCCAGCTAATTGTAAATGATGACTAAATAAAGGCACCTCGAGACCGAATATCGTTCCAATACTCTCATCAAGTATAGGTTTGAGATTTGCGAGACTTTGTCTGATGTGCGGTAATTCTTTTGTAGTATCTTCATTATTTAAATACTTTTCTAATATGCTATGAACCTTTGTGCCACGCCTAGATGCTTTGCCACTAATCATATCTGCTTGTTCTGCACCTACACGTTCGCGCCAAGCTCTTATAGCATCTTCACTAAGTATGCTTAGAACTGTTGTGATACTAGGATAAGACTTACCATCAGGAGTATTATAAGTTCTGCCTGATTTTGTAGTTGTAGCATCCAGGTCTTGATAACCAATATCAATTGTGTCATGGCTAAATATTTTTCTTTTCAATTGTTGGTGCATTATAATTAAATATTTCCTTTATTGCTTCTTGGTTAATACAAAATATAGCTTCAGGCTTATGTTTAAAGTTATATTCATTAGCTGCAGTTCTATATATATTCATGTTATTTGCTTGTACGTAATTCCAACATTTCATATACTCATCAAAATTAGGTTTAGCAAATACAAATAATGGTCTATCAAGCTGAGTAGCCGATGCCATTACAAATGTTACTACTATAAAAAATGTATTCATTGATTATTCCTATGTTTTTATTGTGTTACCTCTACCAGAATTTGCTTTAATTCTAGCGAGATTATCTTTCCAGCCATTGTCAGTCTTTGACAATAAGCTTCCTTGACCAGAAACAATATTTGGAAACGTAAGAACTTTAATACAATTGTGTTTTTTAAGATAAGCCTGCAATTCATCTGACTTAATATCTATTTCGTATTCGTCACCCTCTTCTAGAGGCTTTACTGTATACTTAGGCACCTTGATATCCTTTCCACCATTCAGGAGCTGATCTTCCCCAATCCCATTTAGCAAACGGTTTTGCTGTATGATAGTAATTTCTGTATGCTTGAACAGCATTACCTTTTACGATACAATCTGGGTATTGAGACATTGCTTGTGCAAATTCTGTAAGACCAACATCTGGTATATTTATAGGGGGTTTGACAAGAACTTTACCAAGCTTTTCGAAAGTTGCATGTTTTTTATTTCTACGAAATTCAAACTCGGTGGCTAGACCTACAAAGTGTGTATAATGCCAGTTGTAGTTTTGTAAACTTTCCATAGTCCACACTGTACATGGATGATACTTGTGTACTGCAGCATAGTATACATCATCACGATCATCACCAAATGTATAATACTGTTGCATAGTTTTGCCAGACTTCGACCTACGTCTTTCAGGTGTACCGTCAAGTAACCTGTGAGATGTACATAGCATTTGTGCTGCTTCAATAATCATTTTAGGTATGTGTTTGTCGCACATCATAGTTGCAGCAGTTGTTGGGTCGTTGTCTAATACAAAAATATTCATACTTTCACCTTCTTAAATAATATATTAATTATACCATGCTTTTTGCAGTTTGTACACAGTTGTTTTTTGAATTGATTTGAAATTCTACTAATCCGTTAGTAGTTTTGGAAAAGCTTCTTCTACAACTGGTCTAGAAATCCCAGGAATTTTCTTTTTATTAATCATATTAATAACAAGCTTAGCATCTTCTGGATGAATGCCTTCAAGAATTCCAATGAATATTTGTTCTCTTTTATATTTTGCCATTTCATCACCAGCTCCACCCTTAACAAAATATCTAAACTGTGCGTTTTGCTTTGTTAAATTAGTAGGGTGGTTATGTGCTGCTGCTGCAGTATATGGAGGTTCACCAGCTGGCATATTCCATTGGATTTTAGTATCCATCGATCCTCTTATAATATCTTTTAAAGCCCATGTTTCATTTTCTTTTAAAACACGAACTTTATCATCACGACTTCTTTGTTTAGCCATTTCTTCTAAAACTTCAAAAACATATTGTTTCATTAAATAAACTCCTGTACACTTTCAATCAAATTATTACAACGCTTGGCAATTAAGTAGGGTAATACTTTACTTTTGTTTGACCAAGGATCTTGTTTTTCATATGTATTTATAATTTCATTTTTTAGCTCTTGTGGCGTTTCACTAAGGGCGATGAGTCTTTCATTTCTTAAGTAGTTACGATACCAAGAAGCAGCATATAGTAATTCACCTTGCTCTAGATCTTCTATGATACCATCTACTTTCTTTTGAGACATAGGTGTTTGTCTGAAACCTTCTACAAACGTATCGTCATTCGATAAAATGTTTGGTACACCATCGCCTTTATCGCCACGTATAATATGATTAAGTAAATAATATCTAGCATTATCTTCTTTAAGTTCTTTCTTAAGAAGAGGTGAAAACTGCTTTACATTAGGAAATCTTTGCAATTGTAAGAAATCTCTGTCTGAAGAAACAATCATAATTTTTTCTACATTAAATTGTACCGTAGATTTACTAGCAACAATAGTACCAATAATATCGTCTGCTTCGCATGTATCGACTTTAATGACTTTATATGGAAAGTTTTCTGCAATTTCTTCTCTTACTAGATTAAGTAAACGAAATGCTTCATTCCAATCAAATGTAGACTCTTGTCTGTTTTTCTTACGGCTAGCTTTGTATTGCGGAAATACTGATCTACGCCAGTTATTTGCAGCATCTACGGCAAGAACCATTTCACCATATTCATCTTTGTATCTTTTATGATACATTCGTAATGAATTTAGTATCATATGACGAATCATATCTTCGTCATTAGTTTTATTAATAATAATACTAGCCAGTGCAATACCGCTGTAATCAACAATAATCATTATTTTTTTCCACCTTTTTTTACGTTATCTAATCTATACAAGTATTGTAAATTTGACAATCTATTATCATTACTATCACCATTGATATGATCAACATCAACCGCATTCGAACCAATGTGTTTTTTAACACTATTTGCTGTTGCCTGCCATTCAGCGATAGTTACGTCCTTAGGCTTAGCAGCATCTGATAAGACCCAGTCTTGTCTTGTGCCAACAAAAGACTCTAGCATTGCTTGAGCAATAGTGATATTTGTAGCATCAATACTCACTTTAGGTCTGTCACCTGTAGCTGACATCTCCATTAATTTATAAATTTTTCCTTCTTCAGTTAAAAAATAATTATGGCCACCGGATGTGTACCTATTTAAATAAGTAATATTTTTATTAACAAGAGGAACTGCTTTTACATTATTTATTTTATCAATCATTATCCAATTCTCCTTTGATTATAATAATCGTACGTGCGCTTATAAACATACACATCCCATAATGTAGCATTCTTCATACCACCTCGTGGATTGCCTCCGTAAACATAACCATTGGTAGGTTTTCTACCTTTCTTTTCAACTCTAAATTTCATATTAGGTGAATTACAAGCTTTTACAATTTGCTTGACCATTGCATATTCAGCCATATCTCTTGGATCTTTAGGATCAAATCTACCAATCCATGATGTTGATCTTTCGTGCTTTCCAATATGTATTCCCATATTATATTCCTTTCTCATAATATATACCAAATGCTTCAATTACTTTATTAGGAAAAGCGTAAGGATTACGCTGAACCATTATTTTTAATTCTTTCATTGTTAATCCTAGAAATTCTGCTTCTTTCTTAAGGATAGTAGTTGCACCTTGAATTTTCATTATAAAATCTCCGCAGCTAGTTTTTGAACCATTGTGTACTTATTAGCAAGATCCTTTATAATCTTCATATTGTAATCTTCTCTTAAGGTTTCTCTTCTAATAGTTTCCGGAAGAGTTCTTAGTAAAAGTTGAATTTTAATTGAAGGTTTATTAGATTTAAGGATTAAAGCCTTAAGTGATGATGTTGAGATTGGTTTTGACATTTTGGTATTCTCCGCTTTTTTCATTTTATAAGTATATTATACCATACTTTTACATAAATGTACACAGTTAATTTCACTTATTTTAAAGTTTGTTATTAACATGTTAAACAAATCTTATTTGTTAGATAAGAAGTGTTTAAAAGCCGTAATACATGTTGGTGTGGCAGAAATAGTAATGTTTGGATTTCCTCCAGCAGGTCCAATTGGTATGGATGAGACTAAAGTAAGGTGATATTCATTTAAGATAGTTAAGAAATCTGAAATAGAAATATCGTATGGTATGTCAAAAGTATGGTTTATTTTGGTGATTGATTGAGTCATATTAAAGTCCTTTTTTCATTTTATAAGTATATTATACCATACTTTTCTCTAAAAGTAAAGGAAAATAAACATAACATGTTAACTACTATCACCTTTATTTTCTTCTTGCTTTAATTTCCAAAGCATCCAATCATAATATCTTTCTGGTTCTTCTTCATCATCCATTTCAATGTGATCACCAGTTCCAGTCATATCTTGTGTATATTTGTTAGTCAATAAAATCCTCCATTGGAAATATTTTTGATATCGCTTTAGCACATGCTATAGCAACTTCACTACATTCTTTCTGTGTACCGTTAGAAGATCTTAATTCAATAAAATGAATCCAACTTCTTATAGTACCATTCATATATAATCTAGATGTAGTTAATCCTTCTGGTAAAACTGCTCTGGCAACTTCTTTTGCAATTCCTTTTTTGATTGCAGCGTTATAGACTTGCCTACACATCCAGATAACTCTTTGTTGTTCTCTTTCCCAATCGAGTTGGAAAGTTTCGTCATCAACTTCGATACTACTTTGTCTATTCTTATCATCTTGCATTCTCGCTTCTCTGGTAACAAATTCTAACTCCTTTACTGGATTTGCATATCTTTGACTAAACTCTTGAAAACTAAAACTACGGTGTCTTAATATTTTTCTTGCTATATCTCTTGTAGTATTGATCTCAATACAAGCACTGGCCATTTCAAATGG
>Ga0181417_1000354_pt1 | contig 15317 bp, 10 predicted proteins | sample 40SPOviralmetaG_FD_130142 | JGI IMG/M metagenome (GOLD analysis project Ga0181417, IMG submission 130142) | Marine viral communities from the oligotrophic San Pedro Time Series (SPOT) site, San Pedro Channel, CA, USA - 40 SPOT_SRF_2013-02-13 | ecosystem: Environmental > Aquatic > Marine > Strait...
AGCGCAGGGTCAAGATTTGCCCCTCCATTCATTATATCATCTACATTATCTTTTCCCTCTACCTCCTCGGCAGTAGTCTCTGCCCCTGTTAATTTAGCGGTCTTTGTTTTACTTGTATTATTTGCCCCTTTCGTCCAGAAGGTAGTTTGTTTAATATAAATAGTCATTCTATCATTATCTTGCTTGTGTTTGTAAGTCGGTCCCATTTCACCGAACTCCATTTGCTCCTTAAATGCTACATTACTATTACCATTAGTCAATAAGGGGTAAGCATTATCCGTCGCACTTGTTGAGAACTGGAAATCAGGATACCAGACATAATCTGCTTTCAGCAATTTCACCTGGGTATTAATGGGACGGCATCTGCCTGTATAATAACAATCAGGACCTACCCCTTTTCCAGTAGTTAGACATTTTGCCTTGGCAGTATCTCCAGAGTTAATAAATCTATTCTTATATCTTGATTTAGTATCATTTAGGAATTGAGGGTCGGGGCAAGTAGAAGTATTATCTCCTGCCCAGGTCGTCTGCTTTTGCCCACTATTCCAAGTTGCTGGTAATCCCCAATCTCCTGCCCTCAATATTCTCGCATTGCCATCATAGGCAGTATATAGATATTGCCAGAAATCATATTCTAAATAGTAATTAAATTGCCCCGCTACTTTAGGGGTAATTGTTGGATATTTAGGGGCACCTGCCCAATCACTAATAGAACCATCGGTGTGTTTTGATGGCGGACCAAATGTATCAGTTCGGTGGTCATTTGCCCCTGCCCCTGCTCCGTCAGGATATCCAAAATTACCAGGATTCGGTCTCATTGGATTAGGGGCATCAAATCGCCTTGGCAGGGATAAATACCCCTCTCCATTCATATTTTTATAATAACTGATGCTGAAGTTTATTTCATTATCAATCACATCAAATACCTTTTTTTTATTAATTGCTGTGGTCTGCTGAACTCCCTTTCCATCCTGCTGGTAATATAAACAATCTGCCCTACCATATCCTATCCTATGGTCTGGTCCATCCCAAGCAGAGTTTCGTGTCTGTAATTTTATTTGTGCTGTTGTGCCAACCGATTCATCAGTGGTAGTTAATCTGCTTTGTATTATATCAGTATATTCTAATTCATATGTTTGATTGTCTTTTGGTTTTATTCCACTAAACTCCATATTGTCTTCATTGCCCCTTTCATTAACATATGCCGAATGAACTGACACCTCATCTCCAGGATTTAACTTTATCCCTGCTCCTTGCTTACAGGTAAATATAGCAGGTTGATTAAGACCCTTTTTTATTTTGTATTCCTCACTCCCCTTCCTATTACAATCTACTAATATAGTATCCACATACGAGGTCATTTATATTAATAAATAGATAAAAAAATGTTAAATAAAAATGTAATTAATCAGTGGTTGCTTACGCATAATAGCACTGGAAATATCCTCCATTGAGAGTAGCAGTTCTAACAACCTCCATATAGACACGCTGAATATATCCAGGCGAAGGAGAGACGGCGTCCCCTGGAGATGTGCGTGAGATTAGAGCAGGCAAATCATTTACCTTATAATATAACTCAATACCCCGTGAGTTGATGCGCTGGTTTTTATTGAGGCGAGCACCATTCCAGAAGAACTTTGAGACCAGATTAGCGTGGTTCTCACGCCCTGCCTCGTTTCCTTGGTCTGCTCCCTCTCCTCCCTGAACCCATCCACACACTTTTCTGGTGGTTAGACCATCTCCCTCTCCGCCATATTCTTCGCGATTGACGAATGGCACAAGACCTTCCGTTGATTGGACATTGTAGAAATGTCTGGCAGTATTATCAACATCAATAGGGTAGAGGAAATTATCATTGTATTTTAGATTAAATGTTGCCGTGCCATTGCTGTCAGTGGCAGGCGTTTCACTATAAGTTCGGTCAGGACCCTGGGAATAGAAATTGCCAAGGAGATATTCACTTTCAGCAAACTCATCCTGAATACCCCAAAATAATTTACTTACGATTCTGCCAGCGCCACCGATATTACGAATACCCTGCGACTTGAGTTCATTTACTGACACACTCTGTTTTGATAACTGATAATCAACATAGGTAAAAGACATATTAGAGTTTGCCTGTTCATATGCTTCCATCATCTCCTGGGGGAAATAAAGATAATCAGCAATTAGACGAGTCTTGGTAGTATTAATAGTAGGAACAGCAGGGGCAGGGGTAGTTCCATCATCATCCCGAACCTGGACAACACGGCGCGATTCTGCCTTCTCCTGGTCTGTGCCCTTCGCAGGGGTAAATGTAAGTTCTAATGAAACCTGCTCCTTAATCATATACAGGGGCAATTGATTCATCTTTAAGAAGGGGCATAATTCACTTAACGATAACTGGAAAAGTGGCGCATCATCTGGCAGTTGGACAAGAGTGCCAACATTTGCCTTCTCCTGTTGCTGTTGCTGAAGATTCATAAAATCAAGAGGTTTAAGATTCATAGAAGTATCAATTACTGGATTTACTCCGTTCCTGCTGTCTTTATAATCTCTACCCCAATCAATTCCAATACCAGGGGCAAGTGTATCACTTTCACCTGACCCCTGGGCATTTCCAACAGATAGGAGGGCATCTTCATACATAGGGGCGTGGGCAATTGCTCTACCATTCTGGAAGAGTTCTCGTTCTTTATTATTCTCATTCGCTACAAAGGTTGATTTGTAAGCATACCAATGGGCAAAATCCTCAATCTCACAAATGGTCTTGGTGCCCATCTTGAGCGCTACTCTATCAATAAGTGAATAAACACCCACGCCAAGCGGAAAAACTGATTGCTTGGTCATATTATTAAGTCCAATCTCAATCTTGGAGTGAGAATGAAGAATGCCCTTGTTCTGGAATACAAAACGGCAAAAGGTATCACTATGAACCACTGGTTCTAATACAGCAGTCTCAACATCTTGGGCAGTATTTACTGGAATACTGCCAATCTTTAGAAGGTCTGGGATTTGGGAAGACTGAACACTCATATTTATACTATATGAATTAATAAAAATCTATCTTAAAAAATTACAATTTAATTAAGGACTTGGACTCCCCCTGGACCAAAGACAAGGGTATTTTTAGCGTGGCAGAACATATAGACGCCGTGAGGGAGATTAGAAGTTAAACCGAGATTAATAGATGTGCCAAATGATTCAGTGGCAAATGATATACCCTGATTGGAAATATGGTCAAAACCAACTCCAAGGGTAAAGCAATCGCCTCCGTCCTGATTGGCGTTATTCGTGGATTGAGGCGCCGACCCTGGGTCTGCCCCTGTCCAATTGTTGCCAACCGACACGAACTTCTCGGCATTGCGATTCTTGAGTCGGGTGTTAGTAGGGGCATTTATCATTCGTTTGGTCTTCATAAATCCTTTAATAGCATCAATACCCCCACGAGTGAATTGAGGGTCAATCATCTCCTGGTCAGGTTCATCCTTCTGCTCTAAATCAAGATTATACATAAACGGGTATTTCTGTCCGCCTCGGGTAAATACTATCTGCTTGATGTCTGCTTTCTTATCATCAAGATTCTGGATAGGCATTGTTGCCATTCCGTTAAAATTAAAGTCGTTAATCATATGAGAAGGAATAAAGTTCATAAATATACCAAGCACACGAGAAAGACCAAGATTAAAGTTGATGATAGCATTTGTAGAATTAATTGAGGTGAAATAACTGGATATACTATTATACTCAAAGGTAGATGTTTGACCAGGAGGTCTAACATCCTCAACTGCCTCGCAAGTCAAATAAACATCACTTAACTCATAGAATGAGCGGTCAAGGTTAGATGTCTGGGCGTTGCCCTTGCGGTCAAATAAAACATTGTTGTCAGGGGCAAGGTGAATCTCAAGGAGGAGACCACCGACTCCACCATTGCCTGATAGCGGAATACCCTGGGTGCCGTTAAATAGACCACAGGGCAGATGAAGGGCAAATGAATTAGGAGAGAGTTTTGCCCCTTGTTTGTCAATGATTGACTTTTTAGCAGTTTCATAAGCAGGGGTAATTAACGCACTCTGGGAGAGATGAGAGAGTCCGTCCTCTAATGATGTTGTGGTCGGTATATAACTTGCCATCATTCTGTTGTAGTTCTTAATATGCTCAATTACCTGATGGGTAGATTGTGATTTTATTACTAATTGGTCAATACAATTATACATACCAATTCTACTATCCCAAGCAAGACTATCAGTCTTGACAGGGATATCGGTGCCATTGTCATTTGTCCAGAAATTGATTTTACCTACGAGACGAATACTATTACCCAATAGGAGTCGGTCTTGCTCACCGATGATAAATTGGATTACTGGATTACCAGATTTAAACGAGATTTTGCCAGAACTTAATACATTGCTGGGAGTGATGTGAAGATTAACATTGCCTGCGGAACTCATATTTATACTATATGAATTAATAAAAATAAATGGGTAATAAATTACATTTTTTATTTGCTGTCTTCAGTGAGGTGAGGGAGTTAGTCTAAAAGAAAGAAATGTAGATTCCAAAGTTTGTTGTTAAATGCCACGAATCCATTTATGGTCTTTTTCCTTGACTCCCTTGACTCACTTTTTTATTATTATACTTGTAGCGAAATCTGGTCTCCTTTGACCTCTATGCGCCGAAGATGGGCAACAAAATTATTCCATAATTTATTCTTGAGGGGTGTTCTTAACGACTGATAATTTACCTGAAGGTTAAAGTCTCTGCCCCTACAATCATATACCCCATCCTGTAAAGCAAGTGCCCTACCAATACAGCAATTAGACCTAAACTTCTTAAAAGATAGCGGTTCTATATTTGCCATAGCAAGCGCCTTCTCTAACTCAATTAGAGGTTGCTGGGAGATTCCCTTTCTACCAGAGATAACGGCAGTTTCTACCTTGCGAGAGGGATTTAATTTGCCATCATAGAACCACTGGTAATCAGTGAGTTCGTCCCATACTCCAGTTAGACCAGAGCGAACAGAAAGATTCATAACATCTTCACTATCTATATCTTCTACATATGTGCCCAGGTCAGGCATATCAGCAAAAGGATAAACAGGGTCATTATCTGTTCCAGGGAAATTAAGACCCAGTGTGTCTTTCATACCAGTTATTAATTCTGCGTTCTTATATACTGATGCGTCAGTAGGGATAGATAGAATTGACTTGGCGCGACTCTGGGACAGGGGCAAGCGAATGTTTGCCACTCGGTCGCCTTTCAGTTGGGAGTATTTGTAATTTGTATTAGAGAGGAAATCATAATTCATTGTGCCCCCACCTTTCATCATACCCATTAATTTGCCAGTATATCCAGAAGGCATATCAATTTGACGAATTACCATTTGGACATTAGAAAGTTTATAATCTCCCTTAAAATCTCCCACCTGGGCACCAGTATCCTTATCCTGATTACGAATACCAGCATCAACAATCATCCATCCATCGGCATTATTAATACTTGCTGAACCGAGATATTTTACCCCTGTCTTGCCTGCCCCCCAAGTATCCTTAAGGGTAATCTTAATAAGACCATATCTGCCCCCTGCCGTTGCTGGGTTTCCATCACCTGCTATTAATTCTAACTTATCAACTATCATATCTCCGTCTCCCATTCTCGCAAACCAAACATCTCCTGGTCTATCTACCCATTCCCCTTCGGCGCCATCTGTGTCTGTTCCACCAGAACATTTACAAAGGGCAATCTTCTGCCCTGGAACGAGGGGGCAATTATCTACTGATGTCATATTGTTATTTCTGGCAATATATATTGTGCTGATAATATCGTTCGTGGCAATCTTGCCCCCTGCGGCGTCAAGTTCGCTATCTTTACCTGACCGACTATGAAAGCGAAGACCCAATTGCCCCCTGCGAGCAGGGTTAATAGTATCAGGGATACGAAGAACCCGTCCAGCAGATTCCAGGATAATCTCAATTCTTAATCCTTCAGTAAGTAGTGCTGGGAAGACCTTGGAATTAGAGAAGATGCCAGTGTTAAGGGGCAATAGACATTTGACTTTATTAAAATTACTATCCGTATCACTTTCCCAAGTGGTCTTGGTGCGGTCAGGGTCAAGTATCGGTTCTCCTTTGGCGTCCCTAAATAGATTGGTATATGGTTGAGATTTGTGGTTATTTAATTCACTCTGGGTCGCGCCATTTGTTGCCCGATTGTCTGGGTCATAACATAATGTGCCTTCCGTGAGAGCACGCTTATTTCTTAATACATCATTCGTCTCATAGTCATATTTCAGGGCGACCAGGGTATTGTAATTCTGGATTTCCTCTAAAAGAACTGCCCCTGCTCCTCCTGAACTGATACGAATATCCCTGATTAGAGAATGCCCCCCAGTCTCCGCATCAAGGGATAATCTGGAAGGTGGTTGAGTAGCAACTCCATTCTGGCAGAGCAACTGGACATCAAACTCTAAATAACATTCCCTTGGTTGGAAATAAGAAATCGTAGGGGGAATATGAAAGTTAATCTTTTGACTGGAACGATATTCCAATCCGTGTTCAGCAAAAACTGATACATTAGTTTGCCTCACTGGTATTTTGTCATCAACACTCCAAAAACTCATTTTATAATATAACTTTTATTTTAATTACCTTAACTTAATTTTCATTTTTTTAGTAAGTTCTTTGCTGGGTGGAGGTGTCAGCAATTTGCCCCTCACTTCCTGCCGAAACAACACTTTCCCCTGTTTCAGTATCTGCCTGTTTAACTGCCCCTGCCTTCTTTAATGATGCCTGCTTTCCACTAACATCTCCAGCAATTCCCATTATGCCAGAAACCAAATCCGCGGCGCCAGCGACCGGCGCGAGAACAGGGACAGCAAGTGCCATAGCATCTAATCCCCCTGCGATGAGCGAACTTTTATTTGCTGTTTTCTGTAATGAAGTGGCATCTTTACCATCTGTCCCTCCAAATGACCCTGACGCAATATCTTCTATGCCAGTTAATCCTGCCCCTGCGATTCCAGTAAATGCCCCTAAACCTTTAGCAATTCCACCAATCTGTTTATCAGGTAAATCAGTTATTGTTTTTAATCCTTTCTTAAATACCCCAGGGAGAACGCCCATCTCCTCACTTGCCTCGGCAGTGCTTCTTGCCCCTGTCATCGTTCTTTGCCCTACTGGTATATACTTTGCCGTTTTGGTAGGGGCAGTTCCTACACCAAATGCTGACTTGGTGCTCTCAAATGCCGTCCGCAGATTTTCAGCAGTTTGTGATGGTTGAGACTTGAGATAATTGCCCACGCCCATTTGATAGGCACTTTTGACTTCTTTGCCAGTTGCCACCGCAGTCTGGATTCCTGCCAATCCAGTCTCTCCTGTGTCTTCAGTCTTATCACTTACACCAAGTGCCCCTTTCTTGGAATTGATTTGATTTATTTTTGTATTGTATGTATTAAGAACAGCATTATTATGTTCCCTGTGCTGTCTCGCATTATCCATTCCTTCACTGATAAGGTTATTAGTTTGCTCAATCGCTGAACTTTGCCCAAAATCACTCATTTATATAGTATCCTTTATTTTTTTTTGGTTGTCTTTTTCTTCGCTTCTTTCTCCATATCCTTTTTGGGAACTTCTGGGTTATCAATTGCCCCTTCAGGTGCTTCTACTTCGCGATGTTGCCCCCCTTCAGCAATTACCTTCTCAAAATTGTGATATGCTAATGGTGGATTAGATTGTAAATCTAAATAAAGAAAGTCATATTTTTCAGGAGTAGCAGTGTAATATATTTTCAGGAAATTATCATACCCTCCAAATTGGTCTCCTATCTCCTCGGCAATCTTGCCAAGTTCTTTCGTGTTGGGAAATGGACTACCTATAATCATATTGGTAGCATTAGACCTAATGACTGGACTAACAGAGCGGTAGTTTTGACTTGACATTAATAAAAGACGAATCCCATAATGCCTAAATCTTGATGCCAAATGATTTACATTTGCTTCACGCCTAATTGTGCCAAGGATATCGTCCAAAATCACGGCGACCTCTGGTCTCTCCTCCAAATTGCCCCCATCAGCAAATGCCTCTTGCTTCGCTATTAAGTCAGTAATAATATCATCCCTGTATCCATCGTAGCAATCAAATGCCTTTTTGAGAAATCTGGATGTCTTATCATTATATATAGTAGGGGAAATACACATAACCTCATCAAAATAATCTTGACCATAGAAATGGGAGTTTAATAGCAGATTAGATATAATGGTAGATTTGCCTGTGCGAATCGGGGAAATCATTAGCAGTAAAGCAGGTGGTTGGGGTAAATTAGGATGGAGTGGTTTAATCTTCTCCTTCGGTGGGTCTTGGACTTTGAGGATTTGAGGGAATCCTTCTTGGAATTGCTGTTCATCTCCCTGTGCGTCTTTGCTCATTTATATGTATTAATAGATAAATAAACAAAATAGAAAATAATAGAAAAAATAGAGGTCTATAATGACCCATTATAAATAAATAAAAAAGTGAGACAAGGGAGTCAAGGGATTTAGGCATATTTAGAGTTTTCCAGAAAAAATAAAATAAAAAGTTTAGTGAATATCTATTTTTGCCTTATATCCCCTCACTCGCTCTCCTCTACTGAAAGCAAACACCCCATCCATCATCATCCACTGGTCTATTAACTGCTCTACTAACTGCCTGATAGGTTTTCTCTCTTGCCTTTTCTTCTGCTTGTGCTTCTCTCTTCTTTGCCTTTCTTTCCTTTCGCATACTATCATATCCATAGATTGCTTCATATTGTAATTGACGCAATTGGTCTTGAGATAGAGTAATGCCCCCTATTTTCTGTGGAGGGGGCAATGGGTCTTGTGCTTCTTCATCACTATGTTCTTCTTCTACCTTTTCTTCATAGACCTTCTTGGCAGATTTTGGTTTTTTATTTGCTTTCGCTTTTGCCCTTTTTGACTCTAATGCTTTGACTCTAATTTTAGCAAGATGTTCTCGTTGCTTTTCACTGATTGGGCGTTTCTTACGCTTGGGCGGTGCTTGTGCTTCAGCATTACTAAACACCTCTTTATCAGGGACAATTTCCTTAATCTTCATCTCAACTTCTTCATCTTGCCCCTCGTCATCCTCTGGCATATCATCTACCCCTTCGGTAGGGGGCAATGGGTCTTCAGGTTGTTCATTCGGTAGGGGCATATCTTGTTCAGGCATATCAACATCAATATCGGCGTCGCTCATTTTATAATAGAACTTATAGAAAAATATAGAAATAAAAATTGTCTATTTTTTCTATTTAGACTCTACTTTTCCTGAAGTGAAGGCAAATCGTTGTCTGTCCTGCCAAATCTTCGGCGAGTGTTTCATCAGTATTAACAATATCCAGTTGTAGTTCATTTAGTTTCAGTTCTTCAGTATTCTTAAGAGCAAGGTAAGTTTTCTCTGCTGGTTCATAAAATAAATTACCATATTCTTTACCTGAATTGCTGAATCTCGGTATATGGTATAATATCTTGGAGGGTAGTTCTTTTGCCATATTAAGAGATTGATGGGTCAATGTTGGACATCTAATAAAGCAAGTGTGAGACGAGAGAGTGGGGCGGTTAATGGAAAAAAACTTCCAATTGGCGGATGGTGGAGTGGTCGCCGTGGTTCCGTTCTGCCGAAACGATTGCCCCTGCTCTGTCTGTAATACTGCCGTCTGGTGGTCAAATCCAAGCATCTCTGCGGAATTGCCCTTGACTGAAGAATATACATAGTCATCAAACTCATCATATCCAGTAGGACTATGAGATTGTGGCAAGAGTGCTAATTGATATCCTGGTGCTTCATTATTCTTTATTGTAATTGGTTCATAAACTGCCGTATCGTGAATACCATTCATCATCAATCCAGTATCAACTTCTTTAGACCTACGAATATCATAAACGCCCCCCATAGCAACATCGTCATTATCATATAATCCTCTCATCCATAGCGCTGTGCCAGGCGAACCAGTATCATCGGGACCATCAGTCGGGAATGTTCCTGAATTGTGCCTGCCTCCCCACTTGGTAATTGTAATATGAGTATCATTATCAATAAGACCTACCTTCGGGTAAAGATTGAGGCAATTTGTATTAATAGGTTTAAAACAGGTTGGGACTTTAACTGCCTGCCCGCCGTAGTAAGTATCTGCCCCTGCTTCAGGATTGGAGAGGGTCTTATAATTGGCAGATGAAACGACCAAATCCCAACTACCATTGGCATTATTTTTATTACTGCCGAAGGCATATAGTTCCAGCAATTCTCCCTTGGCAACAAACTTAAACTTATGATACTTGGTAGTTGTATTGCTTGTGTGAAGATTGTGCTGGACATTATCTTCGTTAATCACAACATTTACCCCTGATTTGTTATTCTGCCCAAAATAGGCAACTTCTACCATTCTAAACTGACCTGTATTAATAGTCCCAGATTTATCACGAATTACCCCTGTGCCCTCCTCAACAATTGCCTGTTCTATAATTAGACCTGCCTTGCCATCTGGTCGCGTGCCCCAAGTTAATTTAAAATCAAAAAATCCTTTGGGGTCAGCAGAACCTTCAGTCAATGCGTCATCAAATGCGCACCAAGGCGGTGCTTCATTTTCAGGGGTAAGTGCGCGAGTCAAACCACATTCCCAATAAAAGTATTACTATATAAGAAAGGGTCAATCTCAAACTCTCCATTAACTAATGATAGGGGCATATCTCCTACTGCCCCTGTTCCACCTTTGCCAATCACATATGTGCCTGGGTCATCATTTACCTTTTTTACATTTACCCCTTTACCAGCGCCAGAATTGGTAATATCAAAATCTGCTATATCAGTAGAATGATTAGCAGGCGCCCAATTTAAGAGGGCATCGCTGTGGTCGGTGGCACTCTGGTCTCCATCTGTATTAATATCAAACTTCCACCCTCTCCAACTATCACTGCTCGCCCCATTCTCAAAGGAGGGGAAAACCGAGCATTTGCCGTGATAATCTGGATGGCAGAAAAATCCCCTTTTCATTAATGCTTTATCAATTTCTCGCGCTAATTGTATTATTCCGTATTTACCAGGGGGCACTTTAACTACCACTGGTAAATTACAACTATCTCTATAAGATGTAGATTCAGTCAATTCTTTACCCATAAAGAAACTGAAGAACTTTGGTTGGGTAATTCTTAAGACATTATTTCTATTAATCTTTACTGACTGAACCGAAACTTCGGCATTTCTGGGAATTGTGAATATATTGCTGAAATGATTGGTAAATGTGGCAGGAGATGAAGTGCCCCCTCCTTTCATATTTATTTGCTTACCATCATCATCCTCAAACTCGTAATTGGTATCCCTGTTGCTACAAATCACTAAACTCATTTTATAATATAACTATTATTTTTATTTCAGCAATAAAATATTCACTTAATATAAATGACAAAAAAAGGTAAATCAAAACCCCAGGTATCATTTAAGCACAATCCTAACACAATTGACCCAGACCCCAAGTGCCAGTTTAAAGTTGAGAAGGCAGTTGAGGATGATAAAAAAGTAAGACCCCAGCAGGTCTTTGAGGGATATAAAGTCCCAGGCAAAAATAAAAAAAGTGGCAAAAAATAATTTTATTGGACAGGCGCAAACATTTTATAATCTAACTAACATCCCTCTATCTAATGATACTATACTATTTATTCAGCGATTGGGTCTTCTTCATCACTTGACCCATCAATCAGGCAATGGTCTCCAAGGGCATTTTTGTGCTCTACCAACTTGCCCCCGTGCTGGCACACAACCTCCTCCGCCTCATCCCACTCGTAGTTGTGCCCCTGACTGGTATTAAAGTGCTGACGCACAGCATCCAGTGGGAAGCACTCCCAAGTGGTCTCCACATTCTTGCCAGACCCCAACTTCTTCTTCTTGATAGGGGCAATCTTGTTCATCTTCTGGCAGAATGCGTTATAGGTCTCGGGTGAGCGCGAATGACCAACTTGCCCCTGCCTCACCGCCTCGCTATAAATCTTGTGGAGATACTTGGGATAATATCCCTTATAGACTTCCTTGGTCTTCTTCTCCTTGAGAAGAATTGGGAATCCTTGCCACTTGACCTCAAACTCCCTTGGTTCATCAACACAACCATCCTTCTGGACTGCCTGGGACTTCATATGCCATCCAGCATCAACTGGGTCCATATAGCATCTCTTAAGATACTGCTTCTTGGTCTCCCCTTCTTTGGGTTCAGCAGTTCCATTAAAGTCCTTTCGCATCCAGAACTTCTTGTTGCCGATGGTCTCTTTGTATTCTTCTGTGGCAACTCTGCCATTCACCCTATCCTTGATGAACTCATAATACTCCATCTCAACCTGATACTCCGTCTTCTTGACTGGACCATCATATCCGTTCTGGATGTTCTTATACTCCTGGTCATAATCTGCCAGACCGAATCTGCCATCAACCAGCATATCCTTCCACCAACGGACAACGCTGTTCCAACCACGCTCAATCTGGTCTTGGAGCAGGTCGGTGCGGGGCAATTGACGGCAGTGCCAGGAGGACAAATCACGGGAATAAAGAAACTTGGCAAATCCACCGCAGACCTCCATAGTGGCACACGAATCGCCTGTGCCCCCACGAATGCCCCTGAAATACGCATTGGTCTCCTGGGTGGAGACGCCAGCATATCGGTCGTCAAGGCGGAAGCAGGCATAACGCCTTGCCCCTTTCTCAACGCCAGCAAACAGGTCATTATTGGTAGTAATCATAAAGTTCGTAGTATTCTTGATTTTATATGCCTCTTTGTGCTTCTTATTGACCTCCTGTGATTGCTCGGTAATAATGTTCTTCATCTTACCCATATTGCTGATGTCTCCACCCCAAACTGCCTCATCCAAATCAACAAGGCACTTTGCTTCCAGACCACCATTAAAATTACCCAGGATTGATTGAGCGTTGGCAGTTGCCGTAAAGTGGCATTCTCCCATAATCTTGGCAATAACTTCCATCACAACACCCTTACCTGCCCCTTCCTCACTCTGGAGGGCAAGCAACACCCCCATCTTGTGCCAGGGTCGTTGGAGAATGTGAGCGAACCAATTGATGATGTAATCAAAGTGGTCTTGCCGACATTGGCACCAGATGTTAAAGATGTGGTCAATGAGTGGTCTGGCATCTTCTATATCATATACGGCAGAATCTTCCATAGAAATGGCATATCCTTGCCACAAGTTAAAGATGTGTGGATTATCTGGATTCTGGGGGTCAAACTGAATACAGCGAACTTCCTTGCGCTTCTGGGACTTCTTCCACAAGTCAAAGGGGTTAAACTCCTTTGGTTTGCCATTCGGTCCTTCTGCCACAAAGCAGAACTTTGCCCATTCATCTACCATCTGGGTCGCATTATATGACCCCCAGCGCCCCTCCTCGGTCTTCTTGATATCATCATATACTTGGATATACTCCTTGGTGTGCCTATTCCACATAATCCGTTCATTCATCAAGAGGGCAACTTCATCCTTCTGTGCCTCATATCCATCGTCCTTCTTGGACTGATATGCTGACAGGTAGATATTGGTTGGGGTGTCTTGATTTGCCATAAAGCGAAGCGTCTTCCACCCGAGAGGGTCAGGGTGATTAGACTTATACGATTCCCAGGTCTCTTCATTCTGGTCTTCATCGTGCTTCGGTGATTTGGCAGACCAGTCAATCCACTTCCTCTGCCCCTTGTTCTTCCCCTTGTAGCAGTTAAACAGGCAGGCACCAACCTTAAACCAATCGTCGTATGATTTAGATTGCCCCTCGCTGTTCTTGATGCGAGCAAGGTAAGAGTCAATTTGCCCATCAGTGAATGGAGTATCTACCCCTTCAGGGTCAGGGGCAGATTCTTTCTTCTTCTTCTCAATGAGCGCCAGGCGTTTCTCCTCACGCAGGCGTTTCTTCTTCTCTGCCTTGCTCTCCTCGTTGAGTTTGTCAAGGTTGATATATTGCCCCAGGTCTTCCCAGGCGAACTCGTAGAGGTGGTTGCCGTCCATTGTCCTGGTCTTCTTCTCCCAGACATTACAACCCAAATCCCTGCCGAGGAAATCTCCCTTAAAGTCCTTAAACACCTCTATCTCATTGCTGAAATCAGTTGGCGCATCGGGGCACTTGATGTAGAAGTGGTATCCCTTGTTGGTCTCCGTAGAGTAGCACCCAGCATCAATTAGACGCTGGGGCAATTCCTTGGACAGGACATTATCTGCCTTGGTGTCAATGTCAATCACCCAGACGCCAGGCATATGCTTGAGGGCGAGCGAGTAGTCGGTGAATACTTTGCCCCTGTCTGGGTTCTTGACATCATACCCACGGCACAGGGCAATCTCGCAAGGGGTCATATCATTCTTCTCCCACCTTGGCACTTTCTTCATATACTTCTTACCTTTGGCATTGACCTTCTCCTCCTCGCTGACAATGATTCGGCGGTAGCAGGGGAGTCCTGCCTCTTTCTCCAGATTTTCTACGAATTGCCCAATGTTCATCTCTTATACTATATCTATGTGTTATTTGTTTAAGTGGTTTTTTTTCTATTTTATTTTTATGGGTCTAACTAATTCTGCCCCTGAAAGCAAGGACAGAAGAGGGATGTATATAGTAAGGGGCAACTTTCTGGGGGGGTTTGGAGACTTCCAGAAAATGGAGCGAAAAATGAGTCAAGGGAGTCAAGGGATTTAGGGAATAAAAAGAAAATCTAAAAATAGAATTATGGTTTCGGTGGCGAATCGTCGGTTTCAGGGATGATTGCTTCACTCTCTGCTTCTGCCTCTGGTTCAGGTTCTGGTTCATTATCTGCCCCTGGGAATGTGCCATTTCTAATCTCTTCTGGCACTAATCTATCCTCTGCTGGCACTTTATTTCTTTTGGTGGTATTTGCTTGACCCACTGGACCCATCTTCTTTTCCTTTTGTTTAACTTCATCCTTTAATTTATCTTGCTCTTCAGGAGTTGGTGGTTCTCGCGAGCAGTCAAAGATATAGCAGTTATCACTAAATCCTATTCTACATTTACAGGCGCATTTGCTCTGCCATATTACCAGTAAAAGCGAACCAATTGCCCCCAGTATTAATACTACTGACCCAGCAAACTGGTCAATGCTCATCTTCTCAATCTCAATTACTGGTTCATTAACTTCAGTCATATTTACCATTATTTATATTTTATTATTAATATATATATTTTAAATAAAATGCCAACGAACAAACAGAAGTTTAATAAGAAATACGGATTTAAAGCAGATGCTCCGCATTCTATGGCGGAGATATCAAGACTTACAGGGGTAAGCACATCAATTCTATCCCAGGTAATGGCAAGGGG
>Ga0181417_1000357_pt1 | contig 15250 bp, 19 predicted proteins | sample 40SPOviralmetaG_FD_130142 | JGI IMG/M metagenome (GOLD analysis project Ga0181417, IMG submission 130142) | Marine viral communities from the oligotrophic San Pedro Time Series (SPOT) site, San Pedro Channel, CA, USA - 40 SPOT_SRF_2013-02-13 | ecosystem: Environmental > Aquatic > Marine > Strait...
GGTAATAAGAAGACTAAAATTTATCCTCCTAAACTTCAAAGTTGTATTGGCGAAAGAAGTAGACCTTCTAATAAGCATATGAAACGAGCGACAAACATTTCTAATAAGGAATTTGAAACGCTATATAGCGAATTAATATTAACGCTTCATACAAAGACTTATCAAGAAAAGGTTGATTATATTAAAACTTATTTGTCAGGTAAAAATAATTCTTGGTCGTATAATAAACAATCAATCGATAAACTTATATCACAATTAATATATAAAAAAAATAAATAAAAAAATATATAAGTAGAAGACCTTATAATTTAATTAAATTTTGCTTATTAAGTTCAATTATTTTTTTATTGGTAGGGTAACCCCTATAAAAATTAAATATGGTAGGGTAATAAAAATTATATAAAATAAAAAATAAATTTTTAAAATTGATTTTGCTGACCTATATATATAACAACAAATAAATATGCCTAAACTAACCAAGAAGCAAATTGAAGAAGAAAATAATAAACTTAAAGAACAAATTATTGAAACACAAGTTGATAATGCGGTTTATAGGATACAAAATACAGCACTAAGTTATTTTATCGATAATATAGGATTAAAAACAATTAGAGAAAAATATATTTGTAGTTCTAAAATTGACGCAGAAACAGGACTTTTAAAAATACAAATACCTTATGAAGAAATTAGTGAAGCACTTAATAATTATAAGTGTGGAGATTATCATAGAACTTTTGAGGTTGGTGTAAGAGTAAAAAAATAAATAAAAAATAAAATTTAATTTTAAAATTTAATTTAATTTAATTTTTTTATTTATTCTTCTCCTCCCTTAATATAACCAAGTAAAATATTTTCTATATTTTCATTATCATAATTATATTCTACATAAATTTCTTGATAATCTGTATAATCTTGTGGATTATCATATATTTGTTGTATTCTATTTTGTAGTTCGTCATATTCTTCTAATTCATATCTCTCGCAGTCTTTGTCGTCAAAATTAAGGAGATAATCAGGACAATTATAACACTTTCTATATGCTTCTACTTGATTTTTTAAATTATTAATATTCTCTTGATTATCGTTATTAATTCTTGCCATATTGGTTTTAATTCATAGGTCAGCAAAATCAATTTTAAAAATTTATTTTTTATTTTTTATACTTATATAATTAAAAATATTTAAAAAAAAAATATTATAATATATATATAATTGAAGATATGCCAAGTGCCTTATACAATATTTATGATTCTACTTATTACAACAGTAAGGAGGAAATGTTAGAGGCAAGACGCAAACGAACTAATAAATATGCCAAGATTAGATATTATAAAAAAACCTTTGGTGTTAATGTTAAGGACGACGAATATGATTTATTTACTACTAATTTCCATAGAATTAAAAAGGTATTACCTATTAAGGATTTTTTACGCAATCACTTCCCTAATAAAATTTATAAGGAAGAACCTGATATAGAACTGTATTCTAAAAACTACCAACATATTAAAAACATAGAGGATTTACTACCATTTATTAATAATTTAGATACTACTGTATAATACTGTAATTACACCCTTACACCTTTACACCAGATTTTCAAAACTATTTTATATATACCCTCTTATAGACACTTTTTAAATTTAGGTGTAATAGTGTAATAGTGTAATATAAAAATATATTTTTTTTTAAATTTTTAAAATTGATTTATATTTATATATGAATAAAAATATTTAAAAAAAATCTTATAATATAATATATATGAAGTCCAAATCCGCAAAAAATATCTCAACTAATAATATGCTTAATCAAATTACAATCAACGAAAAAATTAATTTAGAAAAAGTCAAATTTTTATTTTCTCTAACGGAGGAAGAACTAACAAAATATTTTAAAAATTCAACTGATAAAAAAAAATATATTATAGAAACAAAAAATATATTAGCGGATTATGTTTCTAATGGTAGTTCAACAAATAAAAAAATTTATACTAAATCACCTTGTAATAGGTATTATTCTAATAATTCCTTACAACGATTACAAAACGATATTAGAAATTTTATTATGGTAGATTGTTATGATTATGATTTAAAATCTGCTACATTTAGCGTAGCATTATATTTAGCAAAAAAACATAATTTACCATATAATCATATTGAATATTTTATTAATAATAAGGATATGTTATATGAGAAATATGAGGTTATGTCGATCAATAAGGAATATATGAATTCCAAGTGTAATCAAGATAATCCGTTTCAGTGTAAAATACCTGAAATAGATAATATTATTAATCAGTTCAATTCAAATAAAAAAACTTTAATATCCCATTATAAGAGTATAATAAATGTTGAGAAGTTAGAAACCAAGGATAATCCTATTAGTAGTCAATATTGTCATATTTATTATTATTTTGAAGCAGAGATTATTATTAAAACTATGAATAAGTTTAATAGTGATAAGGTTGTGGCGTTTATGTTTGACGGTTTTAATTCAACCGAAAAAATTAAATTAGAAGATTTAAATAATTTTACAAGTGATTATGGAGTTAAATGGTCTATTAAACCTATTGAAACAAGGTTCGAATTAGGTAATATAGATAATAAATTAATAGAAGATAAATTAAACAAATATTTAGAAGACAAACAAAAATCATATATGAATAATCTATATAAAAATTTCCAACTAAAAAATTGTTCTACGAGTTATGGTGTATGTGAAGTATCAGCACCATATATTAGTAATACTATTAAATATTGTTTTGATAAGTGGTATGTATTAGACGAAGATAATTTATGGAAAGAAAAAAAAGAACCACTACCACATATCACTAAAATATTAAGAAGAGGTTTATTAAACTATAAGAAGGTATTAGATAAACAATTAGAAGAGTGTTATGACGATACAGAACGAAGAGACACGATTACTAAACAAATTAAAAATAATTTAGATAATTATGCTGTTATTGATAAATCTTCATATTCAAGTCAATTGAAGAAAAACTTAACAGGGTTTATTAGTGACGATTTATTTAAAACTAAATTAGATTGTAATAAATATAAAATAGCATATTCTAACGGAATATATGATATTAAAACAAAATTATTTAGATATGGAATTTTTCCAAGTGATTACTTAACTAAAACCTTAGATTTTCCTTATGATATGAATATGATTAAGGGAAATCATAAGGATTGGATTATGGAGGAATTTAAGAAAATTTGTAATAATAATAAAACACATTTAGATTATTTATTCTCTATTTTAGGTTATGCTTTAAGTGGGGACGCAAGTAGATATCAACATTTCTATTATTGTATAGGTCAATTAGCAGGCAATGGTAAGAGTGCCTTATTTGAGAGTTTAGCGGAGTGTTTTGGTTGTTATGTATCAAATGTGGAGAGTCAATTATTAGAAGAAAATTATAGTAAGAAACATAAATTAATACCTAATCTAAGACAATATAGAATTATATTTCTAAACGAAATGAAGAAGAAGGCAAAAATAGACGCTAAAATAGTTAAGTTAATAGCAGACGGTAGTGTTATGAATAACGAGGTTATGTATGGAACTAATGAGATTGTTAATATTAATTGTAAGGGTTTCTTATTAAGTAATCATATGCCTGATTTTGACGATTTAGATAAGGGTGTATTAAGAAGATATACGCATTTACAATTTGATAGTAAATTTAGCGAAGATTATACAGAAGATATCCCTAAACAATTAAAATTCATAGCAGACCCAGAATTTAAAAATAGACTATATGAAGTAAGACATACCTTTTTAAGTATATTACTTGACTATGCTAAACAAGTAGTAGATTATGGATTACCTAAACCACCAAAAGAATTCAGTGAGGAGAAGACTATTTGTATGGAAACTAATAACGAAATACCTGAATTTATCGCAAGTATAATAGTAGAGAAGGATAGTAAAATTATATCTAAACAAGAAATAATAGATACGGTTAAACAAGAACGAAATATAACAATTAATTCTAAAAATGTCATAGATTATATGAAGCAATTAGGATATGGTAAGAAATATGATAAGGGAAAAATGAAAAATAGGATCCGTGGAGTATATGTTGGATTAGATATTAAAATACCTGAATCTAAAAATCAAACAGAACTTAATTTTACTACAAGTGAAGAAGAACATAAGGAATTAATATTTGATAGTGAAAGTGATAGTGATTGTGAAAATACAATTAGATATACAGAACAACCTTCTAATTATACTTGTTATGATAGTGATAGTGATTAAATAAATATTAGATTTTAATTTTAAATAGTATTAATTTAATTTTTTTTTATTTAATTATTTTCTAATAAAAAATAAAAATAAATCTTATAAGATTACACCTTTTTATAAATTACACCTTTTTAAAATTTAGGTGTAATCTTGGTTATTAAGAGATTTCTTATAACTTATTATATACAATTAGACAATTACACCAATTACACCAATTACACCAAAAAAAAAAAAATATTTTGAAAAGAGACCCTATAGAGAGTTTTTGAAAATGGGTGTAAAAGTGTAATGGTGTAATCGCTTAGTCTAACTGTTCCTTATGGATTATAAGAGATTTACTAATAAAACCCTAAAGTTACACCTTTTTTTCAAAAAAAAAATGGTGAAAATGTGTAATTTGAAATTATTATAATTTAAAATTTATTTTAAAAAACCTTCACGAAACATTGTAATCGCTTTTTTAGGACGACCTGCTTTCTTTTTTGTTTGGTATCTAATAGATTTAAGTTTAGCGTCTCGTCCTTTATTTTTATTTGTTCTTGTTGATTTCATTAGAGAAGCAACAGGAACTACACCTTTGCTTAATAAATCTGCTAACATTCTATCTCTCATTTCATTAATCTTTTTTCTCTCGGTGGCGGTTGCTTTTGCTTGTGGCATATAATTATCTATTTTATTTTTTTTTTTTTCTTGTTTTAATTTATTGTATTTATTATAATCTTTTTTATTAGATAAACAATATATATATTTACCACCTTGACTATTAGTCTTATAAAAACACTTAGCAGGATTTATTTGTTTTCTTTCAACCATATAATTAATAAAATAAAAAAATATATTTAATTAATATATATATGCCTTACCATACTAAAAAAAAAGTAGTTAGTAAAAAAATGACAACAGCAGAGAAGTTCAAAGAACATAAGAAACACCATAGTGATAAACATATTAAACTAATGAAAGCACTAATGAAATCAGGTATGACATTTGGTAAAAGTCATAATTTAGTAGTTAAATTTATTAAATAATTAAAAACCATTTAATCTTAATCTATCTTTTAGTGATAAATTAGAATAACTATCTACTGGTGTAGTATTTTTTTTTGTTGCTGGTCGCTTTTTCTTAACTATTATTTCCTCTTCTTCACTTGATTCAGTTTCATATACAATTTTAGGTTTCTTTTTTGGTTTAGGTTTTGGTTTAGGTTTTGCCTTTGGTGCTGATTTCTTAACTGGTTTCTCCATTACTACTGGTTCGATCTCGTCCTCTTCACTATCAACCCATAATGACATATCGTCACTGTCTTCTTCTTCAACAGGAGATAATGGTTTTGGTTGTGGTTTTGCTCTTGGTTTAGGTTTAGGTGGAGGGTCTATATATTCAACTTCTAATTCTTTTTTCTTTGGTTGTCCGAATCCAGTTTTTTTATTACTCTCTTTAAATGGGTCATAATCTGCTTTTGATACTACTACATTAGTAGCAGTGTCTTCCTCAACTTTTGGTGCTTTATCTGTTTTAACATTAAATCCTTTATTATAATCTTTAATCTCTTGTTTTTCTTCTTTTGTTAATTCAGGTTTTTTATCTTTTTTTTTATTAGCAAGATTTTCAGCACGCTTTGCTCGTGCTTTCTCGAATGCGTCAATTTGTTTTTGGGTGCGTTGGCGTTTTGGTTTCTCTACGGATTTTTGCTCTGCTACCATTATATTTATACTAATATAAAAAAAATTCTAAATATACTTAATTAAATTTAATTATCCTAAACTATGAAATTTTCCGTGTAATTCAATTAATTTTATATCTCTATGTAATATTGCTTCTTCTAATGTTTTAAATCTTTTAGAATAAACAATTTTGTTTTTTGTTATTCTAACTTGATAAGAATTATCAATTATTCTTATATTTTTTTCTTGTAATTTATTATTTTTTTGAACTTTTTTATTACATTGATTTTCACTACGATTACAATGTCTTAAATTTTCTATATTATTATTTTGTCGGTTATTATCAATATGATCTATTTCTAAATTAGTTATATCTATATTAGGATTATATACTTGATAGATTAATCTATGAAGTTTAAACATTTTTGATTTATTGTTTCGTATTTCTACGACATAATATCCTATGCTATCTAAAATTGGTTTCAAAAATCTTTTATATTTTGTATTATATACCTGATTGGTATTCTTATCAAAACTATAATTTTCATAATCTTTTATTTTCACTAAATCCATTGTATTTATAAAAAAAAGAATCAATTTTAAATTATTCAAACTTTATAGTGTAATGTTCGTTTTTAGTAAATGTAATTCTATTAGAATCTGCGACAATCATTTTCTTTTCCAAATAATTTATATCGCTATTTATCTTTTGGTAATCCTTTGCTTTTAGTGATTTACCACACATTTTCCTTGCGTATGTATAGAGTGTAAATTCGTCCATTTTGTTAAACGGATATTTTTTTTTAAGCAAATTCATTAATCCAAAATAGTTCTTCTCCTTAATAAGTTGTTTCTCATAGAATCCTATATCAGTATCTTCACCTACATTTAAATTAGTTCTTTCAAATAATTTTTCTATTTCGTCGTCACTTAATTCTATTTTATCGGTTTTATTTTCTAATTTGCCAACTAAATTAATAGGGACTTTATTAGAATAATAGTCAAATACTTTTAAAGAATTAGGTTTATCCAAATTAATTAATTCTTTTTCAACACATTCGTGTATTTTCTTATCCTTCATTAATATTATATTAGATATTTTATTTAGCAATTATGCGAAGTATATTCACATTCAAATCTTAATCTTAAATGATAATGATTATCATTAGTTTCTAAATCTATTTCTCCACCACCAACGTCCATTAATGATATAGTAGTTTCGTCAGGAATACTACTAATTTGTATAGGTGTATTAGGAGCATAGAATTCTACATTATCTAATTTTTCAACAATAACATTACTTGCGTTTCTATAAATTGGTCTGGAACATTGCCCTACGGTTCTTGCTGAACCTTTGGTTATAACTGATAAACTATTTTTTTGATAAAATCCACTTGCCTGAATTAAAACAGTATTAACATTTAAATTAAATAAGTCAGCATTAAATGCGTCGCAATACATAGTTATTTTATCATAACCAGTCATTCGTTTATTAGGTATATTTAATCTATATGTAGCAGTGGTTCTATTACCACTATCAATATTAATATTAGTTAATTGAACTGTGAATGTATCTGTTATAGTTTTCATTATATATATTAATATATTTTATTTTTAATTTATAATTTTTGAATTTTTTTAATTAATGCTTTCTTTGCCATATTCTTACCTACTTTACCTACACCCTTTGCCACTTTCATACCGACTGATTTACCTAATGCCATAACTTTTTTCTTTTTTTTATCTGCTAAACCAATTAAGGTCTTACCTTTTGATACAATATCACCTTTAACTTTCATTAATTTTTTCTTTAAATCCGTCTCAACTTTTTTCTTCTTCTTCTCTAACATACTTTTTAGACTTTTAACCTTCATACCAATTTTAAGTTTCATTATATATATAGCAAATATATTATTTTTTTTTTATTTTTTTTTTTTCCATTTCCATTAGTCTTTTTTTTTTTTTTAGGAATTGCTCGTCTAACTATATCAGGTTCTATTTTTTTCCCAAGCATTTTTAATCTTCTTTCTTTTATTTTTCTCTTTAATCTTTGCCGGTCTAACATAGGGTTACTATCTCTAAATATAGGACCAAATTTTCCAACATTACTAAGAAAACTAAATCTTTCGCTTATAGGTTTATTCATATAATTATATATATATATTATTTCTAATTAGAATTTAATTGAGATTGTAAATTTGATATTAAATTAGATTGGGTTAATAGTTGTTCTTGTAATGTAGATATTGTTGAATCTAATGTTTCTACTTGATTTAATAAATATTGAACTGTTTTAGTTAAGTCAGGAACTACCATTTTCATATCTAATGTTTTAGTTGTTTCCTCCTCAGCATTATTTGAATTAATTGTTCTTTTTACTTGTGGTAATATATCCATATCCTCCCAAATGAATCCTTTTCTAATATTACAATTACAACTATCCGCTTGATCGTGTTCGTCCCAATATTGTTCTATATATTCAAATGATACAGGATTAATATTTTTAATTATATTTATAGATTCACTTTCTACTAAATCATTAATATTTTTTTTATAATCTCTACTGGAATGTGCGTTTTGTCCGTCATTAGAAGCAAATTTAACAGTGCTACCGTTATATACTACTAAATTTGTATCGCTTTGAAACGCTAAACGAAGAGTAGAAGAATTAAAAAAATTATGATTAGTTGCCGACGTTTTAATTTCACCTACATTGCTAATTGAAAATTGGTCGTTTGTTTTTCGTTTTATAACTGTTTGATTGGAATTGTCGCTTCCGCATTTTAATGCTAATTCACAATCACCACTATCGCTATGAATTATTGCTTTACAAAATCCAGTATTTCTAACTGTAAATGTATCATTAGCGTCTTGTTGTAATGTAGCACCATTACGAATAACAGATAATTTATTATATACTTCAACTGAACCCTTAGCGTCTAATGTCCTTGGAGAAACTCCAAATGTTTGTAAATTTATTTTATTAGTAGATTGCGTATTAGTATTTGATAGTCTAACACCACTAAAACCACCCAAGTCAGTGCCGTTTATAGCAGGTGCTGTGCTGTCGTTTTTATATCTAACATAAAATGCCTCGTTAGTATGTAAATATATAGGTCTATCAAGTGAAGAAGTAGAATTCATATAAATCTTATTATAAAAGTCATTTCTGGTATTTTGTAAAAGCAATCCTCCATTAGTTAAACCTCTGTTTCCTAATCTCATTTTTGTGCTATCATTATATGTTCTTATTTCAAATATATCTTCCGCAGGTAAAAATCTTAAATATGTTTTTTCATTGCCCTGTTGAAAAAATTGCTGTTTTGGTTGGTCGCCACTACCAGTTCCAGTTGCCCTTATTTGTAATACTGAAACACCAGTTCCCTCTGGTTCAATTTTGACTTCTTTTCTCAAAAATATTCTATCAGTAGAACCACTAATAAGAACAGTTCCATTTGCTTTTAAATTTAAATTATTACCACTTTGATTTATACCGTCTGTGGATATATTTATTTGTTTATTAATATTTACTTCTGTTAAAGAACAAGTTAATATATCTTGTGCGGTAGTAGAACTATTACCTGCTTGTAATTTTACTATTTCACTATCTAATGTTATTCTACCAGTGCCTCCCTGTGTATTACTATATGCTTTTAAATGTAATGCCCCTGTATTTACTGCGAAATCAAATTTAGTATTTGCGTTATCGTATTGTTGATTTGCCCTCAAATCCGTGCCTTGAAAATATTGGAGTTTTGGTTGTCCTCCTGAACTACTTGTAATTTTTACTAATGCTGTTCCACTACTATTTTCTATGGTAAAACCACCACCACCACTATCACTAATATTAATTGTTGGTTGTGTTGAAATACTAATGTTATTATTATTACTGCTTTTTATTAAACCATTACTTGCTGTTAAATTATTAAATAATACTGTTGGTGTTATATTATCAATTTTATTATTTGAATTTACACTTAATAAATCACCACTACTAAAAGAACCAACAGTAGTATCTTTTAATAAAAATTGATTGACTGTTGAATTTGTTGTTAAATTAAATCCATAACCATTAATAGTAGTTATACTTGTTAATACATTATCTAAATTTAAGGATATATTACCACTACTTTCAGTTTTAGTTATATTAGTTCCACCTGTTATAGTTCCTTGAACTGACGTATTAATAGTTGCTTGTGTAGTAGGAACTATTAATCCACTCGCATTTGCTGTTAAAAATGTGCCGTCAGCGAAACCACCAACAGAATTATCTTTAACTAAAAATTGACTTTCAGCAGAAGATATATCATTACTAATAGTAAAACCATTTATATTAGTAATACTTGTTAAAGCACTATCTAAATTAAATGTGCTTGTTTGACCTCCACCGATTACTGATTGTGTTGTTTTAGTTATATTAGTTCCACCTGTTAAAGTTGCTTGAACCGCTATATTAATAGTTGCTTGTGTAGTAGGAACTATTAATCCACTCGCATTTACTGTTAAAAATGTGCCGTCAGCAAATCCACCAACAGAATTATCTTTTAATAGAAATTGGTTACCTGCTGACGATATATTAGTTACTAATGAAAAAGCATTAATACTTGTCATTCCACCAATTACAGCGTCTAAATTTAATGAAGTCCCATTAATATCAGTAGTTTTATTTAAATTAGTTCCAGCATTAATCTCAACAAAACTACTTGCTATACTAATAGTTCCGTCGCCATTTGTAATAGTAATATTATTACCAGCAGTTAATCGGTTAGTAGTATAATTACCAACTGAATTTCCTATTAATAGATTCCCTGTTGATACACTTGAATCAAAAGCATATTTAGTTTTTATATCTGTTATATCAGTTTCTGCTGTATCTATGCTACTTAAACCAGTTAAAGTTCTATTTTGAAATCCTGCTAAATTAGTCAAAACTCTTCCTGACATATATATATAATAAAATATTATTAATTTAATTTTATTACATTTAAATATAAAATGGAAGCAAGTGCTATAATCGCAATTATATCTGTATCAGCAACAGCAGGAGGTGCTTTTATAACAGCATTATTTCATAGTTTATCCTTATCTCGTTGTAGTGAAATTAGTTGTTGTGGTTGTAAATGTAAAAGAGAAGTATTAAGTGAAAAAACATATAACGAACAATCTAATAAAGAATCTAATAATAATATAGAATTAGAAGATATAGTTAGTCCAAGTATTAGTTTTAATCAAGAATAGATATTACACCATTACACTTTTACACCTAATTTCAAAAAGTAGTCTATAAGAGAGTATATAGAAATAGTTTTGTAATTTTGGTGAAATGGTGTAAAGGTGTATTTCAATTAAATATTAATTAAATTTTAATTAATTTATAATTAAATTTAATTTGTATATAATTCATTTTTTTTTTCTAATATTAATTATACAAATGAATCCAGATCAAGTCAAATACTCGACCTCCCCAAATGAAGCAACCCCAGCAGAAGCAGAAAATGTTATTTTCCGTGCTGAACTAAATGAATACAACCCAGACTCTAATAAATTCGTTAGAATTAATCTCCCAGTTCAGGACAAAGCATTCGTTGATTTCGGTGATACAACCGTATCCCTTAAATTAACCAATCGTTCTTTTGATTCCGCTGGTGACGCCGCAGATTCAGCAGTCAAAACCCAATTAACTAATTTAATCAAATCTGTTAGCATTCTTAACTCCCAAGGAGAACAGATTGAATATATTAATAATTATAACTTAATCACAAATATTGTTGAAGACTATACTATGGGAACTAACCATAAAGCAGGTGTAGCACATATTCTATCCGGTGGTGCTCCTAATGGTGACCCAGACGGTGCTACTGCGATTGCTGGAACAAGTGGAACAAGTGAAGCAGACGGTTCAAATAAAATACTTGTTGACGGTCTAATGACTGGTTTTACCAGCGGTCAGTATCTCCAACCATTAGGATTTTTAGTAGGTGGTTCAGGTTGTAGCATTGTTCTTGAATTAGAAGACCCAAATACCGCTTTAACTTGTATTGACGCTTCCAAAGCAGAAGTCACATTAAAATACAAGGTTAATGACGTTCAGTTAAGGGCAAAGGTAATTCGCTTTAACAGTGCTTTCAACGACGCTTTTGAGGCAAGTATGGCAGAGGCAGGTGAAGTTGGTATCAACTATATTTCCCAGTCCTATTTACATAACCAAGGTCAATTACCAAGTGGAACAACCAGTCTTGCTAATATTAATTTCTCTCCTAACCCTCGTAGTGCTATTTACATTCTTGCTTGCCTACGCAAAGAGTCAAAAGTAACTGACAAAGGTGCTTTCTCATTAGGTTGCCGTCAGTCTGCTACGATCCAGCAATATACTTTCGAGGTGAATGGACGTCAAATGCCGAGTCAACCAATTGATCTTGCTACTGATAATGTAGCACAGGGTTATGCCAATGTATTAGATTGTTTCGGACAGATTAATAATATGGCACATAACACCCTAATCACAAGTGGAACAGCAAGAACTCTTTTCTACTCTGCTACCGAGGATACTGATTGTAAATTCGTTGCTGGTATTACCCTTGAAGACTTTAATAGTTCTACTAACAATGTATATTCAGGTATGAATTTATCTAATGTTGGAACACTTGCTTTCCGTCCTAAATTAGACGGCACAGCACTATCCGCTAACTATCGTGTAGATTTCATTACTGCTTGTAATATATCTTTCCACTATACTATTGACGGTCGTTGTTATTCAGTCAAATAAATTTATTAATCAAAAATAAAATATAATTAATATATATATGGATAGATTATCTGTTGTAGAAAGAGGCAGACCAGCACAATTAGAATTAGGCGAGGCAGTTAAAATGGGACGATTAGGGGAACAGAAATACTACTCAACCCAACCAGTTAGCAATCCTGTTGTTAAAGGGGACGTAGTAGTAAAAAAGAATTATCCATATAAATATAGATATGGTCGTTAAATACACCTTTACACCATTTCACCATAATTACAAAAGTATTCTATAAACACTTCCCATACAATACTTTTATAAATTAGGTGTAAAAGTGTAATAGTGTAAATGTATAAATAAATAATTTTTTTTTTATCTAATAAATATATGAAGAAGTATATATTAGAAAAGTCTAATAGAAAAGATAAAAAATTAATGGTGAAGAATGGCAAGACGATTCATTTTGGAGCAAAGGGATATACTGATTACACTATAAACAAAAATCCTAATAAAAAAAAAAATTATATAAAACGCCATAGTGTTCGTGAGGATTTTAATAATTTAAATTCAGCAGGAGCGTGGAGTAGATATATATTGTGGGAAAAAAAGACTATACCAGCAAGTGTAAAAGCAATGGAAAATAGATTCAATATAAATATTATTAATAAAATTAAAAAATAAATAAAATATATTATAATTAATATATGTCAGCATTAGTAGCAAGTATAGCACGAGGTGGGGCAATTAAAGGATTTTTTAAAAAAGGTATAAAGGAATTAGCACCAAAAGCAATAAAGGGATTAAAAACAATAGGTATAAGAAGTATTAGAGGTTTAAAATCAACATTAGGAAAAACTAAGGCATTACCAAAGGCAGTCACAGAAGCAGTAGCAGATAGCAGACATTTAGCACTATTAGACCCTAATTTAACAGCAGGGGGTCAATTTAATATGATAATGGAAAGTATAGCAGACAGTTTAGATATTGCTGGTATTAGGGCAAGAAATTATGACGCATTAGAACGAGTTGCTAAAAGATTAACAAGGGCATTAAATAATAATGCTTCACGAGAGGCATTAGTAAATATGTTGGATAACGCACGAGCAAATGAAACAGTAGGTCAAATGGCAAAACGCTATGCTAAAACAGGAGCAAAAAATGTTAAAAATCTATTAACTGGATTAGTTCAAGAAGGAGGTGAGAATTTAGTAGTAGATAATGTTAGTGATATTATGCTTAAAGCGACTGCTGGGGCAGTAGCAGGGGGTGCTGGTGGGGTTGCTGGTGTAAAATTAGCAAATAAAAATAAAAAAAAATAAATATAATATATAATTATATATGTCAGCATTTTTAAGTGGAATATTAAAATCAGTATTTAAAGGAAGTGGAGCAAAGGGTATTAAGAGTATTGCCCCTGCCGTTATTAGAGGAGTCAAGGCAACAGCACCAAAAACAATAAGAGGCGTTAAATCAGGAGCAAGTGCTTTGGCAAAAGCGAAATTTTTAGCACAACCATTAGGGAAAGTAGCAAAAGTAGCAACACCAGCAGTATCAAGGGCAGGATTATTTCCACCAAAGGCGGTAAGCACAGCAGGGAAACAAATAGTTAAATCTGCTGGTAGTAGAGCAAATTTTTTAAGTCAAACACTTGGGAAAACAGTTAAACCTGATTTATCTAAAATTGGTAGAGACCCATTAACTAAATTAGCAAAACAAGCAGGTGCTGGATTATTAGGTGGTAGTGCTTTGGCAACAACAATCGCACTGGCGAAGAAAAAACGAAGAAAAAATAAAAAATAATCTTATTATATACTAATAAAAATGACAAAAAACAGTTTTATGCTTAAATTCATTGGTTTTATGCCTAAAAAGGTCAAAAATCGGTAAGAATTAAGAATAAATACCGGTATTTATGATAAAATCGGTTAGTTTTCTTACCGATTATAGCATAAAACCAATGAATTTAGGCATAAAACCTTATTTTTTACTTAATTAGTGGTATTTTATACTTTTTTACTATATCCATATCTCTCTGACGAGCATATCCACCACTTAATACACTTGCTAACCGACCTTTACCCCAACTGAATGCTGTTTGATTAGGTCTTGATCCACTACTATAATAAGCACCCTTACCCTTCTTAACAACAAGTTCTAATCCCTTCTTTAATTCCTTCTCACGCTTGTCTGTTCGTGTTAATTTATCCGCAATTTTATCTACATTAAGGGGAACACCTAATTTATCCTTAATATTTTTAGTATATCCACTTGTTTTTGATTTAAATGAGGTTATTTTTTTTCGTTTAGTGAATTTTCCCTTTTTATAGTCTGCTACTGACTTATCTAATTGTTTTTTTTGAATCTTTTTATCCTTAGTAGTTAAAGATTTTGGAATATATCGCTTTGGATACTCCATAATATATATAGAATATTTTAATCTTCGTCAATAATTTCAATGCTATTAAAGTTTTTGAATATCCGCTTCTTGATAGGTAGAGATAGATTAACAAATAAGAAATTAAAAGGTTCGTCATATATATGTTTATATAATATATTTGCCTCCTTAATATCTAATGGTAAATATTCGTCAGCGAA
>Ga0181417_1000361_pt1 | contig 15024 bp, 6 predicted proteins | sample 40SPOviralmetaG_FD_130142 | JGI IMG/M metagenome (GOLD analysis project Ga0181417, IMG submission 130142) | Marine viral communities from the oligotrophic San Pedro Time Series (SPOT) site, San Pedro Channel, CA, USA - 40 SPOT_SRF_2013-02-13 | ecosystem: Environmental > Aquatic > Marine > Strait...
ATTCAAACTATGGCAAAAGGATTTACTGTAAAAGCAACGGCACCCAAACCAAAGAAAACAGAAGAGTGGGACATTGCGGCTATTAAGGAAAGGATGAAAGGCAAGACAATTGTTTTTTGTCTACCAGGTCGTGGATGTTCATTTACATTTCTGAAGAACTTTGTACAACTGTGCTTTGATATGGTACAGAATGGAATGAGTATTCAGATCAGTCAAGATTATAGTTCAATGGTAAACTTTGCACGATGTAAGTGTTTAGGTGCGAATGTATTGCGTGGACCGAAGCAAATTCCATGGGATGGAAAGTTAGAGTATGATTATCAGTTATGGATTGATAGTGATATTGTATTTGACACTAACAAGTTCTGGCAGTTGTGTGACTTAAGTGTTCCAGCAGAGGGTGACGAGAGAGGCATTACTGCAGGTTGGTATGCAACTGAAGATGGTGTCACAACATCAGTCGCACATTGGTTAGAAGAGGATGATTTCCGTAAGAATGGTGGAGTGATGAATCACGAAACTGTCGAATCAATCTCAAAACGACGCAAACCATTTACTGTTGATTATACAGGATTTGGGTGGGTATTAATTAAGAAGGGAGTCTTTGAGGAAATGGAATACCCATGGTTTGCACCTAAGATGCAAGTCTTTGAGAGTGGGAGTGTACAGGACATGTGTGGTGAGGATGTCTCATTTTGTTTAGATGCAAAAGAGATGGGATATGAGATTTGGTGTGATCCACGTATTCGAGTGGGTCATGAAAAGATGCGTGTTATTTGATTAGGAGGTTATTATGGCAGCAAGAAGTAAATCATTATCAGGTGGAGATTTTATTGAAGCCCATCCGAAAAAAACTCGTCAAGGGAATGGTAAGCACACAAAATATGCCGCATCGTCTCGTAATGGAGCAAAGAAACGGTATCGTGGTCAGGGTAAATAGTGTAGTTATATGAATACATCATGGCAGCACTTATATGTAATTTACCCTCTGTAGAGGTATGGGTTCGTAAAGAATATCTAACTGACCATCAAAGTGGTCATGGTGAATTTGTTAAAGGCGTCTGGGTATCGGCAAAGTCGATACCTGGGCGCACTTTTTATTTTGAGACATATTTACCTGAATATGCTGCAATGTATGATAAGTTACCTATTAGTGCATTTGTATCTGAACCTGAATTACCTGATCCTGATATGAATCTACCTAATTTACAATTTTGGAATTGTATGGATTATGGTGTTGTATCAGTTACGAAGCAATTTATTGGTAGTATGGACTATGAATTGTATACTCGTGACTTTGGTATACAGAAAGGTACGTACATTTGCACTTTAGACAACTATCATCAAGATCCTGAAGTCATAGATTATGCAACAAGTGAAAATCCTGCTGAACATAAGTCACATAATCTAATTGAATTGAATAATGGACAGTATGCACTGTATCCAAACAATAGAATGAGGATTTTTGACAATAGTTTAACACCTGTTGAACCTAAGATGCCTGATTTTAAGGTATCAACTCAATATTATCAGGTTGAAAATGGTTTTGATCGTCTTGGAATGGGACGTGAGGACGAATATTTTTGGAAAACAGCAAAAGAACAAAAAAATTCATCAGAAAAGGAGAAAAACGATGACAAATCATGATTTTTTAGACAATTTAGCAAATAATCAGCATCAAAAGATGCTTCGTGAGATCTCAAATGATGATTTAACACCCAAAAAGAGAGATACTTTGGAGGAAACTGAATTATTTGAGGCAGAAAGTGATCCAGAACCACTTTACGAATAAAATTGCTAAATTACCTTAATAAATAAGATATAATCGCCATATTTTTGTGCCTTTAGAGAGGGTAAGTCAAGGTTTTAAGGATATTAGTATGACTTTTCAGAGTAATCCTCTGACGAGTGATCTTATTGTACTTAAGAATGAAAATGCAATTGCTCGTTCAATAAGAAATATTGTATTTACAATACCTGGTGAGAAATTTTTTAATGAATCCTTTGGTTCAAATATTAACAAATCACTTTTTGACAATATTGATGAATTATCTGCAATTATCATTAAGGATCAAATTACAGAATCAATTGAAAACTTCGAACCAAGAGTTCGTTTAATTAGAGTTAATACTTTTCCTGATTTTGATAATAATAGTTTTGATGTAACAGTGATTTATGAAGTCACTGGAGCTGATATTCCACCACAAGAATTACAATTTGTTTTGCAACAAACTAGGTAAACATGCCATTAGCTAATTACACAAACCTAGACTTTGGTCAGGTTAAAACAACACTTAGAGAATATCTAAAAGAAAACTCTAATTTCACTGACTATGATTTTGAAGGGTCTAACCTTTCAACCATTCTTGATGTTTTGGCATATAATACATACATCACTTCATACAATGCGAATATGGTCGCAAATGAGGTGTTTATTGATAGTGCGACATTAAGAGAGAATGTCGTATCATTAGCAAGAAATATTGGATATCTTCCAAAATCTAGAAAAGCATCAACATCATCAATTAGTTTCTTTGTTGATACATCTAATATAACCCCTGTACCTAGCACAATAACCCTTAAGAAAGGTATTATAGCTACTAGTCAAGGTTCTTTTGGTAGGCAGTCATATACCTTTTGTATATTAAACGATATAACAGTTCCTGTTGTTGATAATGTAGCATCTTTTAATGATATCTTTATTTCAGAAGGAAGTCTTTTAACTTCTAATTTTACATATAGTTCTAGAACTCCTAATCAAAAATTTGTTTTACAAAATCCTGGAATCGATACTGATTTAATAACTGTCAATGTTAGACCAAATCAGCAGTCAACTAGAAGTGTAAAGTATAGTCGTCAAGATAGTCTTTTTGATATTAAATCTGATTCTAAAGTATATTACCTCCAAGAAGTTGAGGATGAAAGATATCAAATAATTTTTGGTGATGGTATTTTTGGTAATAAACTTCAAGACAATAATTTTGTTACTGTTGATTATATCACATCTAATGGTGATTCTGGAAATGGAGTAAATCAATTTACTTTTGCTGGTAGACTGGTTTACACAAGAAATTCTCAAGAATACACAGTAACTAGTGGAATTTCTCTTCTAACTACTGGAATACCTGCATCTGGTGGGGAATCTATTGAAGGTGTTGAATCAATTAAGAAATTTGCACCAAGAATTTATGCTTCCCAAAATAGAGCACTAACATCAAATGATTATGAGACTTTAATTCCTACTAGAATTTATCCCGAAACAGAATCTATTTCAGTATTTGGTGGTGAAGAATTAATTCCTCCACAATATGGAAAAGTATTCATTAGTATCAAACCAAGATTTGGTGACTTTATACCAAATCTTATAAAAGAAAATATAAAAAATAAATTAAAGAAATATGCAGTTGCTGGTATTGTTCCTGAAATTTTAGATCTCAAATATTTGTATCTAGAAGTAAATACAAAAATTTATTATAATTCAAATCTAGCTCCATCAGCAGCATATGTTTCAACAGTTGTTCAAAACAATACAACAAAGTACTCTGAGTCTACTGAATTAAATAAGTATGGTGCAAGATTCAAATATAGTAAATTCTTAAAAATGGTTGATGATAGTCATGAATCTGTAACTTCAAACATTACAACTGTTGGAATGAGGAGAGATTTAAGAGTTGTCTTAAATACATTCGCAGAATATCAAATTGGATTTGGAAATTCTTTTTATATTAAAAATATGAGTGGATACAATATTAAGACATCTGCATTTAGAATTGCTGGAGTTCAAGAGAATGTGTACTTATCAGATATTCCAAATACAAATAGAATAACAGGTTCTCTTTTCCTTTTTACCTTGCCATCTATTGGATCACAATCACCTACAGTTGTTAGAAGAAATGTTGGAACTATTAATTATGTAAGTGGAATTATAACATTAAATCCTGTCAATATCTTAGGTGCAAAATTAAAGGATGGACAACCTATTATTGAAATTGCAGCAACTCCAACTTCAAATGATGTTGTTGGATTACAGGATCTTTATTTGCAACTAGATATAAGTAGCAGCAATTTTGAAATGATTGTTGATGATATAGCATCTGGACTAGATCCATCTGCTTCAAGTTATATTGTGTCTTCCAGTTATTCAAATGGAAATCTAGTTCGTTCGGGTGGTCCAGATACAATTGTTGCATCTGGGACACCAACAGGAGGTTCCTCCACATCCACATCCACAACAACCACGCAGCAATCAACTACATCAACTGCTGGTTCATCAAGTTCATCCGGTTCAATTTCATACTAAGAAGATAAAATCATAAAATGTCAGAAACCAGAGTCCAGTTTAATACTATAGTATCAAATCAACTTCCTTCATATGTGAAGGAAGACTTTCCACTCATTTCTGAGTTTTTAAAACAATATTATCTTGGTCAGGAATATCAGGGTGGTCCAGTTGATCTTATTCAAAATATTGATAGGTATATTAAATTAGATGAAACTACAAATTTATCAGAATCTGTATTATTAAGTGGAGACATTGAATTTGATGCAGAGACTATCAATGTTGATCCTGGACAGTCTCCAAGTGGAACAAATGGATTTCCAGATTCTTATGGACTTCTGCAAATAGATGATGAAATAATTACATATACTGGAAAAACTACTTTTTCGTTTACTGGATGTATTAGAGGATTTGTTGGAATTACTTCATATAGAAGTGAACTAAACAAAGAAGAAGTTGTATTTGAAGAAACTGAATCTGATGATCATACTGATAAATCACTAATCAAAAATTTAAGTTGTTTATTTTTAAAGGAATTTTTATCAAAAACAAAAAATCAAATTTTACCTGGATTTGAAAATAGAACTTTAACTCCAGAATTAAATCAAAATCTTTTTATAAAGCAAGCAAAAGATTTTTATCTAAGTAAAGGAACAGATATATCATTTAAAATTTTATTTAAAGCTTTATATAATGAAGATGTAAAAATTATCAAACCTAGAGATTTTTTAATCTCACCTTCAAATGCACAATACAAAATTACTAATGATTTAGTAGTAGAGGCAATTGAAGGAGATCCTGTAAATTTAGATAATGCTACATTATATCAAAACGAATATGGATTTGGAGTTGATTCAAACAAAGCATATGCTCCAATTACAGATGTTGAAAAAATATCTGTAGGGTATGGACAGACATTTTATAAAATTAGTTTTGATGGTGGATATAATAGAGATATTAATGTAGATGGGGCAGCATATGGTAAGTTTACCGTAGAACCTTCTACTAGACTAATAGGTCAAGTTTCTTCTGGTTCAACAGTTTTTGATGTAGACTCAACTGTTGGTTTTGGAACGACGGGAGAATTGCATGTAACATATAGTGATACTACAACTGGTGTTGTATCTTATACATCAAAATCTTTAACTCAGTTTTTTGGTATTAGTAATTTAACAAATACTATACTTGATGCATCTACCATTGGCATCAATACATTTTCATATGGAAGATCTAATCTAAATCAAGATGAAATTATTAGGGTTAGAGTAAATTCCGTTTTACAATCAATTAAAATACCATCAAACACAAGTGATTTATTGCAAGGTGGAAAAATTAATGTAACAACTCTTGGAGTTTCTGAAAATAATAAAAAAACTAATAATTGGTGGTATAATGTAGCACCAATTTATAAAGTCAATAAAGTAGAACTGAAGGATGCATCAGACAATACATATAAAGTTACTTTAAATGTATCTTCTTATCTTAAAAAAGGTGATATTGCTAGATTTATTTTAAGTGATGGGAATGAAAAAGAAACATTAATTGTTGAAATTTTAACTGATAAATCTTTTCTTGTTAGAGGTCAAGGATTATTAAATCTAAATTTGACTTATAAGATTCAAAGAAAAATTTTAAAAGGATCTTCAAGTGTATTTTCGAATATAAAATTAATTTCTACTGATGTAGATAATGTTTATAAAAATGGAAACGAATATCTTGTTGCATCACCATCTATTCCAAATTATTATTCATTACCATTAAACACTTCTAGAAGAGAAATTATTTTTTCTGGAACATTTAGTGGTAATAAGTTTGAAATTTCTTCTGGTGGAGAACATGGATTATATACAGGAGATTCTATCTATTATTCTGCAGAATTAGTAGACGAAACTTATATTGATGATTCTGGTAGTTCTGCAACTAGAGTTGTTAGAGGAACAGGTTTATTTGATGATGGATTATATTTCATCAAAAGAATTAATGGATCTACCGTACAGTTTGCAAAAAGTAGAAATGATATCTTAAATTTAAATTTTGTATCACTGTCAAATACAACTACTGTATCTGCCAGCAAAATAGAACCATACGTATTCAATAATAAAACTTTAAAATCACAAAAACTACTAAGAAAGTTTTCAGAACCAATAAATGATGGAACTATTAATCAAACTAAACCAGGATTTACTGGAATGTTTATTAATGGTGTTGAATTATTAAATTATAAGTCTAAAGATGTAATAAAATATGGTAAAATTGAAAATATTGAAATTCTGTCTCCTGGCACAAATATTGACGTAATAAATGTTCCAAATTTAATTATAAAAGATTCTGTTGGATCTGGTGCAACCGGATATGCAGCTGTTTCTGGATCTTTTGAAGAAATTAGAGTTGTAAATCCTGGATTTGATTATGTAGAAACTCCTACCCTAAAAATTTCCGGTGGAAATGGATCAGGTGCTCTAGGTCAAGTTAATATGAAATCTATAACTCACAATGTAGAATTTTTTGCGGACCTGACATCAAATCAAGTGATTGTTGGAACTGCAGCAACTCAATCTAGAATTGGATTTTCAACATATCATAAATTTAGAAATGCTGAGCAAGTAGTATACAAAACTTCAGATCAAGATGGTATAATTGGAATTGTAACTAATTCATTGTATTTTGTTTCAAAAATTGATGATACTACTGTTAGATTACATAAAACTCAAGCAGATTCTATTTCTGGGATTAATACTGTATTTTTAACATCTTACGGTATTGGTAAACATTCTCTTCAATCTGTTTCTAAAAAATTAGTAATTGATTCAGTTAATATTGTTAATAGTGGATCTGAATATGAAAATAAAAAAAGAACAGCACCGGCATCATCTCTAGGTGTTAGCACAAATACAAATTCTATTTTAATTGCAAATCATGATTATAATTCTGGAGAGAAAGTAAATTACACATCTACCGGTTCCGTTGCTTCTGGACTTTCTGTAGATACTGAATATTATGTGACAAATATTGATAGTAATTCTTTTAAGTTGTCTCAAGTGGGAGTTGCATCCGACACCGAGTTTTATTATAGAACAAAACAATATGTAGATATTACATCTGTTGGAGTTGGAACTCATGTTTTTAATTACCCTGATATTTCAGTAAGTCTTACTGGAAAAATTGGAATATCTTCAATTGGGTCTGAGACTTTTGAAGCTTCTTTACAACCAATTGTTAGGGTGAAATAACTTCAATTCATCTTGAAAATTCTGGTGTTGGATATGGATCATCTGAAATTATAAATTTAGATCATCAACCACAAATAATACTAGATTCTGGAATCGATGCTCAACTTAGACCAATAATCAATAACGGAAAAATAGTTCAGGTTATTGTTTTGAATTCTGGAAGCAGATATTTTTCAAATCCAGATATTGATATTATTGGTGATGGTATTGGTGCTGTCTTAACTCCCATTATAGAAAATGGATTATTAACTTCCGTCAATATAATTGAATCTGGGTCTGGGTATTCTCAAGATACTACATTATTGAGCGTTATTCCTTCAGGATCAACACAAACTCTTCCCAAATTTAAAGCAAATATTAAATCGTGGAGAGTCAATTTATATCAAAAATATTATTCGTATTTTACTAGTGATGATGGTTTACTTGTCGATGGACAAACTGAATTACAATATTCTCATGCATATGCTCCAAGAAAACTTAGAGAATTTGTTAATTCTGTAGATCAAGATGGAAATGTATTGTATGGAGAAAGTGATCTAAGAAAGGTTAATGGTGTTGAACAAGCATCATCCAAACATTCACCTATCCTTGGGTTTGCTTATGATGGAAATCCAATTTACGGTCCATATGGATATAATAAGAGAACTGGTGGATTAGTATCCCAAATGAAGTCTGGGTATGAATTGAATATTAGTGACAATAGACCTCCAACTTCTATTTTTCCAGAAGGATTTTTCATTGAAGATTATACTCATTATGATGTAGTAGACGAAACCGTTCTTGATAAGAACAATGGTAGATTTTGCGTAACTCCAGATTATCCAAATGGAACTTATGCATATTTTTTAACCATTAACAGTAAATTTTCTGCATCTTCTGGTGTATTTGAGAAATATAGAGAACCAGTATTTCCCTATGTTATAGGAGAAAATTATCACTCTATTCCAGATGAATTTAATTTTAAATTAGAATCAAATCAAGATAGTTATGATCTTGTATCAAATGGATGGAGAAGAAATACACTTCCACTCAATTTAATAGAAGGTGACTCTGAATATCCGTATGTTTATATTCCAAATAAATTAAAACAAACTGCAAATATTGTATCAACAACTTCTGGTAAAATTTCCAAAGTTGGAATTATAACAGGTGGCGATGATTATAGAATTGGTGAGGAATTAGTATTTAATAACAATGAAACTTCTGGAAGTAACGTATCTGCAAAAATTAGTCGATTAAAGGGAAGATCTGTATCTAATATTAGTGTTGCATCTAGTATTCTAGAAAATATTGAGTTTTATCCAGGAGAATCTAAAGGAGAATATTTAATCTTTGCAGATAATCCACATAATTTTGAAAATCTTGATACTATTTCAATTTCTGGATTATCTACAACATCTTCTGGAATTGAAGGCACCTACAATGCTGGCATTCAAACCAATAGATTGACCATAGCTGGATTAGGAAGCACTGGTGTTGCTATAGGAAATGATAGTATTACTGGAATCGTTACTTACTTCAAGGTTAACGGTAATTTAACATACCCAAGTATAAGAGAAAATGATATTCTTTCAGTTGGCACAGAGAAAATAAAGGTATTAAACGTAGATGCTCTATCCTCTAGAATTAGAGTTTTGAGGGCAGTAGAGGGGACTACAGGCACCTCTCACACCATTGGTAAGTTCATCTATGAAGTTCCAAGAAAAATTAAAATTAATGCAGGATTTAAAACAGATTATGCATATACTTTAAACAAGCAAATTTATTTTGATCCTTCAAGTTCTGTTGCTCTAGGAACAACTGCTGGTGTTGGTATTGGAACAACAATTTCTTTTGCAAATCCAGGATCTGGTGCAACTGAAGCATTTATTCCAACTAAAACAATTTTTATTAAAAATCATAACTTAAGAACTGGAGATCAATTAACATACTCACCAGGAAATGGTGGAAATGGTATTATTGTTCAAGATGAAACAAATGTTGGTGTTGGAATAACATTATCTAATGGACAAACTTTATTTGTTGCAAAAATAACTGATGATTTAATTGGTATTGCAACTATTAGAGTTGGACTTGGAACTACTGGTAATTTTGTTGGAGGACCTAATACAGATTCTTCTACTTTGTTCTTTAGAAATGTGGGAACAGGAGATACTCATAGTTTTACTACAAATTATTCTGTAATTACTGGTCAAGTTCAAAGAAATTTAGTTACTGTTTCGACATCAGCAACTCATGGACTAAGTTCCCCTCATAATATTTTCGTAAACGTAAATCCACAAAATACTGGTATTGTAACCGTAAAGTATGATGATTACAATTCTAGAGTTGTAATAAATCCAATTGGGTTTGGAACTGTTGGAGTAAACACTTCTACAGATACAATTACACTATCTTCTCATGGATTTAATTCTGGAGATAAAGTAATTCATACTTCTTCAATCCCATCACAAGGATTAGAAAATGAAAAAATGTATTATATTGTTAAGGTAGACAATAATACATTAAAACTATCAAATACTTATTTTGATTCCATTCAATCAAAACCAAGTACTGTGGGAATAAGCAGTGCTTCTTTAGGAACGATTAGTCCAATCAACCCCCCCATTAGTTTATATAAAGATTCAACAGTAACATTTGATCTTTCAGATTCTTCACTATCTTATACTAAACAAGGAGTATTATACTCTGCATTTGATTTTAATCTTTATACAGATAATAATTTCACAAAAGTTTGGAATAAAACAAATGATAGTAGTGTTTTTGAACTTTTAAAAGATGGAAAAATTGGAACTGTTGGAGCAAAAGCGACATTGGTTGTCAATAAAAATATTCCACAAACATTATATTATAAGTTAGATGTTTTGGGTGAAAGCAGTATTCCAGAAATTAAAGAGAGAATTTCTATTGATAGTGAAGTTATTTCTGGAAATGAAATAACAATAAAAGAAAGTCTTTACAATGGTAAGTATACTATAAGAGTTGGAACAACCACTTCATTTACATATTCTATTTCTAATCGCCCAGAAAAATTATCTTATGGAACATCTGCTGATATTTCATATGAAACTGATTGCACTCATACTTACGGACCAATATCTAAAGTAGACATAACAAATTCTGGAAATAATTATTATTCTTTACCTGGAATTACTACTGTCAATACTGCCTCTGGTAGTGGTGCTATTTTCGAAACTTTTGGATCTGGTATTGGATCAATGAAAACAATATCAATAAAAGATATTGGATTTAAATATCCTTCAGATAAAACTCTCAATCCTAGAGTTCTTTTACCTCAAGTAATTAAAATAGATTCTCTTGCATCTTTCGAATCTATTGGAATTACATCATTTGGAAGAGGATTTTTAGTATCACCAAAATTGGTAGTTCTTGATGGAAAAACTAATAAAGTAGTTCCTAATGTAGATTTAAAAGTAACTCCCGGAGAATCAAGCATAGAAATTCTTCAAAATACTGAGGGAATGTCAAATGTCACTCCAACTATTATTCCAACTCAAAGTGGAGCTGGTGTTGGTGTTAATTCAATAACTTATACCCCATCAACTGGAATTGCTACGGCATTCCTATCAGTTGGATTTAGTACAATAAACTCTTTCCCATTCGTTGTTGGGGATAAAATTTTAATTGAAAATACAAGTGTTGGTGTTGGATCAACTGGTATAGGTTATAATTCTTCTGCTTATGATTATCAACTATTCTCAGTAACTGCAACAACTGAAAATCTTGGTGGAATTGGAGACGTTTCATTTAACATATCAAATCTTCTTACTGGAAGTCAAATTCCAGGAAATTATGATATGATAAATTCTTCTGGAAAAATTCTTGCACAAAAGCATTTCCCTATATTTGAGACTCAATTAACTACAAATAGTTATGCCGTAGGTGAAACCGTAACTTCAAATTCTGCAACTGGAATTGTTGATAGTTGGGATAAAAAAATTACAACATTAAGAGTTTCTTCGAACGATAATTTTGTTGTTGGTGAAATTATAAAAGGAGTAAGTTCAGAAACTCAAGGAGTTGCATCATCTATCAAATCATTTGAAACATATGCAGAGTTAAATCCTTTTTCAAAATCCATAAAAGGATGGCAAAATGATACTGGAGTATTGAATAAAGATCTCCAAAAAATTCAAGATAGTTTTTACTATCAAAATTTTTCATACTCACTCAAATCTAAAGTTCCATATGATACTTGGAATGATTCTGTTTCTAGTTTGAACCACACTTTAGGGTTCAAAAAGTTTTCTGATTATCAATTAGAATCAAAATCGAATAATAATATGTCTGTTGGACTTACAACCAATACAACTGTTGTAAGCGCAGTTAATCATCTTGATGGATTTGCAAGTCTTAACTGTGTATATGATTTTGATTTGGCAACAGAAAATAATCTAAACCAAAATTCAGGTATTATTTCTGATGAGATTATATTCTCAAACAGAATTTTGACAGATTACTTTGAATCTGTTGGCAATAGAGTTCTTTCAATTGATGATATAAGTGGGGAGTTTAATAGTAATCCAAGACCAACAGATTTTAGTACTGTTGATACTTTTCCACTTTCATCTAGAAGACTTCAAAAGTATATAACTTATGTGAGAGATAAAAGATTTACAGCTCAAAGACAACTAATGCTTGTTGATCTTCTTCATGATAACTCTAGAGGATATATGAATCAATATGCTAGAGTTGAGTCTACTTATGATCAAGGATCTTTTGATTTCTCAATTAATGGAACTGATGCAAATTTGGAATTTCATCCAGTTAGATCTTCAGTTAACGATTATGACATTATTACTCTATCATATGGACTAGATGATTCTTTTCTTGGCACGGGAAGTACTAGTCTAGGTGGAGTCGTTCTAATTGATACTGATAGTGTTTCAATTCCATCAAATACAACTAAAACTATTGTATCAATTGCAAAAACTTATACTAGTGCGAAAGTTCTTGTAAACATTAATCCAGATATTTCTAAAAATGAAGAATTTGAAGCAATTGAACTTAATGTCACTCATAATTCTAATAATGTTGAATTGTTAGAATATGGCAGGTTAACAACAGGTCTTTCTGAATATTCTGATGTTGGTCTTGGAACATATTATGCATATATTGATGGGTCATCTTTAAAAGTTGACTTTATCCCAACTTCTGTAGGAATTGCTACTACTGGAGCAATTAACACGGTTACAGTTGGTCTTTCTAGTGATACATTTACTGGGATTGGAACAATTGATTTAAAGAGATCTAAGATTGAAGGAAGAACAACTAGCATCTCTGCATCAGGATCTCCAGGAATTAACACTGTTGCAGAATACATAGACACTTATGATGGAGCATATTTTATAGCTCAGGTTACAGATACTACCAACTCTAATGTTCAACTATCTGAAATTGTTTTAGTTGATGATTATGTTGATACATCAGGAACTCGTGAAGTATACATGACTGAATATGCAAATATTGAAACATCTGCTGGTCTCGGAACATTTGGTTCAAGAGTATCTGCAGGTGGAACAGTTTCTCTTGTATTCACTCCAAATCCAAGCATTAATTCTGTTGTTAATGTTTATATGAATGCGTTATCTATAAATGAAAATACAGATGTAGGATCTGCAGTAACATTCACCAATGCATTTATTGGTGATGCTATTGGTGAATATTTTGGAACAGACTCTGATATTAAGAGAGAGTTTGAATTAACTCATAAAAATGAACCAATTTTTGAAAGATATTTCTTAGGTAATAATAGTGATATTATTAATACATCGACTAATTCGATTAAAATTCCAAATCACTTCTTTGTAAGTGGAGAAAAATTGAGATATAATCATGTTGGCACTGCTTCTTCTGCAATTGGAATTGCTACGGCAAGTTTTGTTGGTTCAGCAAATACAACTTTCCTGCCAGATGAAAATCTATATGCAGTAAAGATTAATGATAATTTAATTAAAATCGCAACAAGTCCAGAAAATGCTCTCAAATCTATTCCCGTTGTAGTTGATCTTGAAAGTGTTGGTATTGGAACTTCTCACAGATTTATTGCAGTAAATCAAAATGCAAAATGTATTGTTGCTCTTGATAATATTATACAATCACCAATCGTATCTACAGCAATAACAACAACTCTTGCTGATCAAGTTAGAGATGTTGATAATGTAATTACATTTAGTGGAATAACATCATTCTTTGGATCGGATTTGATACAAATTGGTTCTGAAATAATGAAAATAGAAGGTGTGGGAATTGGTAGTACAAATACAATTAGGGTTCGTAGACCTTGGTTAGGAACTGTATTGTCTGGATATGGAACAGGAACTTTAATTACTAAGATTTCAGGAAACTATAATATTGTTGATAATAAACTTAATTTTGTTGAAGCACCTTTTGGTAATGTTCCTATTGGTTCTACAACAAATCCACCAGACGAAAGAGACTGGACTGGAATAACAACTGGATCTAGTTTCCAAGGTAGAAGTTTTATGAGATCTGGTGTTTCAAATTCTAGTGATGAATCTTATTCTAAAAATTATATTTTTGATAATATTTCTGATCAATTTAATGCTACTGAAAATGAATTTTCATTAAAACAAAACAATTCTAATGTTTCTGGTATTTCCACAGAAAATGGAATTATTCTCATAAATGATGTATTCCAAACTCCTGGAGTAACGAACCAATATCTTATTTCAGAATCTTCTGGAATTTCTTCAATTACATTCCAAGGAACAAATACAAGTCCACTAGGACCTGATGTTGGAATTTCTAGTTTCCCCAAAGGAGGAATTATTGTTTCTGTCGCATCAACAGCAGGACTTGGTTATCAACCATTAATTTCTGCTGGAGGAACTGCTGTAGTTTCTGCAGCAGGAACTATTTCTTCAATTGCTATAGGAAATAGTGGATCTGGTTATAGAGTAGGAGTTCAAACTGTCAATGTTGCAATAAGAACTTCTTCTGTGTCCGAGTCTAATATTGTCTCTATTGGAACAGCAGTAATTTCAAAAGGAAACATCACTTCAGTTTCCATATCTACTGATAGAGTATTCTATGCTCCAAGAGATATATCAAATGTTCTGTATGATAATGTTAGTGGAGTAACCACAGTAACAACTTCTACTAGTCATGGACTTTCTAGTGACGATCAAGTTACACTTTCGGGAATCGCATTTACTTGCAATTACACTGGTTCTGGTCCTGTTAATGTTTCGAATGCAATTTATGACAATGTAACTGGTATTATGACAGTTACAACATCTTCTGCACATAATCTATCTACTACTGGACAGAAGAGTGACGTTATTCTTACTGGATTAGCATTTACTTGTGGATTGGATAGTGGATCTTCTACTCATGTTTATCCAAGATCAACTGACCCTGCATATTGTGGATCTAAAGTAACCGCAGTTAACAGTGCAACTGAATTTGTAATTAATGCTGGCGTTTCAACTGTTCCAACATTCTATAGTTCTAGTGGAGTTGCTCAACCAG
>Ga0181417_1000362_pt1 | contig 15024 bp, 7 predicted proteins | sample 40SPOviralmetaG_FD_130142 | JGI IMG/M metagenome (GOLD analysis project Ga0181417, IMG submission 130142) | Marine viral communities from the oligotrophic San Pedro Time Series (SPOT) site, San Pedro Channel, CA, USA - 40 SPOT_SRF_2013-02-13 | ecosystem: Environmental > Aquatic > Marine > Strait...
TAAAGTAAATGTGGTTGCAACACCGCTATTACCAGGATTAGAGAAGGTAAAGGTCGAGTTACCGTTAATAGTTTTAGTAAAGTAGTTACTCTGAGAAAGATTAATATCTAGTGCAGATACTGCTTCTGCTGCTTGTCTGTATGCACCAGCAACATCTAGATCGGTAACACCAGTTGTGCCTTGAAATGCGTTCGTACCTGTAAAGGTATTATTACCTGAAAGTGAGGCAGCACTACCAGCACCTGCAAGTGCTGAAACGTTAACAGTTACATCTGATCCACTGTTGTCATAAATGAGAGAATCAACTTTTAAATTGCCGTAGGCCATGATTATTTAAGTACAGTAAGTAATGAGTTTGCTCCGACAGTGATTGTTGTTCCTGAATTGATGGCAACTGTCGGTCCCATCATTCCTGCATTTGTACTAGCAGCAATTACTTTGTTATCAGAAATAGCTTGCGGTGTTTCAATAAATGCAGAGTCAATATTTCCTAAAGAGGTATCCACATATGCTTTAGTTGCAGCATCAGTGTTTGCTGTTGGTGTGCCGAGATTGATGATCTTATTATTCAATGCATCAAGCTGACCACCAAGTTGTGGCGTGGTGTCATCACTAAGATCTTGCAGCCCAGCACCACTAAGGCTATTGATGCCAACAAAGCTGAGGTTGCCACTACCATCAGTCTTTAAGATTTGATCTGTTGCACCATCAGAAGCAGGGTACGTAAGACCAGCTAAAGAAATTGCTCCAGTAGCTGTAATCCCGCCAGACAAAACTACAACACCAGACCCATCAGGAGTTAGTGTAATATTTCTGTTGCTTGAAGAAACGATACTATGAGTTGAAACATCAAGGTCTCCTCCAAGTTCGGGTGAAAGATCATTAACTACTTCAGGTCTGTAGGCATCAAGACTAATATCGACAGAACCTGTACGTTGATCAACTGTAAACGTATCTCCAACTTTAAACTTACCATTATGATCAGTACTGGATTGGAATACCTTACCGTTATTTAGGTTCTTAACCTGATTAGCTTCAATAGGTACACCACCATTTTCAGGTGCTGCAGTGTAGTCAGTACCAGCGCCAACGTATTCAAACGTATGACCACCAGTGGAGATGTAAGACCTATTAAAGAAGCTAGCTACATCACCAACACTAAGACCAGCAATCAAACCAAGATTAGTAGCAAGAGCTGTAGGGTCAGGATTTTCAATCGTGACATCCCAGCCACTACCGTTAGCTACAGCAGCCTTAACAGGATATGTATTGGATCCAATAACCACAGACATGTTATCTTGTGGACGTGTGGCAGAGCCATACCATCCAGAACCTGCAGTTTGAGCACCAATAGTAAATGTGGTTGCACCCGCAGATGCGGTTACACTGACAGGAGCAGTAAAGTTAGCTGTAGGTGATTTACCGTCAGCAATTAATCCATACCGACCATAGTCAGTCGTACAGTTACTGAGGTTTAGTTGACCACCATTTAATGCTTTAGCGTGGTAATGACAGAACGTACCGAAGAAAGATACAAGCTGTGCATAGCCATTATTACAACAAAGGATACCCGGACCATCTAATGTGATCTGAGTAAACGAATCCACAACCATTGAACGCAATGGTGAAGTACTGGATACTGCAGAGCCATCAACCAATAGACCACCACCAGTAGGACCAGAAGTTAAGTCACCACCAAATCCACCTTGGCTGACATTATTGGGATCAAAGAAACCACCTAAAGAATTATCTGCGTTGAACTCAGCTTGTGTGTGGTTATAAATACCAGAGTCAGCAAAGTTCGTACAGTTTTGGATGTATGGAGATTTATAGATAACAGCATTAGGATAGAACTCAGCAACAAACGCTTGGTTTGTAGGGAGACCATACGTGCTGTTACTATCAATAGCGTGACCACCACGTGTACCGCTAGCCTTCAATCCACCAAAGGAGAAGTTCTGAATCTGTGTACCGCTATTAACACGGAACAAAGAGTTAAGTTCAGTAGCTGGTGTTGGGTGTACAAAACAACTACGTAGTGACTGTCCAACAATAGATAGGTTATTAACAGTAATATCAATAGGAGCGATCTCACGGTAGATACCGGGAGCAACAAGAACAATGTCTCCACTATCTGCTGAAGCTACTGCAGCCTTAATGGTCTTCATCGAATCAATAATCCGGTGACCATCATTAGTATCTAAACCATTGGCCTGGTCAACCCAAATAACAGTAGGTTGGCTAATGAACGTACCACCAGATGAAATACCGACCCAGTTAGAACCACTCCATACAGACAGAGTCTGATCATTAGCGTGGGAATACCAAAACTTGCCTACAGCGAAGTCATTACCAATGGGAGTGTTTGCCTGATAAATGGTGTCGTACCGCTTGTTATTAGCAGCAGTCGTACCTAATTCATCATCTGAACCTGCATCAGTAGGAGAGGCATTTTGTTCAGCGAGTGTCCTGATGTCTACTGCAAGTACAGCTTGAATATCAAGTGTGCCATCAGTAATCTTGGCACCACTAATAGAACCATCAGCGATCTGACGGTTAGTTACTGAATTAGCAGCAAGCTTAGGTTCTGTGATTGCATCATCAATTACTTTAACGGTAGTAACAGCATCATCAGCAAGCTTAGCTGTAGTTACAGCAAGATTATTAATCTTAGATGTTGTAACATTAGCGTCAGTAATTTTAGCAGTAGTAACTGCATTATCTAAAAGCTCAGGGGTATCGACAGAGTTATCTTGCATTTTGGCAAGGCTAACTGAGTTATCCGCTAATTTATCATTAGTAACAGCAGCATTATTGATCTTCGCAGTAGTAACATTGGAATCTGCAATTTTAGCTGTAGTTACATTAGAGTCTGCAATCTTAGCCGTGGTTACATTACTGTCAGCAATCTTTGCTGTAGTAACTGCGCTGTTATTAATCTTTGCCGTAGTAACAGCAAGGTTATTAATTTTTGAAGTGGTAACAGCACTATTGTTGATCTTTGCCGTAGTGACTGCAGAGTCATCAATTTTAGGTGTAGTAACACTTAGATCACGAATAGCTTGAGTAACAACGGCATCATTTGAGATGTCACCTTCATCGATCTTTTCTGCAAGCTTAAACAGAACCTGATCCATGTTGACGTTCAGGTCTTCAGCATTAATCGATGCACCAGGCTGAAAGTCAGATTTGGGAGCGGGTAGTTGGTTTGAAAGAATAGTCGTATCCCTGAAGATACGAACAGTTGCACCAGAAGCAGGTGCTGATGAAAATGATACGGTTCCACTACCACTGGTTGAATAACCAGAAATAGTAAATCCACTAGATTGAAGAACTCCGTCAATACTTACCTTAACTTCTGCCTGACTCAACGAAGGGAAGGTAATAGTATACGCGGCCGGAGCTGTATAAGTTGATTCAGCCATTAGTTAGGATTGTTTATTTTTCTGATGGATTCGAGACTGCCTGCATTATTAGTATCACGACGTGTTCTGAAAGATTCGGCAGCACGTTGTCGTTTGGTTTCATATAACTCATCAGTAAGGTCTGGGTTGTTACGCCTTACTTCAGCCCAAGCTTTCTTACGTGCAGCTTCAAAACGTTGTTTAATAAGAGAATTATGTAGATATGAATTCATAGGATCTAGATAGTTCTTATTAGAATTTTGATCATTAGTCATTCGCATGACAGAAAGTTGCACGTCACGACGATCGGCCAATTTATTTAGCTTGGCTTCTAGCCCTTGCTTACCTAAATACTTTTGAAATTCAGATCGAAGCTTAGGGTGTTCCTTCAGTTCAAGTCCGTCAGGGGAGGTGTAAGAGACAAGACGTAAGTCATAGTTACTATTCCACAGCAAGGTTCTACCAGGACTATTATTAAGACTAATACCTACTGGAGAGATAAGATTATACATCTTCTCCATAAAGTTCCAATCTCTAATCTTTTCACCATTTAATACATCGTATTTGATAGCAAGATCTTCTCCAGGACCAAACTCAGAAGCAAGGTTCCTATTGCGAATAGAGCTAATAATATCTTTGTTGATCTCACGCATAGGTGAGTTCAGTGTTTTACCAATATCATTACGCAATCCTGCAAGTGGAATTGTGTTGTTAACGATATTACCTGCAATCTTTTGTAGCTGATATGGCTCACCACTAGCTAGATCAATTAGTTGACCGACACCTTGTAGGTAAGACTTACTGGTAACACCACCACCAACAGTCAAAGCAACCTTAAGTAAGCTTTGCTCAGCCCACTGGGGACCCATCAAAGACATGTTATCTCCAATGTCAGCAATGGTAGAAAGGATATTATTGAACGGTTCAAACGATTCGTAGCTAACCCATATATCACCTGCTGGTGAAGGTACCTTGAATGAACGTGGCTGCCAGCCAGTATCCATCCACAGCTTACGAAGACGACGATCCTGAGGACCATTGCCTGTCAAACCACCATTGGCGTAATACATACTTGCCATAAAGGTGACACCAGATCCAATAGCCAAACGTCCTTTACGGATATTTTGTGCATTGATAAGATCTTGTGCTGACTCAATACCGTACTGTCTTACTGAATCAAGGTTATCTACAGTTGCACTAGCAATATTGCGGTACTCCTTACTAAGTTTCTCAAGGATAGGCATATGCTTAACGCCAAACTCAAGACCATTAATACCTGTACGTGCAAATAGAAAGAAGGGTTTCAGCATAGGTGCTGAGTTAAATAGACCTTCAAGCTTCTGTGCAACACCAGACAACTCAGTGGTAAGAGTAGCTTCCTTAACTTGAGACTCAAGGTAAAGATCACTCTTCAGATTGATGTTGCCATCTTCATCTAACAACTTAGAGTAAAAATTATTTTCAGCTACCTTCAGTGTCTCAGGCGTGATCTCTGCAATGTCACCCTTTTTGAAGGACTCCATTGTATCCAACATAGACTTCTCTCTTGCCCTGGCACGTGCCATAAGCATGGTAAAAGCATCGTCAGTAGCACCCATAATCTTGGTGCCATAAGTCAGGAAGTTCTTATCGTTTAAGGTACGGATCATATCTGTGAAACGATAAGCAGTTAGATCCATTTCAGTTCCATGGGTCTCTGCCCATTTGCCCATGATTGCCCACTGTTGGTCATTACGTGTAACACCTTCAGTAAAACGAGTTTTCATGTTGGCAATATCACCAGCCCAATAAGCACTTAGGTTTCGACGGAACAGTTGGAATGCTTCAGGTACTGCCTGGATATAAGCATTAGCACCAGCAAGGCTTGCCCTAGCAAGTGCACGATCACCGCCTGGCATCGAAGCACCAATGACAGCAGACAACGGTCTAAGGAAAGACGCAGTAGCCGTACCCATGATTGCTCTCACAGGTGTCTTAACACCACTAAGGATGCTATGTACCATCACAGAACCTAGTTCTCTGACAGCTTGGTTACCGTACTTCTTACCGTTGAACTTACCTCCACGTAAGGAGGCACGCATGTAAGCATCAAAGTCAGTGAGGTTATGTACATCATCAGACATAGCAAAGAACTCTGACAACGCCTTAGTCATGTCATCATTAGGATTTTCCTTTGCAAGCTTGAGAAAGGTAGTCAATGCCTCTTCTGATTCAGAACGCATTGCTTCAACTTTTTCTGCTATCTGTTTTTTTGCTTTAGGCGTATCAAAATCAAGTCCCTGCAGCTTCGCACCAGCAAGATAACGAGAGCGTTTTACGTTAGTAAGACCAACGATCAAACGATCTGCAGCGGCTTTTATAGGACCATCAGTATCAAGGATGTCAGCAACACCCGAGATTTCTCTCATACCAATACCAAGGTCTCGTACCTGTTTAAACAAAGAAGCATTGATAATATCTGCAGCCCTGATTGCCTCATTATTCCAAGAGCTAAGTCCACCGATAGTGTCGGTATCACGAGACATAGCCTCCCAGAAAGCATCAGAATCCATATCAGAATAGTCACGACCCATTGCTTCACGAACTCGATCAAAAGCCCCACCATGAGTAGTACGCATTGATTGACCAGCTTTCTTAGCGTCCTTCAACATCTGCTGATAACGATCACTACTAACAAGATCTTTTGCAATGCGCCTAAACTCTGTCTCTGTCACATCAACAGAACGTGCCATAGTTTCAAGCTGACGTGACGTAAATACGTTGTCAGTAGAACCAGCACCAGGTGTCGACCAAGACCTACCTAAGTTGTCAGCTTGCTCTGCTACATCAAATGGTTTCTTACTTGATACAGGGTTGCCTTGCCAGGGGTCAGCAATATCCTTGCCTTTAGCAGCACGAAATGTATTACCAGGCTGACCAGCAGGTGGTACTGCAACAGGATCTAATCCTTGAATTTCTAATTGCTTGGCGTATGTTTCACGTGCACGTACATCATCTGCAATTTCAGCAGTTGCAGATTCTTTGAGTTGGTCATCTCTATTCTTGAGACGCTCAGCATCAACCTTTTTACCATCAGTTAGTTTACTAAGAAGCTTACTGACGACAAAATCAAGACCAACTCCTTCAGCCATATTCTTTAGTGTTTTAAAGAATGGATGATCACTTTCTTTTGTACCCAGAACTGGATTGATAGTGGAGTCAAATCCAGACTGTAGAAACTCACCTGCCCAAGGAATCCGTTCAAGTATCTTGCTATCGGTAATAGCTTGAGTTGCAGTATCTTCCTGGGATTGGGAGGACACAAGATCGGATACAGCTCCAAGTGCTGTACCTCTTACAGCAAGACTAGCGATACCTTTACCAATACCTGCAGCACCACCAGTCAATGCAAGAGATCCATAGTGAACACCTTGTTTGGCAAACTCACCATACCAAGTATTAGTTACGTTATTTTCTTCAACTTGGTCTAGGTAACCAATAATACCCAAAGGATCAAAGTCAGTAACTGCTTCACCTTTTTCTTTTATTTCTTGACCAAGGCGTCCGGTAGCCATATCAACAACCCGTTCTGGAAAAGAAAGGATTGAGCTGGCAGTTAGGGCAGCACCACCAAGAGCACCACGACCTAATTCACCAGCAACTTCAGCTACTTGATTTTTGGATTGTTCATCTTCGTCATTTTGTTCCTGAAGAACTCTTGCATCCTCTGCTTTTTCTTGCTGTAATCTTTCTTCTGTTAAAGAAGCAATACTAGCAAGCTTTTCTTGTATATCTTGAGGATCAATTAAATTTGGATCAATCATTCATCTGGTTATGTTTTAAGGATAGTTCATTGATTAGTCCGTCGTGCTTTAACTGCTTCTCTGACTTGATCTAGGATTGCATAAACGTTATCGAGACTCATTGATGCAGCATTATTTCCAACATTTGGATATGATGTAATCCCAGTGTAAGGATTAGGTGCAGAAGCAAATTCTAAAGAAAAATCTTCAGCGGCAGCCGTACGATCATTTGATTCATAATTTAAATAAGCAGATAAACGAGGACGTTTGACACCACCTAAAAGGATTTCATCTAGGATTTGGAATTGTACATCTGGAGTCATAACAACATCATCAGATAATCCAAGTCTTTGAATAGAACCATCAAAGGTAGAAGAGATTAATTGAATAGCACCTAAAGCATTCCAGCCTTGGTTATAAAGTTCTCTCCATTCACCAACAGTTTTCAACTGAAGACCAGGTACACCACCAGGCGAATCACCAGCAAAACCCCTATTACCTGAATCAAAGTTTCCTTCGCCAGACATGACAAGATCTCTCAAAGGTTGTGTGGGAGATGCTGTTGTGGCTCCACTCAAAGCCAACTGATTGTAATCAACATCAGTTTGTGTTCTGAAAATACGAGACCTAGTTAAAAAAGGCGCAGTTAATATTCGTTGTAATGCAGGTTCAGCTTTTTCATAAGCCTCCCTGCGGGAATCTTTCCCAAGATTTTTTCCGGTGTATGCAAGGTACTGGCTATCAGCAAGATCCCAAGCAGTGAGGTATTTGTGGCCACGGGTAACATCCTTATAGTAACTTGGAAGTTCTCCAGTACCGTTGTTAAAAGATTCAAGTTGTTTAAGATAAGGTTCAGTTCCTGGAATTACAGTTGTATCTAAGTTAAAAGTTTTATCTTGAGCACTTTTTAAATAGGATTGTCCATCAATAATTTCTTGCTTTCTTTTTTTATCTAGTTTTACTTCACTGCCAAAACCAAGTTGACGGTAACGCTGACCATAGGTCATGCCTGTACTATTACCATCGCTGTCTTTGATCTGATCATCAAGTTGATTGGAATATTCGCGCTGAGATTTGACGGCAAGTAGATGTGCCTCCATAGGAGTCTTAGCTCCAGACAAAATATTTTCACGATAAAGTCTGTTGTATTCAGCCTCTACATTTAAACTAACAATTTGCCATTCTTGAGTAGTAGCATCATCTACACCGAATGCCTGATTAGTGATTGTATTAGCTTGAGCTCTAATCCAACCATTAGCCTTTGCATCAATATCTGATGGACGAATTAAGCCACGATCAACACTTGCCTTTGCGTCGTCAATATACTTATTATACAGAGAAAGACTAACATCTTTTAAATCAGATTCGATAATAAACCCACGGTCTTTTTTCTTTTGTTGAATAACAAGATCATCAGCAGCATCATCTCTAGTCTCAAGATCAGTTTGATACTTCTGGTAAAATTCAAACTCCGAGGGCGCGATATATAAACCTAATTCAGAAGCATCCTTAGAAGCATCTTGCATCATTTCATTAATAGCTTCAGGACTGAAATTGCCATCCCTATGCAATTGATGAAACTGATCTTTTTTTTGATCTAGAAACATTTTTTTAGCTGCTTCGTTTCTATTAAAATCTTGAAATATAGCAACACCTTGCTCGACTTTCATTTTAGCAAATCTAGGGTGTTCTTTAAAAGGTTTGCCGTTGATGATTTCTTCGCCCAATGTTTCTAAATTCAACATATTGCCAGGGACGGAGTTTCTATTGATCTTTTCAAGTAGATCAAGAGCACCGGATCTTCCTAAATACTTACCCTGTGCATTTTTAGTATGACTTGTTGATTGAACAAAATCCGAAACCTTGCCGTCTTTAAAAAGTAAAGCAGTAGCATCCCGAACAACCGTAGCGGATTGATCCTGATCATTAGCATCTTCAAGTAGCTTGATCTCGTTATTCTTAGCTTTGGTATAAGCAGGAATTGCATATTTGGCAATCAGGCTTGTAGAGTAATTTTCAGCAAGTCCATTTAAGAAATCAGCACCTTGAGATTTCATATAAGCAATCTTTTGTTCGTGCGTTAGATTGTTCTCTGCAAAGTAAGCTGCAGATCTTTCGCTTAGGCTAGAATTAAAGTCATCAACAGCGTCGATGATGCCAGCCTTTTTTAGTTCAGCAATGTGATAACCGTTAAGACGACGAATGCCTTGAACAACAGACATACGTTCATCATTCTCTTCAGCCTTTCTGACAATCTTGTCAGTAGCTTTAGATGACTCTTCAAGCTCAGCTTCTAATTCATCTTGCTTAGCACGTGCAGCATCAAGCTTTTCTTGTGTATCAATACCAAGCTCATTGAAGACAGTAGCTTCTGTTTGGAACTTCTTGATACGTTGTTCTTGTACAGCACCTAGGACAGAACCAAGAGTAGTTGACAACTTACCAAGTGCTTTCATGTTTTCACCAGCACGCTCTGCGTTTAACAGACGTGCCTGGTCATTGGCGTTGACGGACTGGTTCTGACGTTCAATACCTGTCTCTAGTGAGTTGTGTAAGTCACGGAGTCTGTCTGAATACGCGGGTGTGGGGTCCGGATTGAAGTCCCTAGACCCAGATGTAATACCTGAATATGTCATTAATCTCCTCCAAGTTTTTTACCATCAGGTGCAAACGAGTTATAGGTAGAAGCACCATCCACTGCTGCGCCAACCACGTTGGCCACAAGACCAAGTTTGCTAGGTCCTTTGACAAATTCAATGTCTTGACTTGGAGCAGGGCCAGCACGGAATGGAGTAGCAACTTGTGCAAAGAGTTTTTGTCTCTGTGCATCAGCCGACTTACGTCGCTTGTCTACATTGCGTTTACTAGCAATATCAGAACGTGTATCATTAGATACCATCATTGCTCTTTTTCTTCCAATTTGTTTGGCAGCATTCTTTCCATAACTACGAGATCGACCACCTTCTTTAACAAAAGATTCTCCTAGTAACTTTTCAACTAATGTTTGATCTTGAGCTAAATATTGATTAATCCTATCGTCTTTAGCTAATTCTTCTTCAGCAGCAAAACCAGCAAACGCTAATGCTTGAGCATCTTGTTCACGTTCAACATCCATAACAGCCTGATTATATTCAGCAATGCCACGTAAGTTGGTTAGTTCATACTGACGGTTTCTTTGATTGGCTTTGTTAGCAATTGATCTGTTCTGAGCAGCAGCTTGAGCTTGTGCATCTTGGTGTGAACCAACAGCACCAGCAATACCAGCACCCGCAGACAGAACACCTAACGTTGCACTAACGGGTTCGCACACGGCAAAATTCTATAAAGGTCAAATTGTTTGGTCCATGAGTTAGTTCCCTAAGAAACTTAAAACCCAAGAACTTGAGAAGCTTGAGGTGTGTTGTATTACGTTTATCGGCTATGTTCCAAAGCAACTCCTCAGGTCGGCTTTCGATATAGCGTTTAGCTTCCCGTGCAAACGTAATAGGAAATGTAGATATGGCAGGTGTACATAACATCCAGATTTCTCCTTCAGTCCCTACACCAGCTACACCAGCGATCACTCCTGTAGGTGACGTGAAATAGACAGAGTCTGTTTGCTTAGCACCTATAGGTAGAGTGAGCTTTGGGTCATGTCCATGTCCCTCTACTACCTCTCTGTAATCTTCTGGACGTAAGTTACAGGCCACCTCATAGGCAGCCTGCATAGTTATTGGATGAATAATCTTAGACACGTTTATGATTCATAGGAGTGTAATCACCCTCCCATGTCAATGAATGTAGGGTAGAAGGACCTGGATGGAATGATGTTACGTCAACCCTAAAATTAGAGTTACGCTGATAGATAGGTACTGTGTATGAATACTCATCCACAAATGGTCCTTTATTGGCCTTGTACCAGTCCATTGGGGTTTGAGTAAATTTATTAGGCACCATCTGGTTATTACGTAAGTTAACCTTTGCATTAACGTGAGCTACATCACCGAAGTGTAGATGCATACGTTGAATAACAAGAGAAGCAGTAAGGTCAGACGTAGTCTTTTCACCTGATTTCTTACGTACATAGAATTTAGGTAGTGAAGCACTGAAGTATAAGAGCCAACCAATAAGGACTGTCTCTGCACCGAAGTTCCCATGGAAAACAAGGTAGCTACCATCAGTTTCTTTAAACCTAAATACCTCACCGGTATCTTTATCAACAACAGCAGGTTGACCAACTCCAACACGATCAGGCCACAAAACGCGAGTGGTATTAGTAGCGCTATCGTATGAATCAGAGGTTACAAATTGAGAAGAATCTAAATGAATCTGATAATCACGATCATCTCCAAAGAATCCAATACCAGGTGCAAAATCATCTAAAGAAGGATTGACAACACGATCCTGTAAATTAATTACAAGAAGCTTATAATCAGATGAAATTAAATACAGGTTATCATCAAGAACAAAAATATAAGCAAGGTTAAATGGTAACCTCCATCTATACCAGGCAGTCTGGATACGTTCGCTACCTGCAAAAACATAGCGATACATGTAAATGTCAGGTTGACCTGATTCGGCAAAGAAAATAGTACTGTTTTCCCTGCTGTTAGAAATTAGATCTACAGTGTTTGGAATTAGTTTTGATACAACCTTTGTTTGATCAATGATTTGTGGCTCACCTTCCCGCTTAATATCAAACATCTCAAAGAAACGAGAGTATGTACCAGCAGTATCAAGAAAGCCAATGGTTGTACCTAAACTAATTGGAGAAGTATCAGGACTATATCTATAAGTAGATATGTTAGATAACTTAGCAGTATCAGGTGTCAATGAATCACTATCGGTGTGCAACATAAATTGTTGCGTCTCACCAAAGACAACAAGGCCAGTATTAGTTTCAATACAATCAACAAACCTAGTAGGCTGAGTAGAACTAGATTGAATATCAATAGGATCATTACCTGAAACTACAAGTGCAGTATTATTAAAGAAGTTAAAGATCTCATCAGCCTGACTAAGAATTATGTTGTCTTCACATAAGAACCCAAGACGATTTCTATGAAAGAAAGTTTGAGAAATTTTTTTGCCTAAGAATGTAGGGAACGGATTGGTATTGTTATCACCTACTTGCCTATTGTCCCAATCAACATAACTAACCTGAAAGGTACCGTTAGCTAGACGTTGAATCTTAATAGGAAGAGTTTGTTGATTAAATGAAGTATGAATATCATTCCCAGATTCAGAAGGAGCAATAGTCTCTACCCACTTACCAGGACCATCACCACCAGACTGCCCTTCAAACTTTAAATAATAGTCATCCTCTTGGGAGTCACTACTATTAACAACCTTAACGATCATGCCATTTATGCATTGACGTGGCAATTCAGTTACATCGTTGACTTCAGTTGTTGTTATTCTCCAAAGATCAGGCTGTGCAGTTGACACAATGAATGGCGTTGCAGATGCCATAAAAAATCCATTGCCAATCTTAACGATATTATCCATAGTTAGCGCAGCATTAGCTGCATCTAAATCAAGTATAGTATCGGCAGATATATGAGTATTAGGATTAAAGCTAGTTGGATCAGGTCTATAAGTACCACGATCATGTTTAGCTTCAATAGGCTGTATCTCGTCAATATTAATATAGTAGGTCTGTCCTTTTAATCGTACAAAAGGAGCATTGGTGTTAACTGTACCAGCCTGAACAGCATAATTATTACCACCGAAGAGTAACTCAGCAGTTACATTATAGACACCGACATATTCGTCACCATCTACTGTAGTGCCTGCATTCTCTGATACTTGGACTTGACCTGTAACAGTAAGTCTAATGACCATTCCTGATCCAGTACCACCAGAAACAGTAAGAACTTCTGAACCTTGATATTGAAGCTCAGGACTAATTCCTTGGAAGGTACCACCAGTATTGGCACCACGAGTAATAGTAGGAAAGCCGTATGAACCAACAGTAATTTTGGTAACACGACCACGACTAGAATTGCCTCCTATAAAAGTACTTCCACCGGTTGGCGTAGAAACATCAAAGCTATATTCACGTCCATAAGAAACCTGTCTTAATTCAACAAAAGCCTGATAATCTCTAGTTGCTCTGTTAACTGATACTCCCCGTTCTGGTGAAAGATTAGCGGTTTGAGTAACGGTTGTAGAAGTGTTAGTGACAAACGTGGTATCAGCTACGGTAAGAAATTTAAGCTCATTAGAGTTAGCACTATGGCTTAAGTAAGGCGCTACGTCACCGCTTACTGTCTGTACAGCACCATCATTTACCTTCCAGATATTGACTGATCCGTTTGTCTGCACCTGCCCTATGTATGCACCTTCAGATTGGTCACGATAATAACTAAACCAAGAACCAGTACTTGTAGCACCACTCAACGAATTTAGATAGCGTGAACCAGGACGTTTAACTAGACCTTCTGTAATGTCTGGTACACCATTCAGTAGATCTTTCACTTGACCCGGAAGCATTAGCTCATCAGGCTGCTGTGAGATGCCGCCAAAAAATTGTGGAATTGTTTGAGTGATACTTGTCATTAGCGCCTTAGTGCATGATGTGGTTTATATGCTTGATAGGACGTGCCATTAGGCCAACCCATAAAGGTGTGATCACCTTGATCACATTCGTATTCCATACAAGCTGCACGTGACTGTGCCTCTTGTGTACCGAGTAGCTCTACCAGTTCAGGGTTAGCAACTAGTTGAGTAGCAGCACGACCTGCTGCACGGAGAATGATGTACCGCTGGAATACAGACGGTAGGTCGTTGAACTCATACAGAGTCACTACGTCTAAATAAAGGTCAGTAGTGAAAACATCGGTATGGTTGTACTTGTCATACAAGCGGCCATTCCTTTTAACTACGTCTGTAGTTTTAATGTCCTGACCATCAGTAACATCATACCTAATTACATTAGGAGAGATGATGTAGTGACCATCAATGTTAGGTGAATACTTGTAGTTATATTCAGAGTTAAAAGACCAGCCTTCATTTTGGACATCGATATTAACTTCACGTACCAGGTTGTGAATGAATGAAATCTCAGGGTTGGTGAAGTCAAGAGTGTTGACTGGGGCTTGACCGATACTCCCCAGAATTGAGTTGACTGCGGATAGTTCGGTATCGAGTGAAATCGTAGAGGGAGTAGTCATATAAGTAAAAAAAAGGGACCCCGAAGGATCCCCATAGTTGAATAAAATTAAGCGTTTGCTGGGTAGGTAGCACCGAACGCAGCAGGAGCAGAAGAACCTGCATACAGCTCGACACAAGCAGCAGGGTTCAAGAAGTCTGCACCCATGGCCATACGGCCGAGGATTACGTCACCTTGATAAAGAACACTTACGTCTCCACTGGTCACCTGGACCTGAGGACCGATTGCCTCAACAACACCAGCAGCTTCGCGTTGGAACACGAGACCACAAGTGGTATCAAAGGAATTCTGTTCACCGTAGTTGTTGTTCATACCGGCAACACCACCGCCATCTTCAAGCGCAGTGTCACTACCGATGAAGTCACCTGTGTTACCAGGAGTGGTGACAGCGCCACCGTACTTAACACCGTAGTTGCCAAAGAACGGGATGTTCATTGACTTGTAGATCTTGATGCCAGCAATCTCAATGATGCCTTGGCCGGACTGCAAAGCAGTACCTTGAGCATCACGGTTTACCAGGCCATTGGAACCAACAGCTTGGATCAATTCGTAGTATTGACGTGGGTTCAAGACGGCCACACGTCCGTCAGTGCTGACTCCCTTTTCATCGAGAGCAGCGGCTGCATCGTAGAAAGCACCAATCAGTTTTGCTGAGTTGTATGCATCAGCTTCTGCAGTACCGACA
>Ga0181417_1000365_pt1 | contig 14941 bp, 23 predicted proteins | sample 40SPOviralmetaG_FD_130142 | JGI IMG/M metagenome (GOLD analysis project Ga0181417, IMG submission 130142) | Marine viral communities from the oligotrophic San Pedro Time Series (SPOT) site, San Pedro Channel, CA, USA - 40 SPOT_SRF_2013-02-13 | ecosystem: Environmental > Aquatic > Marine > Strait...
AGCATATTCTATAATCATTTTTACCACGTGCTTATCACAATGTTGTAAAGCACACTCGATAGGGTCACGATTCAAATAAAATATGTTCATGGTTTACCCTACTAAGTGAATTGAAATGATAGAGCCCATTCCGACCCAAGACACAAGTGCTGTGCAAAAGGCAGAATAAGCAGCGATAGAACAACCTGTTAACCAGGCTATAACTTTCACTCGGTTCATACATTATCTCCTTGAATGGCGTTTATGGAATCCTCAAGTTCTTGGAACTTTTCGGTACTTTCAAGCTTGTTCTTGAGCTTTGCATTTCTATTGATTTGGTCAAGAATAAGCTTATTCGACAAATTGGCCGAATACTTTAATTTCACAAAGGCACGATATCCTGCTTTTTCGTGAACAACTTTGAAATCAGTTCTTTGAACACCAACAAGGTTGACTCTTGATACAAGTAACTTTGTCGTTCTGTTAATGTCATTAGCTGTTGAAACATTTACATCACCAAGTTCAGAAGTAAAGTCTTTAAACATTGCTTCAACATGGGATGAAAAGTTTGATGCCAACTCTCGTTTAGCTGACAACATAGCCTTGTCAACAGCAAACTGAAAATCATTTGAAAATTCAGTTGCTACTGAATACAAGTTATCGTTATCACTCTCAAGTTTGTCATACCAATCTGGATAGTTTACTTGATCGCCTTGGTCACCACCACCAAACTCAGGTGCCTTAAACTCAAAGCCTGTGTCATACTTCATTGAACTACAACCAGAAGCAACCGCTAAAACTAGGGGGAGAATCAATAATTTCTTATTCATTTATCATCCTTTCCAATACTTTTAACATACTTGCCAGCTCTTTTTAAATCATCGCCAGCACCATCTACTGCACCGCCTATTGTGCCACATCCTGTCATTAGGAATAACACCGTAAATATAGCAGTAACACCAACTAATGTGTAATATACATTTTTCATAATCACCTCACGATTTGTGCTAATTGATAAACAGCTCGCCTTTTTAAGACGGGCACACTTTCTAAAAACCTACTTAATTCATCATGATTATACACTTCTTTTACCGAAATGTCAACCCCTAAGAAAAGAAATAATAACCTTTCATTGGAAATATCACGATTATCTGGTAATTTTGCCACCATTTTACTACCATCATCAGGTATTTTAAACTCATAACCTGGATGTTCAATTTCGGTTTCGTATATTTTTCTATATACATGACCTTCTTGATTGAAAACATATACTCTACCATATTGATTTGAAATACCAATGAAATTTATTTCTTGTTCTGCCTTAAAGAAATTATCACCGTAAATATAAAAAGATATATCATTTTCTACGGCTTCAACATCAGCATTAATTGTCACAATACAACTTGTCATACCTTCTCTTTTGATTGTTTCAATTTTAGTAGAAATAATACTTTTAATTACGCCTGTGACATTATTTACAAAATCTTTTGTCATATCACAATTAGGACCATCACAAGTTTGATATTCAATGATTTCTACAATTTCACCGACTTTATTCAAAATAGCGGCCTCTTTAGCCTTCTCTTCTGCTAAAGTGCAAGCAAGAGTTTCAGGTGTATTAGGGCCGTAATTATACTCTCCTATGCCTATAACTGGTTCAGCAAACACGGTTGAAGCAAAAAGAGAAAGTGCTAAAAGAGTTTTTTTCATTAGGCAACCTCTGTGGATTTTTCTTCGGTTTTATACTCAGCTGGCTGAGCCTTTAAATCTTTGAGAGTCTTTACTTGATTAGACACTTTTGGTCTAAACATTTTAGGTTTCGACACAATACCATCCCTAAATTTATAGGTTGAATTAGACGTACCTGCAATCATAAGACCTTGTCTAACAAGAGCTTGGCGGACACCTTCAACAACACCTCTACCGGCAGAGCGTTGGTTATCCCAATTATGTATACGATACGCAACTACTTTGCGTTTTGTTTCTGGTGTATCACCACGAACACTTGACACAATACCACCTACATTCACTTTAATGTGCCAAATGTAAGTTGATAGTCTATACATATGAATTTCATTAGCGAGAGAATTTTCAATCTCTTCAACAGAAAGTTCAACATAACCAAATGGTGCTGAAGTTCTTAACTTAGCTTTTTGTTCAAATAGAACTAGAAGCTTTTGATAAGGTTTGAATTTTAAGTTTTTCATGTAAATCTCCATAAATTTAATTTATAATACCATTATACGGGTAAAGTGCCGAATAGTCAAGCATTATCTCCTCATGTTTGCCTGATCTTTGGCTTCTTCATCAGTAAATATAGGCACAGCGTTGCTTTTATGCAACGTACCAATACCTTTCATATTACTACCAGTATAAACTTGATTGTCTTTTTTAAGAGCCACACCTGCACCTGAATTAAGAGAGGGTGGTCTATAAGTCTGCCTAGGAGGACAAACTGATGTATCAATGGGTGATTTTGTAGATACTAACTTAATCTTCTTTTGCTTGTTTTTTAAAAGCATTTTTCGGGTTGATTTTGACCATCTGTAACCTGTGTTTATTGTACCCATTAAAACTCCCAAATTGGTAGCGGCGGCAGGATTTGCACCTGCGATCTCTTGGTTATGAGCCAAGTGAGTTGCTACTTCTCCACACCGCAAATTCATAATAAAAAATAAAATGTTTGTTGAAGGCTCACCAAGACTAAGAATGTTGAGCCTCACGCAATCCCGCCCAACTGTAAATTCAACTTGTATTACTACTTCAACAAACAAAAAAAGGTTTCGTAGTTAGGTATTGTCTTGGCCTCTTAAGAAGGAGATTTTTCGTCCTCCGCCGACAACTTTTTATCTCAAACAGTTGTTACTAACACTATCTTGACAAGCTGGACAAAGTAGAAGCTTTATTATCAAGTAGGTCGTCCTTTTTCCACCTAACTACCGTTTCGATTTATCTGACTTGATATGCTTGATTTAAGACTTATAATCTTTTAGAACTATCTCAACTGTTAATACTATTCTATCACCCGGTTGCCCAATTGTCAACAGCTAATTTATGTTGTATTTTTGCAACATTACCCTTTGAGGAGGGTCTGATTTGATTCAATTATTTGACCATTTTCGTCAAATTTCATTTTTTGTAATTCTTGGAGTTCGTGTTCTAAGGCATTAACACCAGACCTAGATGTTGCAATCTGACCATAAATCTCCTGTATTCTTTGATTGGCCTGTGTTTTATTGGATACCGTACTCATTCTTTTCCTCTCTTTCTAATCTGTATGTGGATTTATCGTGATGTTTTACTTTATCATGTTTTGGTGGTCTGTTTGTTTTTTTAAATTTTGTGTGTTTTGATTTTAAGATTTTCCTACCTTCTTGCATCTTTACTCCTAAAAAAAATGTTCTAATGAATTATCTGATTTGTATTTTGAAATATTTTTAGTATTAAATTTTAAATCATCATAATTTAATTTAAATGGTATTTTTGTTGTTCGTATATACTTCTCCTCTCCTGGTTTTTTAATTTTCCATGATAAGTTGTTATCTTTTGGATAACTTTGATTCCAAGATTCCGTGCTTGTTTTAAGTAATTTTTTCCACTTTTTATTTGTTGGTAGAATATATCTAAATTGTTTACCTTTTACTCTCGATAATCCAAGTTTCTCTCTCTTATCAAAATCTGGCCTACTACCATAAGCTAAACCATCTTTCTTCTCTTGTATTGTTCGTGGATGTATTTTCTCACCAGACTTTGTAACGTAAGTATCAGTCCAAGAATACCCACCATAAAACATATTAAATGCTTGATAGACATAACCAACTTTACCAACTAAACCATCAGCCCATGTAAATAAGAATTTTAAATCTGGTCGTTTCTCTTTTAGCCATGAAAAGGCACATGATAACATTTGTGTTTCAGAGTTTCTTGGCATACTATCGTCCATACACATTTTACCAATCTCAAGATAGTCTTGCGTATCAAGTTCTGGGAATAATTTTTGTATTGTATGTTTTGGTCTTGTACCCCAACCAAAAGTAATTACACCAACAAGTTCATCTTCTACAAAATAACCACAAAAATATTTTGTAAGTCTAGGCATCACCGGTGAGTAATGTCTTTCTGATACAAAATTCATGGCATTGATCTTGTGTATCTCTTTAATCATAATATATTATCAATAACTCCATAAGACTTAGCTTGTTCTGATGTTAAATAAAAATCTGTTGGACTTAAAAATTTTTTAAGAAGTGATTTATCTAAACCAGCATTTGTTAATATATTATTTGTTCTGTGAGTAAGACTATCATTCTCTTTTACCCATGCTTTAGTTTCATGGTGTTTTGTTGAATCTAGGGCGGCCGAAAATTGATGACACATGAGGGAAGAATTTTTTCCTGCGTATCTTTTACCATTAGTACCGGATATCAATATGTAAAAAGCAGCTGACATTGATGAACCTACAGATACAGTTTTGAAATCGTGTATTGAAGATTGCATCAAGTCAATAACACCAAAGGCATCAACTAAAGTGCCACCATCGGAATTGATATAAAGTGTGAGTTCTTTTTTTGTTGTTTCAAGATTATGATACAATATCCATCTTATGATTTTTTCCATTGAATCGGTCGTAACATCACCTGATAAAAAGTGTATGTTCTTATCAAAGAATTTATTATCAATTTTTTCATCTATGTTCATTTCTTGTATACCATGAATAAGCCGTTTCCAATATATCAGATATATCATACTTTGGTTTGAAATCTAAAAGACTTTTCGCTGACTCTATATCGGCAACAAGTCTTGATGGGTCTCCTTGCCTTCTAGGACCAAATTTATATTGTATATCTATTCCTAATTTATCTTTAGCAAGATTAACTATCTCTAAGTTGGAATATCCTACACCAGTTCCTAGATTAAGTGTGGCAGATTGGTTTGATTTCCAGGTATTTAAATAATTCATAGCCGATAAATGAGCCTCGGCAACATCTGATACATGAACATAATCACGAATACAAGTGCCATCTTTTGTTTGATAATCATTACCATTTATTACGAAGTTATTTAGATTCTCAAAAAGTAATGGTATCATATGAGTTTCTGGTTGATGATCTTCACCCATCTCACCATCTGGGTCTGCACCAGCTAAATTAAAGAATCGAAAGATTGTATTGTTAATACCAGAATCACGAATCGCAGTTTCAGCTGCTATTTTAGAGTTTGCATATGGATTATTATATGAGATTGAGTCATTTTCGGTCAATAAATTTTCTTTTGGTTTATAAACACCTGCACTTGATGAATAGACTATGTTAGGTACATTATATTCTTTCATCATATCAATTAAATGTAATGTGGCTATAACATTGTCTTTCCAAAAATGTATTGGATAATTCCAAGACATACCAACTTCAATGCGACCTGCTAAGTGAAATACGGTGTTAATATCTTCTATAAAAAATTGATAAAGTGATTTAGGAAATTCAGCAATATCAGATTGTAATTCTTTGTGATAATATTTACAATTTGCTTTTACTCTATCTACACAATAAACCTCATGCCCTGCTTTATATAAAGTTTTAGCAAGATGTTTACCAAGATAACCTGCACCGCCTGTAACTAATACTTTTTTCACGAATCTCTTAAAGAAGTAATTGGTTTTTTAACTGGCCACCAAATATTGTGAGCCTCTTCATCATTCCAACGAATTGTAAATTGATTTGAATAATTATGATACGAGTCTAATTTGTAACTAAACACAGCATGGTCGGACATCACAACATGACCATTACCAAATTTTGGTGGTATTAGAACCTGTTTTCTATTTTTATCTGATAGTGTAACAGAGGTCCATTGTTTGTATTGTGTAGAGTCTGGATCATTGTTTAGAATAACAAGGTAAATAGTACCATATAAACATGAAACAAGTTTAGTGGTACAATCGTCACCATGAATACCACGCAAAACGTGTTTTCTTGATGAACTTATACTATCAACAACCCAATCTTTTCTTACTATACTATCTTCATATACTTTTTTATTCCAAGACTCTACATTGTGTCCTCTAAAATCTTCATATATGAGTGGGGGTGTAAGTACAAAAACATTATTTAATTCTGTGAAATCAATTTGCATATTATTTTTAAATTTCCATAACGACATTAATATTACTCTATGATTGATATTCCTGGTGCAACTCTAGCTAGAGTTGTGGTTTCTTCTTTCCATGGAAAATGTATCGTATCATACTTTTCTTTTTGTTTTTTATTACCTTTTATGAAAAAGTCTTTATTAACAGAATTTGGATTTGAATCTCCTTTACCAGTATTATTATCTAAACGATAACATAATGTATGTTTGTTAGTACACTCAAAGTTAGGAAAGTTTGATTTCAGGTTGTGGAAAAATTGTCTATCTGCACCCCATTGTCCATACCAAGTGTGACCAATATGAGTAGCAACATCACGGTTAATAATAAAAGATGAGGTATCAATGTGATGTGTTTTATCGTTAAAATATACAGGCCAGATACCAAGTGATTCACAGTTATCTTCACATATGAAATTGCCTTTTTGATCATAGATTTTGCGTAATGAATAAGCCCATTGATTTCCATTTTTTAATTTCTCCACTAATTTTTTAACGTGATCTGGTTCAAACCAATTATCTTCATCAAGATAACATATTGCATCAGCATTTACAAGAAAAGAACAAGCTGCATATACTCTATGCCCATACCAACCTTTACCAATATTTTCTTCTAATGTAACTGTTTTAATAGGTACATTCTTATCTTCAAATGGTTTTAAAGTTCCTGAGCCAGTTTTTAGGTCTAGTTGATTTCTAACATCACACCCATATTCTTCACCATCTATAAAAACATAATGTACTATATCTTTATATGATTGATTTTGAACAGAGAGTAGACATTTTGTTAAAGTTTCCTGACCTATTGATGGTGTAACTATAGCTACTTTCATAATCTAACATTCTCCACTAATTCTGTTGAATTCCATTTATTCAGAAATTTCTCTACTATTCTTGATGATGAATTTTTTTTATCATCACCACCGATACCATAAACAAACTCAATACCTTTTACTTTCAATTCTCTGTTGTTTGATTGGTTACGGTCACCACCATTTGCAAACACAATATTACACTCTGAATAGTATTCTTTCACTTGTTCAAGTAAATCACAAGCACTATCATCATCATCATTAAATTTTATTATACCTTGTACATATTGAATACTTTGTATAATTTCTTCACGTTCTTCATATGGCATAAAGACATAACCTTTTTTTCTTTCTAGCCATTCATCAGAGTTAATACCAACAATCAAATGATCTCCTAATGAAGATGCTTCTTTTAACAATGATATGTGTCCAGAATGAATAGGGTCAAAACCACCTGATACTACAACTACTTTCATATCTTTAAATCAGGAAAAACTTCTTTTACTAATTTTGATGTAAGGTATCTAACTTTTAAATCTTTTGCAAACATATTTACAAATAATCTAGCCTCATCAGCGTGTAAAGCTTCAAGTATCACAACTAATAATTTTCTTTGTTTCTCTACTGTAAGTCCTTCAGCCTTTGAGGGATGATTTTTTATAAATCTATACAGTTTCGGCACTTCAAGATTTAAGTAAGTGTAATTAAGACCTGCCGGTTCTAAAGCCGGTCGGTATGTGTTGGGTAATGCTTCAATATCAAATTGAACATCTTTGTTGAATGACAATTCTAAAAATGTAGTAAAAGCTTTTTCACTATGTTTTTTTAAAAATTGAACACGCTCTTTTCTTGATGGTAGTTGTTCAAACTCATCAAATATTTCGGAATATAATTTTTCAGCTGGCATATTAAAACTCGTCTATAACCTCAAGTAAATTCTTGAGTCGTTTGTTAATCATATAATTCATAAAGACCTGTTTCGTCTTTCCTTTTACAGTATCATAACTATGTAGTATTTCCTCCTTGAGCTTCTCAGGTACTTTTGATAAATCAATCAAAGTTTCATTTCTAACATAATTACGGTACATATCCTCATTACAAAAATCTTTTGGTTTTTCATTCAACCATTTTATGATGTTTTTATTTGTGATTGGTTTTTGACGACCACCTGTTACAAATACATCATCAGGCGACATAATGTTTGGTATACCATCACCTTTATCACCACGAATAATAAGTTGTTTCAATTGTAATGATGGTAAATCTTCTTTCACATATTTTTTCAATATTGGTGAATACTGTTCTACGTTTTTAAATTTCTGTAGTTGTGCAAAATCTTTATCACTTGAAAGTATCATTATCTTTTCATTAGACGAATACTTTGTTGTAATTGTTGCAATAATATCATCAGCTTCACAGGTACTAACTTCTATGACTTTATAAGGAGAATGAGTTTTTAATTCATCACGAATCTTATTCAGACATTCAAAGATTGAATTCCAATCATGGCCTGATGTTTCTCTCACTTTCTTCCTAGAAGCTTTGTAATTGGGAAATATATCTTTACGCCAATAGTTTCTATTATCACAGGCAAGTATAACTTCAGGACCATATGTGTTCTTGAACTTCTTAACATAAGTTCTAATTGTATTTAATATCATATGACGAACTAAATCTTCCTGTACTTCTGTTTTAGAGTACCCGATTTGTTCCATCAAATTAGATATTGCGACTTGGTTATAATCAAATATTATCATAGTATCTTTATCCTAACACTACTTTTCTTTTTAGTCAAGCTTTTAATCTTTTCACAACACTCTTTTACCGAATTAAAATAGGCAATCATCTTTTTTCTTTTAGTTCTTGTTGTGTGGCCATAGGCCTCTTTAATTTGTGGGTCATCCGATTCAAGTGATTCTACCCATTCTTTCATTTCTTCATCTGCCCATTTTACTATAAATCTCAAGTGCATTGGCTTAAACTGATGTTTTACTATATTTGCCATTGGTGATGGTTTATCTTTAAAATCAGATAACATAATCTCATCAACTTGTTCTTCTAACTCAGATATACATTTGTCTGCCTTCTCACGAAGCCTATCTTGAATATTGACTTTTGGTTTTTCTCTTACAGGTGGTGGGTTGTCTTTTATCTTTTGTAATATCTCAGACACTTTTTCATCATAAAATACCTGTATATCTTCAGGTAACTTAATTTTTTTATGTTCATCTAATAAAGCACAAACATGACCAAATTTAGGTATCATTGTTGAAGCTTGTTCAGAAGCATCAGCTTTATACTTTTTCTTTAGATGTTTGCGGATCTTAGCATATGAACCTTTTGTTGATAAATTCAGTTCATAAACTTGTAAAAGATTTCTAATTCGTTTCTCGTCAGTTAACTTTGCCATAATTATTTCTCTTGTTTACCAAGGTATATAGAACACTATAACATAAATACTTATCTGATGTAGGCAGATTTGATATATCTGTCATGCTATTATTATGACATTATAATTAATTCGTTATAACTTGTCAACGAAAATAGGGTAAAGATAGCATGATAGATCCAATCACGGCTTTGTCCTTGGCTTCTGCCGCCTTTACTGGTGTTAAAAAGGCAGTACAGCTAGGCAAAGATGTAGAGGACATATATGGTGCCCTGAGCAAATGGGCGGGTCATATATCAGATGTAACAGAACACATGAATCAGAACGAACCAAAGAAACCTGGTTTGTTTGAAAAAATAGGTTTTAGTAAATCGGAGACACAAGAAGCATTTGACCATTTAATAGCTAAAAAGAAAATAAAAGATATGGAGGATCAAATCCGCCATATGTTTACATGGGGCGAACTCCATCATTTGGGCTTAGATGGCTATAGGGATTTTATAAAACGTAGAAGAGAGATAAAGGCACAAAGAGAAAAACAAATATACGAACAAATGAGAAGAAGGAAAGCGTTTTTTACTTTAATTAAAAATATATGTATCGGCGCCGTACTAATAATATTTTCAATATGGATTATGTGGTTTATGATTGACTTAATTGCTAATGCTCCAGGAATGAAAGGAAAAGAGGATGGTAAGAGCCAAATCAACAACACAAGGGAAGAGATTACAACCAGGATCAGTATTAGAAAAATATGATATTGATGATGATGGTGAAATAACAGATAGTGAAATAAAAGATATAAAAGAGATTGAAGAAATAGAAAGATTAAATAGAAGGCAAAGGCATCAAAGAATGATGGCATGGTATTCTCTAATTGGTATGATAAGTTACCCTGCCTGTATAATGTTTTGCGAATGGGTTGGACTAATTAAATCAGCTGACCTTTTGGCTACAATGGCACCAACATACTTTATAGCCGCAGCTGGTGTTGCAGGTGCATTTATGGGTATTACTGCTTGGATGGATAAGAAAAAGTGAAAAAATTAAAAGATTTTAAAAAAGAAATTAAACAAAGAAATTTAGTGCATCTAAATGCTCCTAAATCTGGTGCAGGTAAACACTCTGATCAAAAAAGAAAAATGAAACAGGGATATCAAAAGCATAAAGGAAATATGTATGGGTGAAAACTTTAGACAATTAAATCAACAAACCTTTGGTCGACCAGAAGGTTTTAGTTATCCACTTGGATTAAATACTTCTTTAGCGGGTGGTGTTGCAGCTGCAAATGCAGCCACAAATTCTACTGGCGGTGTTCAAACAGTTAATGGTTCTATTGCTGTTCACACTTTTGATAGTTCAAGCACTTTTGTTCCTAAATTTGATGGGTTTGTTAATTATCTTGTAGTTGGCGGAGGTGGTGGAGGTGCAGGTAACTTAGGTGGTGGTGGAGGTGCAGGTGGTGTAAGACAAGGTATACTTTATGTAACAGAAGATACAACATATAATGTTTCTGTTGGCGGTGGTGGGGCTGGCGGAACAACTCCTAATGATGGAACAAATGGTGCAAACGGAACAAATTCTATGTTTGCAACTATTAGTTCATCAGGTGGAGGATATGGTGCTGAAGGAGGTGGTGGTACTCCAAACTCTCAAAACGGAGGTTTAGGTGGTTCAGGTGGAGGTGCAGGAGGATTTAGCTCTACTAGACAAGGTGGTTTAGGTAATAAAGGTCTTATTTTTCCAGTAGAGGGTCATGATGGTGGTAATGGCGATGCAACAGGCGGACCTTCTGGAGCTGGTGGTGGAGGCGGAGGTGCTGGAGGTGTAGGCGGCGCTAGTTTTGGAAACCCAACAAAAGTAGGTATCTCAGCTGGTGGTGCAGGAGTAAATTCAAGTATAGATTTCACTACTACTGCTTACGGTGGTGGAGGTGGCGGAGGAGTTGGAGCAGATTTTCCTAGTGGAAATCCCATGACGCCATTAGGCGGAGCCGGTGGTGGCGGTGGTGGAGGATATGCTAGTACACCAGGTGTTGCAGGCACTACGAATCGTGGTGGCGGCGGAGGTGGTGGAGGATATCCTGGTTCTGCTGGAGGTGCAGGCGGCTCAGGACGAATTATTATAAGTTACAATTTTACACAGGGTACTGGAACTGCAAACAGTTTTCCAGGTTCTACTGGCGGTACAAAAACAACATCAAATGCTTATGCTGTTCATAAATTTACATCATCTGGAACTTTTGTTCCCGATTTTACTGGAGAACTTGAAGCTTTAATTATTGCAGGAGGTGGCGGTAGTGGAAATGGTAATGGAGGTGGCGGTGGTGCAGGTGGTGTATTATTAAGACAAGGAATTTCAGTTACAGATGGAGTATCATATACTGTAACAGTTGGTGATGGGGGAGCAGGTGCTTCTCCTGGTACATCTTCAGCTACTGGTGCAAACGGAAGTAATTCGGGTTTTGCCACACACTTTGCTCAAGGTGGTGGAGGTGGTGGGGGTGGTTATAATGTAGGTACTCACGGAAATGGTCAAAGCGGTGGTTCTGGAGGTGGTGCAGGTTATAATGGTCCTCTTGTTGGCGGTCTTGGTACTGATTTTCAAGGTTCTAAAGGTGCTAATGCTCCGGCTTCTGATCGACCTGCTGGTGGAGGTGGTGCAACTCAAATAGGTCAAGAAGGTTCATCTGGTACGGGTGGAAAAGGTGGCGATGGATTCTATTCTAATTTTGAAGATGAAGCTACTACTGTTGCTTATGCAGGTGGTGGCGGAGGTGGAGGTGCTACACCTGGAGCAGGAGGTATAGGAGGTGGCGGTAATGGGGGAGCTGCTGGCACAGCAAATCGTGGTGGTGGAGGCGGAGGCGGTGCGCCTAATGCTGTTGGCCATGATGGCGGTTCAGGTGTTGTAATTGTAAGATATCCAAAATTAAATCAACCAGGAATTATAGCACAAGGTGCTTCATCAACTGGTGGAACTATAACTAATCCAGGTGATGGTTATAGAGTGCATACTTTCTCTGATACCGGTTCAGCAACATTTACACCTTCAGAAGATATGGAAGTAGATTATCTAATTGTAGGTGGTGCAGGTGGTGGAGGCGGTAATTATAACGGTGGAGGTGGTGGCGCCGGCGGATTAGTTTATAGAGAACAACAATCAGTAACAGGCGGCCAAGGATACCCAGTTGTTGTCGGTGCCGGTGGAGCTGCAGGAAACGGACCTTCTGCTGGTGCTAACGGGTCAAACTCTACTGCATTTTCAGTAACAGCACTCGGAGGTGGAGGCGGTGGTTTATACACAGGACCTGGAGGTCAAGGCGGTGGTTCTGGAGGTGGTGGTGTTGGAGGACCAGATGCCTCAAGACCTGGAGCGGTTGCAGGATTAAGTCAACAATCTGCCACAGGAATTGGAGGATCAGGTAGTCCAGGTGGTACAGGAGTTATAACATCATGGGGTGCTTCAGGTGGCGGAGGCGGTGCTGGTAACAAAGGATTTTCTGGTGTGGGCGCAGGATTCCAAGGTGGCGGCGGTGATGGTCTTGCTTTCAACATATCAGGAAATATGGTAGGTTATGCTGGTGGCGGAGGTGCTGGTTCAACACCGAATGGTGTTATCGGAGGAGAAGGTGGTTTTGGAGGCGGAGCTAACGGCGCCTCTCAAGCTGTAGCTACAGATGCAGCTGCAAATCGAGGTGGTGGAGGTGGGGGTGGTTATACACCAGCTGCACCTGGAGGGGCATCAGCTGGAGGTTCAGGTATTGTGATTATAAGATATAAACAAAATAAAGTTGATAGTGCTACTTTAAAATATGATATTAGTGGTTCAACGGGAGGTCCAGTATAATTAAAAAATTTTTTCTACTTCTCATAGTATTAAGTTTTAGTGTAAATGCCGTACCACCACCAAGAGGTATAGACCCAGTTGAAGCTAAAAAAAGAGAACGTAAACAAAGAATTGAAAGAGAAAAATCTCGTAAAGATGATATGTGGTGTTATATTAAACAAAAGAAAAAATTGTCTGATGGTGGGTTTCAATGTATATATACTTGTCCAGTAAAATGGAAAAAAGGTAAACGAGGTGAACCTATAATAGAAAGCAATAACGTAGGACCAGGATTTAGTTGTCCTAGTTCTATGAACGTCCTAAGGAGAGGAAGATGAATAGCTTATACAGACTTTTATACATATTGTTGATGGCAACATGGTTTTCTTTATTCGTGTTAATTTTTACTCACACGCAAGTTCTCGCTGATGAATCAGTAGAAGATGAGCAACAAGAGAGAACATCAGGAGGTGGAGCGTGCGGTGGTTAGATTGGGAAAAAGACTCTAAAAAACAAACGGGTGGTTCAGAATGGCGACCAATTTTAAAATTTTGGATAATTGTTGGTATTCTAATATGTGTATTATTAGTAGCAACAGCATTTGCCTTTGCACCATTTAAAATTAGTTAGTAGGAAAAATAATGTTTAGTAAATTACTATCAAGAAATAAAAAAGAAGAAAAATCTGATGCTGATGCGTTAATCGACTTTGCTGATGCAAGCACAACTGATAAGACACCAGACCCATTTCATGTAACTGAGGCGGCTGCAGATAAAATAAAATCATTAGTGAAAGAAGAACCAAAAGCTACCGGTCTAAGAATATTTGTCCAAGGTGGTGGTTGTTCTGGATTTCAATATGGTTTTGCGTTTGCTGAAGAATTAGATGCTGATGATACTAATGTTGAAGCTCATGGTGCGAGTGTGGTTGTTGATGCAATGAGTTATCAATATGTGATGGGTGCTGAAATAGATTATAAAGATGATTTACAAGGGTCAACTTTTGTAATTCGCAACCCACAAGCAACAGCTACTTGTGGATGTGGTTCAAGTTTTGCATATGGTTAAAGTCCATTTGGTACTATTACATAGTGAATAGTTAAAACAACACCAACAGAAGTTCCTAGACCAATCATCATTTTCATAAAGTCTTTGCCTATCATAGGAAAGACCGTTTTAAACTTGCCGTTACCTAACATATAAGCTATACCAAGTTCACGACCACATAATAATCCTACAAAGACCCATGTTGTTGACATGGGTATGTCATTGAGTTCTTTGAAGAACCATAATAAAATGAAATAAACACCATCAATAATTGTTGCACTCCTTACATATCTTGTATTTGTTTTTTCTAATACTATTCTTTGAATCTTACCACCACCTTCATAGAACATAAACCCTAGACCGCCTACAAATATAACTGATATAGCAATCATCATATCCCATGGTATTTCTCTTGGTAAGAATACTGCAATATTGGCCATGTCGTGACCAAGCCATGTAAACCACAGAAAACCAGTAGTAAACCATTGTGCTATTCGCCAATAATTTTTATTCTCTTCTTTTATCGGATCATTCTTTTCATCTAAGAATTTTGCTATCATAATCCAAATGATATATGCTGATATAGCTGCAATTGCATAACCCATGATAGATTTCACTAGCATCTTTTCTAATACAAATGTAGATGCAAATGCTGATAGAACAAGGAAACTTGTACTAACTGGAACACCAAATCTTGTGAGAATGAGTAAGAGACCTGGAGCCATGGCATGATACCATTGAAT
>Ga0181417_1000368_pt1 | contig 14886 bp, 17 predicted proteins | sample 40SPOviralmetaG_FD_130142 | JGI IMG/M metagenome (GOLD analysis project Ga0181417, IMG submission 130142) | Marine viral communities from the oligotrophic San Pedro Time Series (SPOT) site, San Pedro Channel, CA, USA - 40 SPOT_SRF_2013-02-13 | ecosystem: Environmental > Aquatic > Marine > Strait...
GTTGAAATATCTATCTATTACGTACATACCAATCAAAACTGCGACACCGTGTGGAATCTTAAAATTTGACATACTCTCGAATACATGACCAAATGTATGACCATAATTTAGACACGGCCGAATTGTTCTTTCGAGTTCATCCTCTTCTATGATCTTCTTTTTAATCAAAAGACATTTTTTCAGAGCTTCTTCCATGTCGTCAATAACCCATGGAATATCACCGAGTGCATACAATTTCAAAATTTCTCCAAGTCCTGATTGTATATCTCGTTCACTGAGGCTTCGTAAAAACGAAACATCTACCACGACCCTCTTCGGTGGGTAAAACGTTCCAAGTTGATTTTTACTTCCGTTATGATTAACACCCATCTTTGAACCTATACAACTGTCACACATAGATAAGAGAGTGGTAGGTGTGAAGACCCAATCGATACCTCTCTTGAAAATAGATGCACACATGGATGCGATATCTTGTGTTATGCCACCACCCACTACATGCATTGTATCCTTCTTCGTAAACCCAATTGCCATGAGATAATCAACGAGATCAAGAACTGTGTTCATATTTTTTATATCTTCACGAGCTTCAATTTTGAAGATATTTTGAGCGTCTGTATAACGATTTTCATAAAGACTAAATACAATAGAACCTATAACGAGAACATCATTTTTACCTATATGTGTCCTTTCGTCTGTGAAATCAACATTGTAGGTTCGAAATATAGATTTAACTTCCATTAATATACAAATCTATCTCTCCTTTATATAACTCTCACTTAAAACACTTGTATCTTTCACTTCCCATGTGGCACCAAACTTTTCGGCCCATTGAGAAAGTAAAAGTTTCTCTGGATACACGAGATTACAAGTCTTAGGCATCACCCATTTAGATGTTACGTATTCATGAACAATTTTCATAACATCTTCGATATCAATAAAATCGAAATACTTATCTTGATCGATGACTACGTGCCCTTCTCGTTTACAAATAGCACTAAATCGGGTGGGTAATTCATCGGGACCGTAACACCCCCATATACGTAATGAATGTGTATTTGGTATGGTATCAATACGTCTATCAATAATCCATTTGGAAAGTCCATATGGATCTGTAGGGGGGTTACCTCTAAGAGCTGCACCACTTGAAAAGTAAATGAGTTTACCTTTGAATACCCTAACTACATTTTCAAACATGAGTATATTTTTCCACATAACATCTCCTTCATCTTTTTTCAAGCGACTTCCACCTATAACCGCACAATGAACAACCACGTCGTATGTATGACATTTAAAATAGTTAGTGACTGCATTCTGGTCTGTGAGATCCAAATCCATTCTCGTAACACCTGTCCAATTTTCGTTACGTCTAATCAAATTTTTACCTATAAAACCATTCGCACCTAATACACAAACCCTCAACATTTACTTAAAGTTGAACCAGTACTTTAAATAAGATGCTATTTCTCATAGATTTAGATGGAACTTTGATCGATAGTGAACCTTTACATCATAAGGCGTGGGCAAAAGTTTTAGATTTGAGTGAATCATATGTCAGATATATAATTAACACACACGGAATAGATTATATACTAGAAGATTATCCAAATTCAAAACGTCTAAGAAAATTGAAATTAGAAGAAATGTTAAAAACTGAAAATATAAATCTCATAAAAAATGCTGATAAATTTATACACTTTATAGTAAATAATAATATCAATCACGTTGTCGTGACTAACACTAATAAGGAACTCGTTGAACATTTTAAAAATAAAGTTCAAGTTTTAAAAAAACTAAAAAATTGGATCGTTCGTGAAGATTACAAAAATAAAAAACCAGATTCTGAATGTTATCAATTGGCTATAGATTTATACGGTAAAAAGAAAGATCACATAATAGGGTTTGAAGATTCTAAACCCGGGTTGGCCGCTATCAGTTGCGTGACCCCAAATGTATACAAAATATGCAGAAATTCTGACTACTTAAAAATAATGGAATATATTAAACCAGAATGCCGAAAAAGATTTGGTATGCCCCAAATAAATTTGAATCATATGGGGAAGAAGAAATTAAAGCTGTTGAAGATTGTCTTCGCGATGGTTGGCTCGCTGGGTTTGGTAAGCGTACTACTGAATTTGAAAAGAGGGTATCTGACCTGTTCGGAAAGAAAAGCGGACTTTTTGTAAATTCTGGCAGTAGTGCAATTCTGTTAGGGTTACACGCACTTAATTTACCAAAAGGTTCTGAAATAGTTACACCTGCTTGTGGATTCGCCACGACTGTTGCTCCCATCATACAATTGGGTTTAAAACCTGTATTTTGTGACGTCGGTCTCGACACGTACGTTCCGAGTGTTGAACAACTCATGAAGGTTGTTACCCCAGAGACGAAGTGTCTACTACTTCCAAATCTCATCGGGAACACACCGGATTGGATAGAAATTCGTAAAACCTTCCCCAATCTCATTTTATTTGAAGATTCTGCCGATACCATCACACATACACCATGTACAGACATAAGTACCACAAGCTTCTATGCCAGTCATGTAATTACAGCGGGTGGAATCGGTGGAATGGTCATGTTTAATGATGCGGGACATCTTAAAAGAGCCCTCATGTTCAGGGATTGGGGAAGAATCGGTGACAATATCGAAGAACCGAGTGAGCGCTTCAATCATTCAGTAGATGGTATTCCATACGATTGGAAGTTTCTGTATGGTGTCGCAGGGTATCACCTCAAAGCATGTGAAATGAATGCCGCATTCGGTCTAGTACAATTAGATAAACTCGAGGGTTTCTTAAAGACGCGTCGCCAGAACGTCCAAAGATACATAGAAAATCTAAAAGACTGTCCGTATTATACACTCCCAAACGACAACAGACTTCCAAACTGGCTCGCCATCCCTCTACAGTGTCCAGATAGACTCAAACTCGTCAACTATATGGAAAAGAATAACGTACAAACTCGAGTAACATTCGCAGGTAATATCACGAGACACCCAGCTTTCAGGGAGTATCTTCAAGATTTTGAAAATGCGGACACTATCATGAAGGATGGATTTCTTCTTGGTGCGCATCACGGTATGACACTCGACGATGTAGATCGTGTGTGTAATTTACTTAAAACATTTGCGAACCGTAAATTAAACGAAACATGTTCAGTAATGTAATGGTCACCGGTGGATGTGGTTTCATCGCATCTAATTTTCTCAATCGTATGAAAGAACGATACCCCTCTATCAATTTTGTAAATGTAGATAAACTCGATTACTGTTCGAATGTAGAAAATGTAAATCCGGGTGTTGCCACTTTCATAAAGGGGAACGTTGGAAATAAAGAACTCATAGAGTATCTCATTAAACTTTACCACTTTGACGCCATTTTTCATTTTGCAGCACAAAGTCACGTGGATAATTCATTTGATAACGCCTTATCGTTCACTATGGATAACACACACGCCACACATGTTCTTGTCGAGGCGTGTAGGCGTCATATACCAGACGTAGAATTCATACATTTCAGTACGGATGAAGTCTACGGAGAATCAAAGACGGATGTACCATTCACAGAAAATGAGGGTGTATTACGACCCACAAACCCCTATTCGGCATCCAAAGCGGCAGCGGAAATGATAGTTCGTTCGTATATAGAATCATTTGATATGAACATCAAGGTCATACGGTGTAATAATGTATACGGACCGAATCAATACCCCGAAAAACTCATACCAAAGTTTAAACGACTTTTACGCGAAGATAAGAAATGCACCATACATGGTTCAAAGTCGGCTACAGTAAAGAGAGCTTTTATGCACGTCGATGATGTAGTGGATGCGGTAGATGTTATATGGAAACGAGGTGTACCAGGTGAGGTATACAATATCGCATCTGATGATGAGCTTACCGTTATGGAAGTGACCCAACTTATCATAGAGACCATAAAGGGTACTAAAAACTACGACGACTGGATTACGTACGTCGAAGATCGTCCATTTAACGACCAAAGGTATTACATTTGTGCTAAAAAATTGAAAGATTTGGGGTGGTCTCAGAAAAAGACCAGGAAAGACCTCATAAATTTTCTCATGGTATAATAAATGTCTAAGATGGCTGCTTTAAGTGCTATGGCGGGTAGGGCCCAGGGGGCTATGGGCGCCGCTGGTGGAGCTATGGCTGGTAAAATGGGTGCCGCCGGTACGGCTGTTACACAGACCGCCGCCTATCAAGGTGCCGCTGCGAACGCTGCCAAGTCGGTAGGTCTCGAAATCAACTATGGTCAAATCGGTATAATCATGTTTTTCGGGTTCTTCTACCTTGTCATCGCCGCCCTTGGTATCGATATGTACAATAAGTGTACCGAGCAACACGGTAATAAAACACAAGAGAATCTCAAAAACTTTTTATCGTATACACTTACCATGGCGCTCACCATCCCATGCACCCTTTTACTTCTCAAGGTTGCTGGTGATAAGCTCAGCGGTATCATGGTCCTTCTCTTCGGTATAATGGGTGTCGTAGGTAGTTCCGCCGCACTCAATTGGTCGAGGACTTGTGAAGATGCGAAGAGTGACGATTCCAAAAAGGCTTACAGTGCCGTAAGCCTCGTTATTTTCCTTCTCGCCTTTTTGGTTGGATTATTTATGTTGCGACCAAGTAAGGCCAAGATCGCTTAAATGAAAGCGTTAGCTATAAATACATACATTCTCATGATGTTCTTGTCCTACGTGTTACCTAGGGCAGGAACATTTTCAATGGAAGAAAAAGTTAATATGATTGAATTTTTGAGTTACATGGCACTCAATCCCAATAGAGTGGTAAATCCGAGCATAGCCAACCTACCATTCTTAAGCTCAGCATCGGGGGTGAATGCCCCGATTTTCTCGATGGTGAAATCTTCAGCAGTAAACACCGATGCGAGCGCCAGTGTGGTGACTACACCAGTCGCAGCCATCGCGTATACGGGATCCTCAACCTGTTGAATGATATTGTCACCAGTCATAGCCCAGTTCATAGAACCCCAAAGGAAACCCTGCATAGCAGCGCGACCATTGAGAACTTCAGCGAAGCGATATTCTGGGACTGGTTCAGGCTTCTCCTCGTACTCGATTATGATATTCTGAACAGGCTGTTCTTCTACAGGGGAAGAGCGTGTGATTGACGTAGTGCGCGTACGACGCTTAGTGGTCTGACGATGCACATGACCGACTGGCTTAATCGACGAACAAATGAGAGTGCTCATTTCTATATTCTAAAAGATTCGTATCTTTAAACCACTCTAAAAAAGTGGAACATGGGGGTGAAGAGATTCGGTTAGAAGAAGAGATGCGATACCAACCATTGCGAGTCGACCATTTACAAGCTCAGTCTCAGGCTTCCAGAAACCCTGAATGTAGCCCTCATCCTTAGGATTCGCCGCTGTTCCGAGGAACGCCAGACTGGCAACAGCGACAGAAAGACCAATGTTCTCGCTGAATTGAGTACTGATGGAGTTACCAGTCATGATCTCATCAACCACAGCGGATGTGAACCCAATCATAGCAGCACGACCATTTACACGCTCAGCGACCGCAAGGAAATCGTTAGGGCGCTCAACGGGTGTGAGCATAGGAGACTTGAAAGTGGACGACGAGGCCTTCTTAGAAATCTTATTGGTTTTGACAACTGGCTTGTTAACAGACGCAAGAATGAGAGTGCTCATTTCTGGATAAGACGAGTTCTTATCCTTTAAACCAGATTAATTTATTTTTATAGATTCGGCTCATCACATAAACCTGAACAGCTAAAGCAATAGACGTATTTACCGTCAAAAGGTTTAGCCCATATCTCCTAGATTGATAGGTAAGCCAAAGAGATGTAGTTATTATACCCAAAAGTAACATATGTTTAGATTCTTCACCAACTTCATCTGACCTGTTAAAATTGTCATAAATCTGAACAAAACCCAGACCCAGAGCGATACTCGCGATGATATCGTCAATTTTCATTCTCAGTTATAGTATATGGATATTATTTTACAGAAATTTGCGGGAAAGATTGATGCTCAGAGCCTTGTCAGAACAGTCGAGGAGCTAAAGGCTGAATACCTCGATGACGGGTTTCAAAAGGAAGATATTCCTCCCGTGTTAGGTCGCCTCATGATGGAGTCGGTTAAGTTTAAGAAACTCCCCGGACCCCAGAAGAAGAAGCTCGTTATTAACGTACTCAACCACCTGATTGAACAGATTGATGATGGTGAAAAGGACAGTGAGTTTGAGGTTGTTCTTAAGACTATGGTACCTCCCATGGTTGATGGTTTCGCTAATATGATGAAAGCACAAAAAGCCATGGCTAAATGCCTCCCATGTTTGAGCGCCGATAAGTAATATAAAAAAACAACACGTAATCATTTTAGAATGAGATTCCCATCTTTGGATGTAATGATTCAGTACGGAATATATACAGTGAAGGAACTCGAACGATTCGCTAAAGGATTAGTACCCAAAAAGAGGATTAGCATCCTAAGTGAGTGTTCAAAGTGTGATTTTGTATACGACGGAGCAACTTGTTTGAATTGTCAAGTATGAAGTATTGTACGGTAATAGGTTCAATGTCAAGAGGGCCTTCTATACAGAGTAGTAATCATATGTGTGCCGAGCGACAACTTATTCGGCAATTGTATAGAGAATGTCTCAGAAAGGGGTATAAACCTCACCAATTTTCTGATTGGGTACACAGAAAATATGGTCATCTGGTAATAGGTCGAAAAACGGTGTACGGTGACGGTATATCATTACCTTGTGTATTGTGTAGAAAGACAATGGAGAGGTATGATATATGTTGGGTCGCACACGACGGTGAACGATGGGTTCACAGTAAAAAAACAGAAAATTTACCACCTTCAATACCCACGGCTAAACAAAAGAGGATATTAGGTTTTGGGGGTAATGATAAGACCTAGCGCTGATTCTAAGTTATTATGACTTCGTTTTAATGGTTTAGTTCTTTTTAGCTTTAGCGCGTTGTTATTAGAAGTCGAATTCTTTATTTCATCCATTTTTTTAGTGTTTGAAATAACGGGTATTATATTATCAAGTATTGGTTTTGCGTCAGTCGTTTTAGGTATTTCTTTATCGATAGTTTGATTACTTCTAAATTCTTCTATTGTCATATCCCCACCAAATACTTTTAGTCGGTATCTCCATGGTGCGGGTTTAACACTATCCAACGCCTTTTTCCCGTACATTCTTCGTCTCATCATGACCATATTTGAAGTTATCATACTACCCTTACCACACCCATATTTGTCTAGTGCATACGTTTTCATACAACTCCAAGAACAAAAGTTACCAGTTGTACGAAAACTATTCCGACGATCATCATAACTTAAAGGCATATTTAGGGGTGTACCCTCGAAAGGATGACAACACCACCAACACCACATACGTTTAAGGATTATCTTCTCTTTAACCGCCTCATTATGACCATCATCATGAGACAGCAACAACACATAGCAATTGAACCTACACCACTGTATACATGATACTTATCATTTTTGTTTCTCATACTAAATCTTTTAGGATTGGGAAGTTTAAACATCGGTGTTCTATTGAGAGGAAACTTGTTATATGGAAATTCACGTTTAAGTTTAAACGGTTCGATGGGATCATCCCACCAATCGGGTTTTTCATATGGAAACCCGGTATTACACGCCAAAACTATATCCATATTTGACATACTTTTTATATTAATATCTTGATCACAAAAGTTGTGTGTCGCCGCACATGAACCCTTGGGATTCTCAGGTATATACCCTCCACCTAACACCGAATTACACGCATCGGGTCTACAATGTACGTTTTCTACCAAAATGGGATAACCATCCTTTTTCTTTAATTCTGCCAATGTTGCAACAGCTTCGGTATGTTCATCTGTACCTTCCTTTGCCTCTTTTACCTTTTTCTCTGCTTTTTGTATTTGAACCGCGGGACCAAAAGCTTTTTTATTCGTCTCGATGATTCCATATGCGTGTTTACACCCCGCCGCTTCGGAATCTTGTGGTGGATCAGTTTTAGTACACACTTTATTAATTAAATTATAACACTTACACCATTCATCCGTAGGATTCGCGACACAATAAGCCGAAGCGACTTTGTGATACAAGGTGGTACCTATGAGTCCTTTCGAACAACTTGGTTCAGTTTTTATGCGTTCATCCTGTGAACACCACTCTTCCCTACTCGCACCAAAATCTTCACACGTGAGACCACCACCAACACTTTTTGAAATATTTTCGTTATTCTCACAATACTTCTTCACGACTCGACCATATAAATCTCTGCGTGGATCGGCGAGCTTATCTGAAATACCCGAATAAAGTCCTTGTATTTCGTTATTATCCTTATACATACACTTGTATGTTCTGGCTCCAATCGGTATACCCGCACCACCCGGACACGGAGCCCCTTTAACTTCCGGCGAACCCCCTACACCTTCATGTACGAGAAGCTGTTGAGTATGATTAGGATTAGCTAAATCTAATTTATCCACGAATGGATAGTGTCCCCATTGTCCCATTCGTCCATCGGCTCTTCGCCCATACACATCGACATCTTCTAATATAGCACCTTCAGGTATGGAAGGGAACTCTATTTTTTTCACAAAACTTATCTCATCATCAATTTTGTAGAATCGATGATTTAAACTACCCTTACCCTCACCGTGTGTATTCCATAAAGGACCACCCGCAGCATCCCCCTTACCGATAATTATACCACTACCCTGTTCGGGTGGGTTATGAAAAAATACACCCCATGAGGTATTTGAACAATCACCCTCTGTGCTATATGCCGAGGCGTGGTCATTATGAGTAACACCTCGACTTTCTGTGAACTCCTCATTCCCGTCACCGGCTTGACCAACCCCATGCTGCCATAGTTTGAGTTTACAACTCATCTATCTTATCATAACATTAGAAATTTTATGAGAGGATAAATTTTACCTTCTAATACCCATGCGCCCCTGTACGACAGTACCACCACTTCCCAACACGACTAAAAGTATTAATAAACATAACATCATAAAAAACGCTCCGCCACTGAAAGCTCCCAGCTGCTTTTTTTTATTTGTTTTCAAATCTTCAAGACTTTTTGGAATGTATGCATCAACACCCTTTTCCTCTTCCAACCTGTCCAAATTTTCTTGTGCCCGTTTCAAATCATCAGCTGCACCTGCATCACCTCGGGCTAGGGCTTCTTTAGCTCGCTCTACTTCATCTTCTGCCGCCGATGGAGGTGGAGGGCCGGCGGACGGTGTATCCCCCGCTTTAATGTCACATACCGGGTTAATATTAGAATCTGTCATAGACCCTATATCAATATCTTGAATACAAACATTGACCGATTTGTTACAATTTTGGTTCGTATTCGGTGGTATATATTTACCGGAACCTGTACAAACCCGTCCAAAGCACGATTCCATACCACTCCAAACCTCTCTTTGATCGGATGGTGTTGCAGCGACAAGCTTATCAAATGTTTGTTTTTTCTTTGCACATCCAGCGGCAGACGAATGTTTGCTACATACACCGTTCACGATGTTGTAACATTGACAAAAAGAGTCATTTCTACCGGCAGAGGTATCACAGTAATTTTTAGATAGTGCATTTTTATCGGTCGAACTCAACGCATCACATAATGAGTCTTTTATGTTTCCACCCGAATCACACCAAGCTTTAAGAATAGAATTATAATGACCACCTAAATTAGCTGACGTGCACAAACCCGACTCAGATTTTATTCGCCCCCTCTTTTCACAATACTCTTTCGCCAAGTTTATAGCATTTACGTGATTTCTACATGAACCCCCACCGACAGCCTCGTCTAATCTGGTAGCGCTTCCACCACAATATTTACCCGCTATTTGAGCCCACATCGCACGACGAGGATCACCCGACGCAGTAGCATCATGTAGATTTTTTATACTAGATCGAGATGTATAGGTGCATCGATATTTTCTATGACCGATGATAGACGCTCTACCATGTGGACATGGTTGCCCTTTATCAGTATGACTCGTGAGGAGTTGATTAGAGTCGTTTGGATTTTCTAAAAGACTATCCGTGACCCATGGAAAGTGTCCCCATTGCCCGGTACGAGTATCCGCTCTCTTGGCATAAATGTCAAGATCGGCCCAATATCCATCCGTAGGTGGGACAAGTTTAATGACTCGATGCATCCGATCACCCCTTTTATAGAATCGATGATTCGTACTTCCTTTCCCCTGACCGTGGTGATTCGAGTCATGGAAATTCGGGACGTTTTCGTTTGGTCCTACAATGAAACCTCCACCGTTATTGTGGCCGTGTTCCATGATGGCCCATGCACAATTACCTTCAACTTTTCCTGAAGAATCACGATCCGCAATTCTTCTTGATTTACTCCCGTGATTATCCGAACGGGTAAAAGTGGTCGTCCTATTTGTATGATCACCTGTATAATTTGGGTGTTCATACAGTGTAAGTTTACACGACATTCCTATATTTCATTGATATTTTTATTTCAAATGAGAGATTTACCTTTTGACACCACGGCGACCACCTTTACTGGCTATCACGACTAACAGTATTAAACAAATACAAATTATCATGAAACTAGCTACACCACCGAGAGCCCCTCCCTGTTTATTTCGATTTGTTTTTAAATCTTCAAGACTCATGGGTATATAGGCACGAAAACCAGATTCTTCGGACTCCTTCAGACGATCTTCAAGTTCCTTTAAACGTTCTTCAGCACCCGGTTCTCCAGCGGCCGCGGCCGCCTTGGCCGCCTCGAGTTCATCCGGTGTTACCGATGGGGGAGAGCCAACAGACGAACCATCACTGGATTTAATATCACAATTCGCTTGAATATTAGAATCTGTCATCGACCCTATATCAATATCCTGAATACAAACATTGACTGTTTTATTACAATTTTGGTTCGTATTCGGTGGTATGTATTTACCGGCACCGGTACAAACTCTCCCAAAACACGATTCCATACCACTCCACACATTTTTCTGATCGTCGGGTGTTCCGGCGACGAGTTTATCGAATGTTTGCTTTTTCTTTGCACACCCAGCCGCAGAACTGTGACTATCACATACACCGTTCACAACGTTATAACACGTACAAAATGCGTCACCTCTACCAGCACCAGTTTTACAATACGCTTCGGCTACAGAATTATAATCGGTGGCACTTAAGGCATCACAACGGGCTTCTTTTATGTTTCCACCTTTGCCACAATACCATTTAAGAAGTCCGTTATACGTAGCTTGTCCACCCGCCGCACTAAGACCTGTAGCGCTACATACAGTGGGTACGTTAGTAAAGTTATTCCCTTCTTTACAAAATCCTTCAGCCAAACCTTTACCTGCGTTATGTTGTGCACATAGAGAACCACCAGGTAACGCAAATGTTAAATTTTCCTTTTTGGAACATAACCTATTAACTAAATCTTCGTACATCGGACGTCTATTATTTCCACTCGTACCATTTTCTATTTGTCGTACTTTGGATTCAGATTTGTCATATACACACGCGTATTTATGACCTCTCATTTGTTTCCACCCCTTCCATTCTTGTCCCATTGAGAGTGGTAACCTAGAACCACCACCCGGACATAAATCTGATTGCTCGACCCATTGCCCGGGTCGTATCTCATACCCATGATGCCACATTCGCGAAACACCATCTTTTACATCCGCGTGACCAAGATAATGTGTATCTTGATACCCAACCATTTTGTTACTAGCAGTCGGGACCCCTACGATAGCTATCCTCGATGTAGCTCCATACAGGTGGTGGAGCGCATACGTTCCATCTTGAACTACATTATGATTTTGAGCGACGGTTGTTTCTGTTCTCCAATTTCCACCGTGATTATGCTCAAATGCATATACACCATATTGGTCACCACAATTTCTAACCTTTATTGCCCTACCCCAATCATTTTTTCCTCCTGGCATAGGACAATCTTTGTCAGTATTCGGGTTACTATTTTCACAACGAATACCCAAATCGTGTTGATAATTACCATCAGAATTGATGATATCGACGGTACATGTATTTCCGTTAGCACCCCGGACGTTGTAGTTTACCATCTCTTAAGAAATACACAGAAAAAAATTAAATAGTCTTGATGAACTCCTTAACTTCGTCCCACTTTTCTTCCGATGCGAGAACGAGAACTTTCTTCTGCTTCTCTTCATCGTCGGTTTGTTTCTTGACCATACCATAGAGGATGAAAGCATTTGGTTCTTCGGTTACCTCTAGGTATGTCATCGCCTCGGATTTTTTTAGTTCATCACCCTCTAACAATTCGACCCGTCTCCGCCTGTATATCCAATACACGACAACTATGATAGCCATTACGAGAACGATTTGATTCAACTTGAATTTCATTTTCATTTGAAATAGAGTGACATTTTTTTCTCAGGTGATTATAAAAACCATGGGTGGTTCCGGTGGTGAAACAAATCAATCCATCGAACAGACTTTTAATTTTTCGGCAATCAGTGAAAATGTTACGAATATCGTAACTAATAATACCCAAGAAACTGGTGCGACTGGGGCTAACATTCAGGGTATGCAAGTTAACTTTGGGGAAATTATTGGTTGTGATGTTAATCTAAGTCAAAAAATTACATCAAAAACTATGGCTTCTTCAGAATTTTCAGTTGAAGAGATAGCCCAATTGCAAACTTCGATCACGAATGACATGCAGGCTGCTGCCAGTGCCGCACTAGAGAAAAATTCACAAATGGGAAGTGAACTGGGTGCACTCGTCAGTGGAGATATGAATCAAGATATCAAAACAGAAATTGACATGGAAATTCAGAATCTCGTAGAGAATAATATCACTACGAATAACTTAACAAGCACCGTTTCTGAACAGGTAAATATTCAAGATGGTGAACTCAACGTAAAACGGTATGATTGCACTGTTGGAAATGCGACACTTAATTTCAGTCAGGACGTTGTTTCGGAGATTAAGGCTGAATCTGTTATGTCTACGTTAAAGGAGTCCATCTCTAATAACACTATGCTTAACAAGATGGCCGCTTCCTCTGACGCCGCGGCTACACAAAAGCAGGGAGGTATCGCCGAAGTTATGGATTCCGTCTTCGGTGGTATCGCTGATATCATAGGTACTTCCCAACAAGGTGCCATGGCTGCGTCGGGTGCGTCCGTATGTATCGTCTGTGTACTCGTGATTGGTATGGCCGTGATGTTCATGTCCCCCGCCGGACAGAATATGGGGAGGAGTGCCATGACGAAGTTTTAAAATCCATTTGTTATAATTGCATCGACATTGAACCTATACATATATTCTAGTTCTTTGTCCTCTTTGTGTGTATACGTGTACACCTTGATATCTTTCATTTTACAGTAAGATATGAAGTGATGATCTAAACATGTCCAATGTAGGACTACCGCTGTGAGACCCCTCGTTAACATGTCATACTCGTCATTGACAAATGTTGTTTCGAAGGTGGAACCTTTTTGAAATTCCATAGGGAGATTATGGATTAACTTTCGATTGAAACTACAAAAAATGACGTTCCGTGTTGGTCTAGTTTTATAAAAGTTGATGAGTGCTTCACCAATTCTAAAATCGGCACCTTTGATGTCTAGAAGAAGTAATGTTTGGGAAATATCCGGGATTTGATCGTATACATCTTGGAGTGAACAAATCCCCATTTGTTTCAATTCGTTTAGACACAAATCACTTACAAATTGTTCTCCCACGTACACATCATGAAAAAGTACGATTTCTCCAGATGCACAAAGTTGTACATCTATCTCAACTCCGTCATAGGACCTATAAACAGCTTCTTGAATCGCGTCAATACTATTATCGATACGATTGATGGAGTATCCTCGATGGGCGATACACTTCATTAAGTTAAAGAGGTATTAAGTCTTTATACTAATGATTCTTAGTATAGATGTTGGTATAAAGAATTTGGCGATGTGCCTTCTTGATGAAGACAAAAACAACCTAGTTGTTGAGTGGGATGTGGATGGTATCCCCCCACAACATAAGGATGGTGTCTACGTTTCCATGAGAGACCATTTAGATGCTCGTCCATGGGTCCTCAAGGCAAAGACCATTCTCATCGAGAAGCAACCTGACCGCAACAAAAAGATGGTATCTGTCATGCACTTCCTCTATGCATACTTCATCATTAAATGCCCTAAAGCGGAAACTATTCTCTATGATGCTCGTCACAAGATTCCAGATGTTGCTGGGCCGGGTAAAGCACAGTACAATAAGAGAAAGAAGGTTTCCATCGAGAGATGTGAAGACTTTATCCGTAACAATTCGGTAAATTCTCATTGGATTGATACATTCGTGAAATCTAAAAAGAAAGATGACTTGGCAGATACTGTCATGCAGGCATTGTCATTCGTGAATAGGAAGGAGGTCTTACCCGCATCACAAAAGAAAAAGTCTACAAAATTGGTGGCACGTCGACCAAATGAAAATCAAAAAGCTACAAAATATTCAAAATCAAATCTTGCTTGGATTTATCTAAACAAAGTTGAATGTGAAGTTCTAGAAAATAATAAAAGATTCATGAAAGACCTAAAGAGGTATTATCGAGACCTAAGTGAACTGATTAAAGATATAAATGAATAATTATTCACAATGAGTCTCACAATCCGAATGTCCGCCACCCCCAACAAGTCCAAGCCCAACATCGACAAAATCATCAAGAGTAATAAACATCTTAGAGCTGCAGCGCATTCTTCAAAAACGAATAGGAAACATCATCGTGTAGCAATCGATCAACTTGATTCATTTTTGGATCTCATTGATAACGCAATCGATGTCATGAATAATACTACAGTTGAGATTGAAAAGTCA
>Ga0181417_1000378_pt1 | contig 14595 bp, 18 predicted proteins | sample 40SPOviralmetaG_FD_130142 | JGI IMG/M metagenome (GOLD analysis project Ga0181417, IMG submission 130142) | Marine viral communities from the oligotrophic San Pedro Time Series (SPOT) site, San Pedro Channel, CA, USA - 40 SPOT_SRF_2013-02-13 | ecosystem: Environmental > Aquatic > Marine > Strait...
AAAAATATAAAAAAATATGTAATATATTTCGGGGGGTTCTGTGCTTTGTGTGTTGGTCTTGTGTGTATAATAAATAAATATTATATAAATGTATGCAAGTACATGTTAAGTAATGGTTACTAAACACGTCTAAAACTCTGTAATTCGTGCGATATTGTACAAAGACGGTACTATTACAGGCTATGTACGTGCGTGCGTGCTTATATATAAATAAATAATCTACGAACGTGCACAAATATTGCGACGTTGTGTAATTTGAGCGAAGCACCTACTTACGTGCGTGCACATAATATAATATATATATAAAAAATAAAAAAAATTCATAAAGAGATCTCCTTTCTGTAATCTAATTAAATTCTGTAAAGTGAGCAGTTTATACACTTGCTCAGGTGTTGCGGTGTCCTAGTTTTTAGGCGAAGCTAATTTGATTAGGGTCACTAGTATCAGGTGTTAAGACCTTACCATAATCTAGTAATCCATCAACAACTAAGCTGTTATTATTAAAGTTAGCTGTTGTTAGCTTGTCAGCATGCCATAAGACATTCGTACCAGCATTTAATAAACCCCAAGCTGAATAATCTTTATCAGCTAAGTATTTATCATACATCTGTCCGAATTGCTGGGTAGGTAGTTTGCTAATGTAGTTTTCTCTAATGTTAGCAATATCCTGAGTTTCTATTGGTTTCTGTAATTTACCACATGCTTCAGCAAATGAACGAAGTCTACCACCTGATTGATTTCTGAGAACTTGTGTTGCTCTTGAAATCTCATTATCCCAGTTTACATTGTTCATTGTATGCCAAAACGTATGCCCAAAACCAAATGCTTTTGAGAGCATACCATTCTCACATGCTAGTCTTTGAAAATAAACATTGACACCAGCTTTAATACTGGAATCATAACTGTTTTGTATTTCAAATACCAGTCCAAGTAAATCACCAACTTTAGGAACTTGAACCTCTAGTCCAGCATCCTTAGCTACATAGATTTCTCTAAATTGCTTACCGTTAAAGAATACCTTATCAGGTTGAAAATCAATTCCTGATTCAGACATTATGTTCTGTCCTATTTCAGAAATCTGTTTGTTTTCAACTAACAAGTAGTTTTCTTTTACAATACCTACTTCTTTTTCAGATTCACCTAATGTTACAGAAAATGCACCTGATTGCTTACCACTAGGTAAGAATGTAGGTTGTTTATTTATTTCTACAAAAGGGTCTAGCTTACCACCTAAATTATTAGGTTTGATAACTTGGTCATAATTACTAGAATCATCTACAAAGTTATCAGTGGTCACTAGGTCTGTAACATCATTTAAGTTAGGTACTATATTATCTATTACGTTATTCATTTTATTATCCTTATTTGTTTTTAATTAGGTTGGACACCATGTCCATAAATTAATGCCCCTGTTTTCTCAGCTACTCAGGGCACTATCAAATTGTCAAAAATACTTATACTATATATACTACTTAGTTCCTCAAAAGTTCCATTTATTTTAAAATAATTTAAATTAATTTTAATGCTACGAACCTGAAAACGTGCGACGTATAAATATTTTGCGACGTATAGATATGGATAGCTTTAGCTATACATTATTATTTAATTATATATAACGTATAGATTTATCTATACCTTATTAGTTTTGATTTTTTCAACCCAAGAAACCTAATCTCAAATAGGTTTAGGGGGGTATACCTGTATAATAAAAGAGAAAGACACATACTAAAATATTTTTTTTAAATTTTTTGAAAGTTTTGGATCTGTTACCAGAGCGGGTACTACAATATATAGCTGCGGATACTATATATACTACTTACTACTATACTATATAATACTATACTATATATAGTATATATATATATAATATATAATATATAATAATATATATAATATATAATAATACTATTATACTATATATACTACTATACTATATATACTATAGTACTATTATAAATTCAACCGGGCTAAATAAGGGGGGGATAGATAATATTATTATATATAGTTGCAACTTGTCAAGTTATTATTAAATTTAAATATGGATAGAGAAAGAACAATGTTTGAGAAAGCCCTAATTGGTGATTATGAAATAAAAGATGTCTTTACAAACATACAAAGATGTAGAGAGATATCCAGTGAGCTTAGAATATTAGATCTTATAGACCCCAATTCAAGAAACGTCAGCTTAATGGCTGAGTTAGTATATAGGGTAAATAACATGCCTGAGTTAGAGCTCATAGAAATAGACGAGTATAGTTTAAATAATCCCAACTAGTGGCACTCTCAAGAATCATAAAGGGTGTTAAGCATTACGCTTATGAAAGCGAAGCAGAGTTTCGCACAGCACACCCTACAGAAAAACTAATTAAAGACTGGAGAGAAGCCAAACAAGGTCAGTGGTGTTTATCAGATGATGGTAAAATAGTTCAAGTGTTATTAAAGGATACTATGAAAGGTAATAAGTCTGAAGAAAAATACATTAGAACTGTAATAGGAATGATTACAGTTAGAAAGAGCACTACTTTAGTTGGGGATATAACAGATAGTCTTTACCGTTTTGTAAAAAGACATAGCTATGATTCTAGAATACATGGTGGTATGACCAAACAGAAAAAGATATTCTCTAAATACATTGCAATGGGACTAGACCCAGAAAGTGCATATATCAAAGCCTATCCTAAAACTACAAATACAGATGATGCTAGGCGTAAATCAAAACTATTATTAAAAAGTAAAACAGTGAGGGATCAAGTGGATAAAGAAATAGAAGAGTTAATGGCAGATGTTGGTATTACCAAAAGGTATTTACTAGAAAGCACTAAGGATGTTGTCGATAAAACAGATGTAAAAGATAATGATAAGCTTAGAGCACTAGAAACATTAATGAAGATATCAGGAATGCTTAATACAGAGAAGAAGTCAGAGTCTATTGCACTGATACAGGAGTTTACTGGCTTTAGTAAAGAGAAACTAAAAGCATTTGAGCAGGGTATGTTAAGTGAAAAGAAAAAGGAATTAACAAATGGTGATACAAGCAGTAACGGTTAACAGTACTTATTGGGATACACAGACTAGCTCTATTTGGAGCTATACAGTACCTAAAACAGTTCTTTTATGTAATAGGCTATATGATATAAGTTTTAAGTATAAAAAGGTTAAATAACGTAAATATGGCACAAAATAACTCATTATTAGATTTAACAAGATATCAGTATGATAACGAATTGCTTAAAAAATTTGTTGAAAATGCAAGACCCGCTTTAGAAGATTTTGTAAAACAACAGGATAGATACGGTGGTAGTAAAAAAAGAAATATTGATGATATACTAAATAGAATTTCAAATAAAACCTTTAAGGCATACGCTTTGCCTGAGAATGTTTACAGTAAAGTTCGTGGGGAATCAAATATATCTAGCGGGGGATTTCATCAAGGTGATAATGTTTATTTAAAAGGATTATATGGCAATAGAGGAATTGGGCATGAAATAGGTCACGAGCTATATGGTCATCAAGCAGAAGGGGATAAAAGCGTAGGTAAAATGAATTTTTACAATAAATTAGATAGGGCATTAAAAGGTTGGTTACCTTCTTTTTCTAGGTATTCTGAAAGACCAAAAATTGCTTCAATATTAAATACAGCTAGAAGAAAAGATGCTTATTCTAAATTTTCAGATAGAGATGAGTATAATAAAAGAATGATAGATGCAAGATACAATCCTAAATTTGCAGATGCTCCTTTTGATTATTTAGAAAATGCTATGTGGAGTCTTCAAGATCAAGATACAAAAAATGCTATGCTTTCTAATGTTTTAAATTCAATTAAGACTAAAGGTGGTGATTATAATGTTTATGATAAGAGAAGTTTAAAAGCAAAAGATTTTAGAAGTGCATTTAAAGAAGCAAGGCAAGCAGGGTTAAATACGTTTGAATGGGATGGGAATAAATACTCTACTAATTTAAAATAATGGACAATTTTAATATTAATCCATCTCCATCTGAAATGAAAGAGCGGGATGAGGTACTAGCTAAGTCCTATAAAAGTCTTATTTACTTTGGCAGGGCTTTCTTACCAAATGACTTTCTTAAAAAGTCTAGGTCTCCAGCATTTCATTACGATGTAGCAGACAAACTAATTACATCTAAACCCGGCAGCCGTAGTTGTATCATTATGCCTAGAGGCTTTGGTAAGTCGATCTTATCTAAAGCAGCTATTATGCATAAACTTGTATTTGCACAAGATGATGAGCAGCACTTTATTGCATGGGTATCCGAAGAACAGAGTCAGTCTATTGACCATTTAAAGTATTTACGCAATCATTTTGAAATGAATAAACGTCTTAGATACTATTTTGGCAATTTAGATGGAGGTGCAGCGGGTAAGCGTTGGACAGAAAAAGATATTGTAACTCCCAAAGGAGATAGATTGATAGCAAAGGGTACTTCTCAAAGACTTAGAGGTCGTGCAGAGGTAGATGTTCGTTATACTGGTATTATCTTAGATGACTTTGAATCAGAGTTAAATACCAAAACGCCAGAGCGTAGAGCAGATATTAAGAAATGGATCGTATCTACAGTATATCCTGCACTAGAGGAGACACCGGGTAGAGAAGGTTGGATATGGTTAGCTGGTACAATAGTACACTTTGATAGTTTTTTACAGGCAGTAGTAGATGGAAACAAGAAAGCTCAGGAAGAAGGTAGGACTTATCCTTGGGCAGTAACATTTAAAAGGGCAATAGAAGATGGTAAGTCTATCTGGAAAGACCAATTCTCCTTAAAGAAGTTAGCAGCAAAGAAAAGAGAGTTTATCGAAGCTGGTCTTGTCAATAAGTTTGCACAAGAGTATATGAATGATGCGAGAGATATATCTAACGCAGCGTTTAAAATAGATCGAATACAATACTTTAGTGGTAAAGTAGAAACTAGAAATAAGTTTAACTACCTAATAGACGGTGAAGATGCTATACCAGTAAACATTTACTTAGGGGTTGACCTAGCAGCGACAGCTTCAGAGACATCTGACTTTCAAGTTATCCTAGTTATGGCTATTGATTCTAATAACAATCGTTATGTGTTAGAGTATTTTAGAGAAAGAATACCAACATTTGATGTACCAAAAGAGATTATAAGACTAGCAAATAAGTATACACCTGTAAGGAGAGTTACAATAGAAACCGTAGCTGCACAGGAAATGGTTAGAGACATGGTAACAAGGATGTCTGCTAGTGAAAAAAGATTAATGCCCGGAATCTTCAAAGGGGTAAAGCCGCCCGCTAGGATAAAAAAGCAAGATAGGCTTGAAACAAGCTTAGGTGTTATTGTAAACTCTAAAAAGCTTTACATTAGAAGAGAAATGACAGAGTTAGTAGATGAGTTCTTTGAACATCCTAAACCTAGAAACGATGATGTTATGGATGCTTTGTATTATGCAGACTACTTTGCTAAAGCTCCTAAAAGTACAAGAACTAAACGAGAATCATTACTAAATGAAGAAGCTAGTCCTGTTAGACGTATGAAGAAAAAAGCGTATAACTGGATGACTGGATCTCGTGCATAAAAATATTATTTGTCTTTTGTTTATGTATTACTTATATTTAAATTCAAATCCACATGCCATACTTTTCTAAAAGATCAAAGTCTAGATTATCTACTTGCGATGAGCGTTTGCAAGAAGTATTTACTGAAGTAATCAAACATGTGGACTGTTCCGTTCTAGAGGGACATAGAAGCAAAGAAAGGCAAAATAAATTATATGATAAAGGTCGTACTAAAGTTAAGTATCCTAACGGTAGGCACAACTCTAGTCCTTCTAAAGCCGTTGACGTTACCCCTTATCCTGTGGATTGGGAAGATAGAGAGAGACAGACTCTTTTCGCTGGTTTTGTTATCGGCATTGGCAGGAGCATGGGTTACAATTTAAGATGGGGCGGGGACTGGGATATGGATTTTCAAGTAATGGACAACCGTTTCGATGATTTTCCCCATTTTGAGATTAGAGACTAATGCCCGGTACTACAGATACAGTAAAAGCAATATTAACCCCCGGTGAATTTGTGATTCGCAAAGAAGCTGTGGACATGATAGGAGTTCCCACATTGGAAAAATTAAACGATATGCCAGAGGCAGGTGGTCATTCTGAAATAGATAGACTGATTGCACAGGCTACACTAAAAAATATGACTGGCATGTATGGTGGCGGCATGGTCAATGCAAAGCAGTATGGTCATGGTGGTATGGTAAATAAATACGAAGATGGTGGGCAGGCTATGTCTAATTTAAAACCAGTTCCTGATAATAACCCCGGACTTGCTAAACTTCCTGAAGATGTTAGAAATAAAATGGGTTACATGCAGGAAGGTGGATTAATGGAAATGATGCATGGTGGTAAAGCTAAAAAGAAAAAAGAAGTGTACGGCTATCAAGATGGTGGACAAGCTTATAGTCAAATTCTTTATAATACCCCATTAGAAAATTCATTTGCACAAGAATTAGAACCCGGTTTATTTGATGTCGGTTCAATATTATCTATATCTGCTGATCAAGTTGGTGGTGAGGGTGATAGAAGATATTATTTAGGTGAAGGTCAGAGTAAAATGTTAAACATGGCTAGAAAAAAAGCTGCTATGAGAGCTAGACAAAAAATGGCTTCTGCTCCTCAAGATTCAATTCCTGCGGCATTAGTTGAGTCTTATTTTGAACAAGCTCCAGAAGAAGAAAAAGGCGGTTTTCTTAAAAAGCTTTTAGGTATGCAAGAAGGTGGTGCAGTTCAAGAAGATGCTATGATGCAGCAGTACTTACAATCTTTAATGGCTCAACAGCCACAAGCTAATCCTTTCGTACCTTTCGATCAAAGACCTCCAAGTTCTGGTGAAGTTATGTCTCCTATACCAAGTGGTATGGAGCAAGGTGATTACTACAGATCATTAAGAGGTGAGCTAGAAATGGAGAACGAAGAGCTTATTAGAGATAAAGCACAAAATGCATTGGAAAGAATTAAGTTAGATTCTTTATTAATGCAAGGTGCAGAAAGAATTGAAAGTTTACCAGACACTTCAAGATTTATGCCTACAAGTCCTTTTAATCTTGGAATAGAGATTTAATGGATCAAGACCCAAGAGCATTACAAAACGAAGAGCTATATCGTCAATGGCGTGATGCTCGTTCTGATTGGGATACTGAAGCTAGAAAAGATATAGACTTCTACCTTGGTAATCATTTTACTAACGATGAGTCTGATGAGCTATCTCAACGTAATCAAGCTGATATACCTATGGATAGGGTATCAGCAGCTATAGAAAAATTTAAAGCAGTATTAACCTCTCGACCTCCAGCATTTACCATAACTCCTAGAGAAGACTCTGATGTGCAAGTAGCTTCTTTGTGGAGAACAATAATGGGTTATGTCTGGCAAAAATCAGATGGTGACTGGCAAATGAAACAAGCAATACAAGACTATGCTACTACAGGCATGGGTTATTTGTATGCTTACATTGACAGAGAATCAGATTTCGGTAGAGGTGATGTCAAGTTTACTTATCTCGACCCTTTTAGGGTATACGCATCTCCTAGCTCAAGAGATCGTTGGTTTAGTGATTCAGATGGGCTTATCCTTTCTACCATCCTCACTGGTGAACAAGTCGTCAACCTCTACCCTGAATTAGATGATAGTGTTGACCCTGAGACTGGTGAAGAAATACCGGGTATTATTCGTGAGATATCTGGTTTTACATACGATGAAGAAGATTATCCATCTTCACAAAACAGAAACTCAATGAATGTATTTACTCCAGCAGAAGTAAAAGATAAAGATTATTTTCAAGTAAAGAAGTATCAGATACTAGAACGTTTTTATAAGATAAAAGTCCCTTTTTATCGCATAATAGATATGCAGAATCAAGAAGAAGAAATACTTTCTCAAGAAGAATATGCTAGGTTTGTTAGTGAAAATGCAGAAGCTATTGAGATAGGAGCTTACACAGCTATCGAAGTTTTACAAACTAGAATAAAAGTTTGTGCTACATTAGGGGAAGTAGTGCTGTATGAACAAGTATTAAATACTGATGAGTATCCAATAGTCCCGCTACCAAATATCTGGACAGGCACTCCTTACCCCAAGAGCGATGTATCTAGAGCCAGACCGATGCAGAGGTTACTAAATAAGTTATGGTCTTTAGCCCTTTCACATGCCCAAGCATCAGCGGGACTTAAACTATTAGTACCATTAGGTAGTGTAGACGACATTGACCAATTAGAAAAAGATTGGGCTAATCCAAATGCAGTGATAGAAGTTGATTCATCACAAGGTGAACCACACTACCCAGCACCTCAACCACTAGCTGGTGAGTTCTATAGATTGATACAGCAGTCAGAGTTTTACATTGATTTTATTTTTGGTCTGCCAGAAATGATGCATGGCTTTGCGGATAAAGCACCAGAAACGCACAAAGCGACAGAGAGAATGATTGCATTAGGTAGTGAAAGACCTAAATCTAAATTAAGAGATGTTGAATTTAGTATTAACAAACTTGGTAAAGTTCTTTATAATTTATCAAAGGGTCATTACACCTATAAAAAGATTTTTAGATTAGCACAGCCTAACAATAATATTACAGAAGTTATGGCTAATTTCTATACAGATGTTAGTGGTGCTATCTTGGACTTAAAGAAAGATAGACATATTTTAGATCAACATGACATCAGAATTGAATCCGGTTCTACTATGCCTTCTAGTAAATATGCAGAACTTGCTGTATATCTTGAAGCATTCCAGATGGGCATTGTGGATCGTTACGAGGTTCTTAAAAAGAATCCAGAGATATTTGACAAGGAAGGTATTATGCGTAGAACTGAAGAGAAACAATTAATGCAGCAGCAAATGCAAGCTATGTCAGAACAAATAAAGAATTTGCAAGGTGACTTGCAGACAGCCCAAAGAGAGTCTGTCAGTGATAGAAAAAGAGTTGAAGTCGAAAAGTTTAAATCTAGACTTAACGAAGTTAATTCCGAATCTAAAGCAGACAGAAGGGTACAACGTAGTAAACTAGAAAACGAGGTGAAGCTCGAGGTGGAGAAATTGGCAAACAATCTGAAAGATGTTCAGAGAGAAGTCAGTTCCACTCCAAAAGCCTAAGAGACATCTAAGGAGAGTATATGTCTACATTAGAACAACAGGAAGCAAGTGTCGAAAGCGGAATACAAGGTGGTAATGAATCATTCGTGGAAGATATCGTCAATGAACAGTCCATCCAAGAAGAGGTGGATACAAATCAACAGGAGTTTCAAGAACAAGCCCCTGCTGTAGATTTTGAAGCAGAGTCAAAAAAGTTTCAGTCTATGTATGATCGGTCACAAGCCGAAAATGCTAAACTGCAACAAGGTGCTCAATTACTTCAACTTTTAGAGCAAAGACCTGATCTTGTAAGAACTCTTGAAGACGGTATAGCTAACCCACAAAGTCAAAACCAGAGCACTCAAGAAGTAGCTCCCGCAGTCGATGACTTTAATCCTTGGGATGCCTTTACAAATGATACTTCTGAATCAGGTAAATTTGTTGATCAAAAGATCACAAGTAAAGTTGATCGATTAGTGTCTGAAAGGTTAGCCCAGCAACAGCAACAGATGCAGGCTGAGATGCAACTGCAAAATACAGTTGGTGAGTTACGCAGGAATTATAAGATGTCAGATAATGACATTCAAGATTTCATGCAGTTCACTACCCAACCTAAAGAGCAAGTAGGTTTAAATAACTTAGTAAAGCTCTGGCAGATGCAAAACGGTAATTCTGTTGCTAACAACGATACAATGGAAGCGGTAAATGCAGCTAAACAAGCACCCAGAACTGCTGGTGTCTTACAGGGACAAGCTCCACAATCCCCTAAAACGGATTCGGATAAGGTCTTTGAAAGCATCATGGGAACAGGTGCTGGAGCAGCTTTACCATAATAATAACAACACATACTAAGAGGTATATAAATGGCAATATCATATAATTCTGGATCTTTAAAGTCCAGCGATATTACAGCTACTACTTCTGATGCTGGTACTGGTGCGGGACAAAGACCCGATAGAAGACGGATTTTTAATTTTGGCGACAGAGTTGCTGAATTAACTCCGGAAGAATCACCATTCTTCGTCTATCTGAATAAAGTCGCTAAAGCACCTACCGATGACCCAGTGTTCCGTTACTTGGAAAACAGAAATAAAATCAGTTTTTCAGATCGTTCTTTCTTGATTAAAGGTGCAGTTGGTACTGTTGCCGCAGGTTCTTCGTATGCATTTACTGTAGATACTGCTGGCGGTGCGGCTGTAGAATATTTAGTCAAAGGAATGGTTTTTGCTGTCGCAACAAAAGACGACACAGACGGATATGGTCAAGCATTGGTAAGAGTAGATGGTTCAATTACGCACAACGCAAGTGATTCAGTTTTTTCAGGAAAGGTGATTGATGTATCAGCTGTTTCTGGAAGTAATAGCGTTGCAGATAATGATGTAGCACAAATCATTGGTACTTCATTTGAAGAAGGTTCTGGTGCTCCAGACGTTTGGTCAAGTGAATTAGAAGATGGTTTTGGTTACACTCAGATCTTTAAAACAGCTGCTGAAATGACAAACACAGCATACGCTACACGCTATAGGGGTTACCCTGATGAGTGGAGTCGTATCTGGGCACAGAAGCTTCGTGAGCATAAAGTTGACATTGAAAGAGCTATGCTCTTCGGTCAAAAAGCTCGTGTAGGCGGTATTCAGTACACTGAAGGTCTAGTAGGGCATATTCTAAAGAATGTTTCTCCAACTTCTGGAGCTTCTAACTTTAGTTACTCATCTGGAAGTGCTTATCATAAAACTGTAGCACAGTCTGAAATGACTTATGACAATTTACTTAGTGACTTAGAAGTCATCTTCGACCCAGCTCGTGGTGGTGCTTCTGATAAGCTAGTTCTTTGTTCATTACCAGTTATTTCTTTCTTTAACAAATTAGGTGCAGATGCTTTCATAAATCAGTCTATGCAGTCTGGTGCTTTAACCGATGTAAACACTGGTGCGTCTCTTGCTCGTTATAACATGTCTGAAAGACAAGGTGCTTTTGGTCATAACATAACAGTAATTGATACAATTCATGGAAGACTAAACCTAGTTAAAGAACCTCTATTTAGGGGTCAGGCTTCTGGTTTAATGCTAATGGCTGATATGAGTCAATTAGCTTACAGACCTTTAGTTGGTAACGGTATTAATCGTGATACACAAGTAATGACTAACGTACAGGCAGCTGATGAAGATCTTAGAAAAGATATGATCTTAACTGAAGCAGGTCTAGAAGTTACTCTAGCTGAGTCTCACGCATTATACAACCTAGAAGGAGTATAAGATGAAGAGTGATGTATTAAACTCAAGTAGTGGTAGTTTCTCATTACCAGCTAGCAAAGGTCTAATTAAGATAGAATCTAAATTAGTTTCTTTTACAGCTAGTTCAGCTAATATTGATTCTGGAGCTATGTCAGTCCCAGCTAATTCAATTATTACTAGACTAACTGCTGTAGTCCACACTGCTTTAGCTCACGCTACTGCAACTGTAGGCGTTAGTGTAGGAACAGCAGCTGGAGGTACACAGTTTACTGGTACTCTTGACGCTGATGGTCTTGAAGCTAGTGGTACATCTGTTGCGGCTGGAATAGGAGCATCCACAGATGATGTTCTTACTGTGGCTTTAGGCGGTACAGCTATATTGGGAGCACTTGCAGCTTCTTATAGATCTGCTGATACAGATGTTCACTTTAGAACTGTAGCATCAACAGGTGCTTTTACAGCTGGATCTATGTGCTACATTATTGAGTACATAGAGTTAGGAAACAACTAATCCGAATACATAAGGATAACAGTTTATAGTACTGTGGGGAGATTCAAAAAAAAGTTTCTCCCCGAAACTATAAAAGGAAAATTTATGAAAAAGAAATGTATACATTGTAACCATCCTAATAACGAAGGGTGGTTTTATTGTAAAAAGTGTGGTAAGAAAGCTTTTAAAAGTAAGTTTACTACTAATATGTATATGATGTCTGCTATGGGTAAAAGAACAGATGTAGAAATGTCTGTGCAAAGTATTGATCAAAATACAAAAGAAATGAGACAGAGACTTTATGGGGACTAAGAAGAAAGCTATTAAGAAAAAAGTAGTAAAAGCTTTAAAGAGAAAAGACCCAGTAATGGAAGCTTTACGAAAGCCAGTTAAAATATAATGGCAACATTTGAAGCACAAGTAGAATCATTAGCCTCTATCGCTATAGATGGGAGTAGTACTCCTACTCAAGCACAGCTCACACAATTCTTAACAGATGGTGCTAAAGAGATAATAAACACATTACCAAAGAGTTTATTGGAAGATTGTGCAGATATTGCTACATTAAATAACTCTACAACTACACTTACAAATATTAATCAAAAAGGTGTGGTGTTAGCTGTTCTAAGGGCTGAAGGTAATGGTGCTAATGATATTGAACAGCCTTGTAGGTATGTGCCTAATTATAAAAGAGGTAAGATACAAGACTCTAACGATATGGACTTTGCGACAGATACTGATCCAGCCTACCTTATATATGATAATACATTAGAGGTTTATCCAGTACCAACAGCAACAAAAACAGCTAAGGTGCTTCATGTTATTTTTCCAACGGTAGCATTTGGAGATAGTGCTATATCTAATTTTCCTATTGAGGCAGAATATCTAGTAGTATTATATGCTACAATAAAAAGTTTAGAAGCATTATATAGTGGAGAAGAGGATATAGAGTTGTATATTCCGATTATAAATCAGTTAAAAGAAGATTATAAAGCTGGGTTATCTCAGTTAGTGAGGTAGTATGTCACATCCAATACATGAACTTACAGTAAAGCAAATCATCAGTAGGATAAGACAAGTATTCCCAGATGCACCTGAAACATATATTATGTCTTTAATTAATGACGCAGTAAATGAGATTGGTCAATATTCTCAAAAGTCAGTATCTGCTAAAATAGATATAGAATCGGGTAAGATGTTTTACGCTATCGGAGATGGGTCTACTGATTCTGCTGGGGAAGATATGGGTGTAAATAAAATTTATAGAGTGGATATTTTAGATAACGATGGTGACTATATAAGAATACCTAGAGTATTAGATGGTGAACCTCTACAATTTGACATTGCATCTGAAAGTGCAATAAACGTACCAGAATAATGGCATTAGCAAAAGAAATAACACAAATAACATGTAAAGCTGATGATGGTGGGAGTCTACAAAGTAAATATTTTTTTATTAATAGCGTAGAGACAGACACTACTACAGATGTCGGTTATAAATTAGTAGAATATTACGTTTGGTTTGATGTTTCTAGTGGTGGTTCAGATCCTTCAGTGTCTGGTAAAACAGGTGTAGAAATAGATATATCAACAGGTGATAATTCATCTACAGTAGCGACAGCCATAAAAAATGCATTAGATGGATTAGCTAATTTTACAGCTTCAGTTGATTCTAGTATTGTTACAGTTACAAATGCTAATAAAGGTGCTGTAGAAGATATATCAAATTTTAATACTACGTTTAATTTTTCTACTGGTCATACATTTGTAACGACTCAAGGTACAGGTAAGTTAACTAGTAATTTTAAATATCCGGAAGCTAGTGTTAATTATTTTATTCGTGGTGACCACATGGGTCTTATTAGTAACTACGATTCAGAAAATGAAACTAGAACAGCTAGAAAATCTTATACTGCGATAGATCACAATGTAGTAAATGGGTTACTAATTCATTACTATGGAAATCCTAAAAAAGTTACAGCGGTTACAGACAAACCAGATGTAGATAATTTATTTCATTCTGCTATTGTAGATTATGTAAAAAAATGTTTATATATGGATAGAGCTGGAACGTCAAATGATGGAAATATAGCACAGGTTGCTATGGGTTTAATGGCACAACATGAAAGAAGTTTTAATAATGCCGTAAAGAAATACGGTACAAGAAAAAGAAGTAAAACTGGAGGAACTAGGGCAATAGTCCCAGCAGATTTTAAATAACCAATATGCCCATGAGAGTTGCCAAGCTCGGTAAGGCATAAGACAGGAGAAACAAGATGGCAAGCATAAATAAATATACGGTCAACGAATCCAGCAATGTAGCACTAGGTCAAGCGGGTGCTAAATTTATTTCAGATACAGCAGTTCACTCAGGTACATTTGTAGCAATTACAATGTTAGAGGATACTGTTTTTAACGCATTAACACCTACAGACACTACTAATGGTTATGGTGTGGGCAGTTATAATGGTAATACAATGGCATCTGAAACAATACCACAAGGTGTTACGATCTACGGTAGGTGGAACTCTATTGACCTTACATCTGGTCTTGTAATAGCTTACATAGGATAAGTCTATGCTCGGCTTAGGCAACCTACTAACAAAGAGTGGGGTAATAAAAAAATTCCCTAACGACTTTTCCTTCAATTTCGATGGTTCTAATGATTATTTAGAATTACCAATTACATCTGCATTAAATATTACAGGAGCAATGACTGTAAGTGGTTGGTTTAAAGTTAGTTCTCAATCTTCAGCACAATT
>Ga0181417_1000379_pt1 | contig 14552 bp, 8 predicted proteins | sample 40SPOviralmetaG_FD_130142 | JGI IMG/M metagenome (GOLD analysis project Ga0181417, IMG submission 130142) | Marine viral communities from the oligotrophic San Pedro Time Series (SPOT) site, San Pedro Channel, CA, USA - 40 SPOT_SRF_2013-02-13 | ecosystem: Environmental > Aquatic > Marine > Strait...
CCCGTCATGCTAAAATTCGCAAAGTTTTGAGGAACTTCTTCTCCTTGACGCAATCGCTCACCTGTTCTTGGATTTATATTTATATTATTTAATAAATCTACTAATCTATCAAATCCTTCTTGAGTTCCCGCATTATTCATAAATGTTTCTAAACCTCTTATACCTCCAAATTCCTTTAATCTTGATGTTAAATATCCTTGGACTTGCTGTGCTAAATTATATAATGACGCATTATTTGGTTGAATTATTTCTCCTGTCCTCGTCGCAGGCATTACCATTCCTGTTGCAGTATCTACTTGTAATTCTACGGGAAAATCTGCTATTAATCTTTGTATTATCGTTCCCATTATTGTATATTGATTTTTTGCTTCAGGTGATAAATTCTGATTCGCATCTATTTGTGCAAACATCTGTTCTAATGCTGCCGCTTGCCTTTCTCCTTCCACTATATTTAATGTCGCACCCGCGTGTTCTTGTGCTTGACCTACTAATGCTTCTTGTATTCCTATTATATTTCCTCCACCTCCTCCTCTTCCTCCTCTTCCTCCTCTTCCTCCTCCACCTATTCCTGCTCCAAGACCTCCTCCACCTCTACTTGTATTGCTCTCTGTATTCTCTACTATTTGTTCTAATAATCTATCCGTTCTATTAGGAGGTTGCTCTTGGTCAAGTGGGTTGCCTAATGCATCTGTTTGCGGAGGCAATATTGTAACATCTCTTTGAATTTTATATATTATTGTTGAATTACTCGAACATTTTTGTAATCTTCCCGTTATTGGGTCTCGCAAAGCTGTATTCACTAAAGACAACATTCTATCTTGGTTTGCTGTATGAGTATATGATGACCCATATCCATATATAAAACTACTCGCTTGATAATTTTTCATTAAATAAAATAATACATTTTGCTGCGTCCTACCACTCCTATAATTTGTTTGGCATATATCACTTTCTATTAATAAAAATGGTGATGTTGATAATATTGGAGGTGCTGTCGCTGTTAATGCTTGATTTACTAATTGTAAAGATACACTCTCATCATTTAAAAATCCATTACTATACATAGGAATTCCATTCACTCCTGATGCGTCTGGTGCTGCACTATAAAATGTATTCAAAGCGGGGTCTATACTATTATCTACTGCATTACATAATATTAATGGTTTTGTTCCTCTTGCTATTTTATCTGGTCTTGTTTGATTATATGTTGATGGATTAAATCTATTTTCTTGCTTACCATAAGCTGGTAATAATTCTCTATGTGATTGAAAACCTAATCTTGAAAATAAAGAATTCTCCCAATTATCCTCATCTGCTTCCACACAATCTTTTATTATTTTATCTCTATTTATTTTTGTTTGACCCCAATATGATATTTCATTATTACCTTCCGCATTTTCTCCTGATGCTCTATTATTCCAATAACTGGAGAGATTTATATTATTTGGTGGCTCATAATTTTCTGGACATAACCATATTTTATATACTCCTATTCCTGATATTTCTGCTCTCACTCCCGTATTTCTACTTGGTTCTGTTTTCGCATTTGCTTGGAAATCATCTATTCTATTATTACGACTAAAAACCGCATCTTCACATGCTGTATTTATTATACCTGCCTTTGTCCCCGTTGTTGATGATGGATTAATTGTTGAACTTGAATATGGTATTGATTTTTGATTTAAAATATTATCTTCTTGTAATTGTGTAAATTGTACCCGTCCTCTTTCACCATCATATTGAAATGTTGGCTGTGTTGCTCCCGTCCAAACATAATTTACTTTATTTTGTTCTAAACCAAGATTTACTGGAACTGGAGAACCTGATGTTGTTGTTGGAAATTTATAAACATATAACTTTGCTGCTGAATATTGTGCATAACTATTATTCTGATTCCCAGTATATTGACCATTCATAAATGCTCCAGGCTCACCTAAACCTTGGCACTGGAATACTCCTGGAATTATTGCCGTTACAAAAGGAGGACTTGATACATCACTTACTATACCTGTTCCTGTTGTTAAAACCCAAGTATTCGTTGCTGATAATAAAGGATTTTTATATAATCCCGTAAATCTACCTCCTGCTGGAGTTGATGATGCTGTCCAAGCTGGGTCATCTGCTGATATTAAATTAAATCCTGTTACTGCACCTGCCGTTAATAAACTACTTTGTTCCCATATTAATGTTGATGATTGACCCCATTCAAAATTATCAATAAATTCTAATTTTAATCTATAACTTCCTGCTACATCAGGATTTTCATAAGCTGGATTTGCTGGAAAATTTGTTGTAAAATCCCATTCCGTCTTTGGAATACTACCTATTCCTGTTGTCTGTGTATAAGCATTCGCATCTGCCAAAGGTGCTTGATAAGCATTATCTGTTTCTACTCCTAATGTTTCTTGTGTTCCTATTTCTACCCATTCACCTGCTGTTACTACTACTGTTGATAAAGGTTCTCCTCTTTTTACTTGGTCATTATTTACTGGACATATTGCGTGATTATCATAAAAACTATTCGATATTCCTATACTATTTCCCCAACACATACTACCAAAATTTATTGTTGATAATTTTGATTTATCAGGAGTATAATCTGTTCCAACCATTATTGCACAAAATGTCTTTGTTATACCTCCACCAAGATACATTGTATACGGATAAAAACCTAAATCAAGACCCTCCATAAATGTTGTATCTACTTTGAAATCTGGGTCAGGAGGATTATTTGCTGCTTCAAAACCTGTATCATGAGGGTCAATTATTAGTGGTGGGGCTAAATTTATTATTTTATTACCCTGGAAATTTTTTGCTAATTTTAAAAAATCTTTTTGAAATCTACTTTTCATTTTTAATCTTCCAAGTTCTTTTAACATTCTAAATTTCTCTTCCTCATCAAGATTTGAACGAGCTGATATACCAGCAAATATTTCACTTGTTGTTGTTGGACATATTAATGTTCTACTCACATCATATACTTGTGGTCTATAATCTGCTGTTGCTTGACCTCCCGCTGGGACTGGTAATACTAACGGTTGAGGTAATCCAAGTGATGTACCATAAACTGGGTCTGTTGAAAGCATCGCATTTGTATCAGGTTGATTTAACCAATCATAAATAAAAGGTCTATTTTGTTGATATTTTCCTTGTGGAACGCTACTTGGGTCTTGCGTCCAATTAGGTGGTGGATTATATGGGTGATTTGGTTCTGTTAAAGGAGGAGGAAAAGATGTACTACCATTTTGTGTCCTTAATTGGGCTGTTGTTCTATCATCAGTCATACCTATATCACCGTCAAATATCCAATTACCCACATCTTTCCTTTGATTTTTATAACCTACTGGAGGATTATTATTTTTATTATAATATGTTTCATAATTTCTCATAGCCTTCGCAAACTCTGCCCAATTTTTCTCTCCATCATCTGAATTTGGAAAAGGAATATTTGTATATAATAATTGGTTCTCATGTAATTTATTACATATTAATGATAGTGGTTTTTCTGTTGGATATTTATTTAATGGTGCAATATATTCATTTACTCCTTGAGGAAATGTAAAATCTAATACTTCATATTCTAATTTATTATTTAAAATTATTGTTTTTCCTACTTGCCGTGGTATTGCTCCATCTGCTCCTGTCCAATTCACTTGGTCACAACTATCTACTGGTAAATTTGCCCATCTATCACCTAATTGATATTTATATAAATTTGATGTCGCCATATTTCCATATATTGGATTTCCCCAACCTTGGAAATTTACTTCCGCTAATTCATCTGTTATTGTATCTGTTGTTGATACACTTGTTGTATATGTTGCTGGAACTGGTGGCGTATAAAGGTCAGGTTGCGGGGTTACTAAATCTGGCTGTGGCGTGTAAAAACCAGGAACTGCTGGAATTAATGGAGTATTCACTTGACGAGCTACTAATATATCCCAACCTGGCTCTGTTGCACTTCCATCACTTTTAAAATAAAATCTCACATAACGAGCATCTATTTCATACCAAGTATTTATCCAACCACTATTATTATTTCCTTTACTATCCGTTCCTGATGACGATGGAAATATCCAACCATCTCCTTGATTTCCTCCATTTCCCCAACTATTTCCCCATATTGTTCCAGGACTTTGTGATGATGATTGATATAAATATTGTGATAATGTTGAATCAGAATTTGATAAATTTCCAGAAGATGTTGATAATCCTGCTACTGTATTACTACAAGTTATACCTAATCTATCGTACATAGAATAACTTGAATGTTCAAATTCAAAAGAACGAGGATTTATTAATATTTTATTTCCCGCACCAGCATCATAAGTTATATGACGCGAATGAGATGTCGAATAATCACTACCAAGTCCTCCATCATCTGTAAATAATCTTGCCCCATTATTTAATACTAATGGTATTACATTATTTGCTACATCAAAATCACTTACCAAAGCATTAAAACCGTCTGCTGTCGTATTATAATTTATTGTTGTTGCTGGTATTTCTGGAACTGGCGGCGTATAAAGGTCTGGTTGTGGTGTTACTAAATCAGGCTGTGGCGTATAAAATCCAGGCACTTCTGGCACAAAAACCAAAGATGATACTGTTTCTGTTGCCGTTGTCTGATTTTGACTACTTGTTTCTATCTCTCTCAAGTATGTCGTTTCTTTTATATTATCTAATTGTGCTTGACTTGGTTTTACTGTATTGTCTTCACCTCGTGGTATTCCACCATACTGTTTACCATAAGATTGAGCCAAGTAATCTCTTCCAGATGTAAAATTTGCTGGTTGCACTTTCACACAACCCCCATTTTTTATAGGTATTATATCCGTTATTTCATTACGATATTGAGCATTTACTGGTTGTTTCATCAATATATTTTGTTGTTGTCCTGCTGTTATTTCCGTCACAAATCTATCATAAAAACCCACTCTATTATAATATGGTACTACATTACTTGCTGGCTTTCTATCATCTGGATTTTCTATTGAATTTAATAATATTTTATTCGTTTGCTGTTGTGTTGTTCCTATTCCTGTTAATGTTTCTCTTAATCTTTCATTTATAATTGCTGTTACACTATTAACATCTTGAAGTAATTCTTGGAGAGAAATATATATAAATGCCGTCATCGGTTCTGCTAATGGCATCTTTTCATTATTCATACCTCTTCGCCCACTACCAAAGTGGTCATTTCTCATAAAGATATATGGGTCATTATTACATTCTTTTACTATATTCGCATTTCTATATCCAAATTGTGCTGTTGGTTCAAGTTCCCCATAATCACCCGCATCTGCTGTAAAACTTGCTGGCTCAAATACTGTACTTGGAAATAAATTTAAATCTTGACTTTGTCCCGTCTGTGGTTTTCTTGTATTTCTTGAATATAAAAACATAGCATTATCTCCTCTCATATAACCATTACCCGCAAATTTACCTGCTACTGGTGATATACTTGCTAAATCTAAATTATCATAATTCATTAATCCCTCTTGACTTGAACCTGGTTTTATATCGAATAAAGGCTTTCTATAAAAATCACCATCTAAATATGTCCCTCCCACATATACTGCACAATCCCCGCATTCACAATCTATTTGACGACCATAAGCTGTATTTGTTATATCTAATTCTAATTCTAATACTCTCACATTAAAAGCAGGTGTTCCTAATCCTGCTGTTCCAAATATTCTTACTATTGTTCCTATCCAATCTACTTGTAAATCTGCTTCATCAGGTTCTGTATTATTATTAATATATATATGATTTCCTACATAAAAATTATTTTGATATAAATCTCCTGTTCTTCCTTTTATTACTCCATTATCATAATCTGTAAATAAATTATTTGAGGCATCAGGTAAAGGTGTCGTTTGACCAGACATTTCACTTGGTTGAATACGAACTCTTGATATTCTTCCAGGGTCACCTTGAGCAAATACTACACCAGGAGCCAACCAAGTATAAACACCTACTGGATTTTCTATTTGATATTGATATATTCCATAACAATATTTTTGTGGCACTGGAGCATTCACACCTGATATATCTATTCTTGAATTAAAAAAAGGTAAAGCTGGAGTATTCCAATATCCATCATATAATGGAAAAACATAACCATATCCCATATTTACCTCTCGATAATTTCTTACTTGATTTGTTACAGTATTTTGAGGTATTCTTGGATTTAAATTATATGGTGATACAAGATTTGTAAATCCACTCCCTGTTGTTCCTCCATTTCCATTTATTCCTCCATTTGGGTGAATCAGAGGTAATCCAACACTATATGTATTATTATTATTCATATAAAAAAATACTTCAAGCATTACTTTCGTATCACAATATTTCTTTGTTTCTCCATTCACAACCACATCTTGACCGCTAAATTCTATAGTCGGTGCAGATGTTCCAGAACCTCGTATATTAGCACACACCATTTCCACGCTAATTTTGTCGCCTCGCTTAATAACAAAGTCTGTTTCATTAGCCCATGACCCATTAGTATCATCATCGTCATCGATATTTATTGCACTATTTTCTCTTGAACATTCTATTAAATATGTTTCTGTCCCTTGGAAAGTCGCCATTTAGTATAATAAGATATTATAAAATTACACTAAATATTTACTGACCACTCATAAAGATATTACCAGATTTTATCATCATCATTCTCTCAACCTCTGCCCAAATAAGAACTCTGATTTGACCAACATCTGTGGGAACTCTGGTTCTATTAAGAGTTACAATTACAGGCTGGCGACCGATTTGTGTACCATTACCAACATAATTCATACCAGCATCTTTGGAAAGATTTACACCAAGATAATTAAGGGCAAAATTTAGTTCTGTGTTTGGAACTCCATGGAAGAACTGTCCAGCATCAAAGGCAGTTTGATTAGCATCAAGAGCATAAGCACCTGCTCCTGTTGTCTGTCCATCAGCAGAGTATAGACCTCTATTTACTTTAATAGGAACATCTTCAACTTGGGACATTTCATTATATAATTTTGATGTTGTATTCAAAGGTGAAGGAAAGATATTCTCATTATTAATACTAACCTGTAAAGTCGTCCCAACATTACTTGCTTTTGATAAATAATTACCTAAAATTCTATTAGCAGGAGTAGTAGGAGCAGCTCCAAAATTAGGAGGAGGAGGAGTAGCAATTAAAAGATTACGAACAATCTGGTGGTCAAGACCAAGAAGAACTGATAAAGGCTGCGATGCATTTGTTCCTGCTGGAACTGCCTGGGCAGGCAGAGTAGAAATAACGTTTACGTAATCAGTCATTACAAGACTTACACCTTTTTCAAGCTCCTGTTGAATGCGGAGCATAGGACTTGGAACACCAACCTGGTCTTCATAATAAATTAAATCTGTTGATAATTTACATGATGATTGAAGAATATTATTACCAGTAGTAAAAGGAGTTGCTCCGCCTCCCGCTGCAGTATTACCAGCAACACATCTATTGCCTGCTAAATCAGCAGAGAAATGAAAGACAAACCTAACACGCTCTTTGAGTGCGAACAAAGGTAGTGGAATTTGGGAAAGTACTGGAAAAATTTCTTTGAGTTTGATAGTCCAAAAAGGCGTTGTTCTATCGCTTGCTGTAGTGCGGAAATGGTCTAATTTATTACATTCTGTTGCTGAAGTTTCAACTAAACCAAGAACACCTTGAGTTGCTCTCGTAGATGCTTGGGGAAATGTATTTAAAGCATTAAGAGCTAATTTACCCCAAGCATTTGCTCCTGTTGCTCCCTGAACCGCTTTCATACCACTAAAAGCACCAAGATAAACATTATGAGTTTGGTCACGAATATCTTGGTCAACCAAGCAATTCTTCATCTGCATAAGATGAGGACAATTCTCAACAGCATTAATCAGAGTTGTACCAAAAAACATTTCAACTCTGTCTAAACAACCAAGAACACCAGCCATTAAAGGAAGGTCATTTCTCTGATTTACATTCGTTTGACTTGTAGTAAGCTGGAGCTGTAAAGCCACATCATCACTTAAAATACCTTCTTGGGGTAGTTCAAAGACTGCCTGACTTTGACTAAAAGAACGGGGTTCAATTAATCGAGTTTCAACTCTTTGTGATTGACTTTCTGCCGCCGATATACCAACCATTTGTGCTAAATCGCTTTTTACCATTTATATAATACTAAAATAAAATAAATTTTAATATTATTTTTAAAATATGCTATTTTTTTTACTAATTTACAATACTTACAAGACCCCTATCATCATAGTTAATAACTGAACGATAAAGGAAGAAAGTATATGAAGACATAGGAGAAGCCCCGTCAAGTTTGGATATAATCCTGGTTGAATATGACTGGTTCTTAAAGTTTGCAGTATTACCCACTCCAAGCATATCACCAACTCTAATACCAATACCATAAACATTCTGAAATCCATTCTCTGTAGTATTAATATCCAAAGCTGTAACCGCATTATGCTGCTCATCACCATTAGCTGTAGGCAAGTTTTCACTATTCTGTCCTGCCAACTGGTCTGTTGCTTTACTGGTTCTTGGTCTTATAGCCATAGAATAATAATATTGACGCTGGGCATCATAAGAAGAACCAGCATATTCATCACCAACAGCAGGATTACGAACAATTACCTCGTTCTCATCGAGCTGGAACTGTAATGGATACAAAACCCCCCCACGCATGAAGCTTGTCTTTGTAATTGGTGCTAAAAGGTCATAAGCACCAGTTGCGGGATTTTTATTAAGCAAAGGTGTTGTTTTCATACTATCTTGACCATAATTAGCAATATGAGGTGTAGGTAAGAAATTAGTAAAGGTAGACACAACTGCGGATAAAGCAGGATTAATCTGCGAGGTCTGGTCATTATTATTAATTACAGAATAAAAAGAACTAAATCCACTAAAGGGATAAGAACTAATGTTTGGCAATGCTCCACCCTTTGGCATCGCATATTCTCCCATAAGACTAACATTAGTAATTTCATAATAACTATTAGGAGTAGTTGCAGTGCCTCCAAACAAAGCTTGAATACTTGACTGGAGAGAAAATTTAAGATTTAATCCACCAATACCATTATTCATAGATAAAGGAATATCAGCACCTTGAAGAAATATACCAGCCATGATAGGCATAGCAACAGACATCTTACGATTTAAATAACGACCCTGGACTTGTTCATTAGAACTTACACCAAATTCATTAGAAAGATATGTTGTATATTCATTCCAACCCGAACCACTTGGTAAAAGACTTGCTAAAAGACGCCCATAATGACGAATTGTTTCAAGATTTTGGTTCATAGCATTATTAATTTCTAATTGTTGAAATAAAGATGCAACTCCCACACGAGAATTAAGGCGAACTTCACGCTCACCCGTACCATCTTGGTTATTATTATTAGGAAGATTTCCAGCACTATCTTTTAATTCAACATCAAAACAAAGTTTTAAATTCTTGGAACGGACATAATACTCCTGGGGAGCTATGCTAAAGGTAATGATTGGATTACCCTGGCGATATGAATAAACAGAATTCCCAGATGTTTGATTGTCTGGGGCTATTTCAAATTTACGGACTGCAGAGATATTCGACATTTATATTTACTATATAAAATAATTTTTGGAGAGAATTATTAATTTTTAAATTTTATCTTGTATTAATTAATATCTAAATCATAATATTCTGTTACTAAATAATGAAACCATTCATAATCCAGTTCTGTATATTGCTCTTGGTCAAGAGCCTCATCATTTAATTCTATTGTTCCTGAACAGTTTTCCATTAACATAGATGTTGTTATTGGTCTTATTTTTGCAGCTTTAAATGCTTTACAAGATGGCGTTTCTTGATATAAAAAAAGCTTATTGACTATATCCTGTGGTAAATTCTTCCATATTTTATTATTCATATATATATTATATCATAAATATTTTTGCTTGACGCCTAAATTTTACACCCGCTTTATTTATTTTTTTTGTTTTTAACATTTTCCAATAATCACCTTTACATTCACATATTTGAAATCCAAATTTACTATAAAATTTTATTGCTGCTTCATTAGATTTTAATACTTTTAATTCCACACTTTCCCACCCTTTTCTTTTTATTTTTTTTAAGAATAAATTCATAAGTAAAGTACCTATTCCCTGTCTGCGTTTGGACACACAGATTTTCTCAATCTTCCAGCGTTTAGGATTTCTTTGTCCCTGCCACCAGCTAAAGTAAAATCCTTGGTCACTATTCATAAATATTGTTCTTCTTGTAATTTCTTTTTTTAAACCACCAGCCAGAAATCTAAAATAACCAGGGGGGAAGATGTCGGGGTATGCTTTGAATAAATTCTGCATTTCCTTGACCTTTGCTTTGATTTGTTCGGGAGTTCTGTTCATTATATAGTTAAAAGTCAAGATATTTTTGTGTTGTAATACCAAAGTCTTTGTTCATGGAAAAAAAAATCAATTTTCTTTCTGCTCTCAAAATCAGTACACTTTTTTATTCCTATTTATAGCTTAAGAATGCCTTCAAAACCCAAGTTATGACGACAAATGCCGTCTTGACTTTTGCTTGCCTTTATATCCTTTTTCTCTTGCCTTTGGTTTATAACCTTTGTGATAATGACCTTGACTTTAAAAAAAATTTATTATATCTTGGCTTGGTTTTTCAGTTGGCTAAATTACTATCAATAATTTTCCAAATGGCTTTTTCACTCCAATTCTTTTTACCAAAACCTGAAAGATTATCACATTTTACATATTCTAATATAAATTCCTTTGTTAAAATTTCTGATAATTCCACATATCCTTTCAAATCTTGTGGAACTAATTTATTATCTTCTATGGTATAAGTGTGTCCTTTGGATTTCCAAGTCCATAACTTTGTCCATTTTAATAAGTTCATAAAATAGGTTTCGTTGCTTTGTTTTGAGGTCATATTCTTAAAAGTCAAGATGTTTGTAATGGTGGATATTATATTATAAAAAAAGTTTTCAATTTTCAGATATTAGTATCTTGACTTTCAAAATATATCTTGGCTTGGTTTTTATGACTTGGTTACTTGACTTTTTTAAATATTAATAAATATTGATGTACCTTACAAGAATATCCAAACTTCTTGGCGTTATATCCCATTCTCAAATAATTATATATTTTTTTTTGATTTACAATTACCTTATCCCAAGTTTCAAAGCCAAGACTTTTCATAATTCTCTCCGTTTCAAAACTCAAATTATAAAATTTATGCTTCTTCCTCCAATCCCCAACCATTATACAATATGTTGCACCTATCATCGCTTTCTCTGCCGCTCTCTCAAATATTTTTTTATAAAATATTAAAAATTCTTCCCAACTTTTTAGACTCGATAATCCTCCTCCTTCATATTTTTCCAAGTTCCAATATGGCGGACACGTTATTAATCCATCATGATATGGTATTTCTTTTTCTAAACTATCGCCTAAATGATTTTCTACATTAAATTTCTCTTTGGCATATTTTATTGCTGCTGGACTTTTATCAATTCCGTAATAATTTCGTGATGCGTCTACACAACATTTATGTCTTTCTCCCCAACCCGCAAAGGGGTCATATATAAGAAATGTATCTCTACAATAGAATTCTGCACATAATGTACCTATTTCTGTTTGAAATGGAGAGAATTCTGTTCTACTACTTTGTGTCACCCCGTTCTTTTTTTGACTACCTCTCATTTTATATTTTGGCTTCGCACAATCTATTACGCTTACTGGGTATATGCTATATGGTTTTTTGCTCATTTATATCACTTTAGATTTTAATATTATTGATTATTATTTATTATATAATTAATTATCAATATAATATTTTTCAATCAGAAAACCTTTACCATAATAAATTTAAGGCAAACCAAGCTCTTGACCGTTTTCCATCTTTGCTCATAGGGTCATTTTTATGTCTTGACCTATATGCTTTTCGTCGTTTATCAGCATATTCCTTACCCTTTGTTCTTATAAAAGTTCCGTAATCCCCATATCCTAATGCACCCACATCAGCTAATTTTACTTCTTGAACCTTACCGTCTTTTTTGATTTTTTTAAAGATTGCGATTTTTTTTCCTTTATTTTTTGAAGGTCGCACAATATATCCGTATTTTCTGGCTTGACTTCTTGTATGAGAGGTGATTTTATACATTCCTTTTTTACTTTATGGAGAGAAATTTTATCTAATCTTTCCTTTGCTAAATTAAAATGTTTTTCATTTAATTCTATTCCTATAAAATTTCTATTTAATTTATTACAAGCTACTCCACAACTACCACTTCCCATCGTCATATCTAAACAAGTATCTCCCTCATTACTAAAATATTTTAATATAAATTCTAATAAGAATTGAGGCTTTTCTGTTATATTTTTTATTATTTTTCCTTTCCTTACACTATATTCTTCAATTACATTTATTGGTAATATTGGCTCATATACTGCTTTTTTTGCGTGATACATATTTTTTTTTCCTATTATCAAAGGTGTATTATTTAACTCATGATTCAGAACATTCGTTGGCAATGTTGGTTCGTAAGATATTCTTGGTATTTTTATTTTTTTATTTTTATGTACAATATTTAATCCCGCTGATGTATTATTTGTTACTACATTTAAAGGCAAACTTGGCTCATATACATTCCTTATGCTTTTTTCATAATGAAATTGCATTCCTTCACCCTTTTCTACCTTTTTATTATTACACTTTCTTGACCCTTTTATATGATGATATTTCGCATAATTATATATTGGTTGATGTTTATAAAATATAAATACATATTCTGTTGCTTTTCCAAGTCTTTTCCGTGATAATAAAGGTGTTGTTGTTCTCTTTTTATTCCATACTATCTCATATCTAAAATACTTGGGACAACTATTTATTAATTTTACTCCAAATTTCATATCTCCAAATAAAAAAACAGGACAATTCTTTTTTCCTATTCTCCAAATTTCTCTCCACATTTTTTCTAAATCTATTTCATTATCCCAAGATAAATGTTTAAATCTGCCATAAGGTAAATCTGCTATGACTATATCTATACTATTATCACTCAAGTCTTTCATTTTTTCCAGACAATCTCCCTGATATAACGATTTCATTTACATTAGCTTTAGATTTTAATAATTCCTTATGGTTCTCAAATCTATCATATAAAAAATATGCGAAATTTGTCGGGTCAAGTGAGGTGTCGTGTTCTCTTTCCCACGATTTTATTATTTTTATATCAAACATATCTGGTACTATCTTATATTTTTTTATATTTTTTTTTATTTCATATATTTTTATAGTTTCCATTTTATTATTTGGAGAGAAAAATATATAAAATTATCTTTAAAATTCAACAGCAACACTATTTGGTGTAATCACACAGGTTCTAATATGATATAACCAAGTTCCTACAAGTTTATTAATAACATTCTCGTCCGCTGCACTACCATATTCTACATTTAATCTGATTTCATTCTCATTAGCATTAAAAGAATGACCATCTTTAGCCAACTGTCTTGGAATACAGAAATTTCTCGCATTTTCACATAAATTACGGGGAACAATATTTAATCTACTAATTGCCTTTTCTGTTTCATGGAGATGAATTGCGTCCCAAGATAATCTCTGGGCTGCTTCCTCATTTGCTGTCGCTACAAGTCTTGTGCTGACTCGACGATTTGGAGTTAGACGATTAGCAATATTCCAAATATAACTTTGGCAGGCATCTCCTACAGGACGGAAAGTATCCTCATATAATCTTGCTACACTTCGCATAGGCTGCGACACAATTGAGCAAGCTCGTCTTTCATTTGACGGAATTAACAGCTCACTACGGGGAATTCCTGCCTGGAGATTTTGACGATATAAATTATATGAAGGATAATCAATACGAATACCACCTCCACTACTTACTTGTCGCATAAGACCATTCATAGTTTCACCTGATGCTTGGACTACAGAACAAACAAATTCTACATTTTTCATTTCAAAATTAGCCTTTAAAGAATTAGCATCTACATATACTCTACCATTAGCAGCAATACCTGCTGCTCCTACATTTGCAGCACCACCCGCACAAGTATAAGTTGGACGACCAGCTACAGAGGCAACATTAGTAATAGTTCCCAAGAAAAGAGGAGGGTCAGGGGCAATCTGTTCAACATATAAATCTTGACCAACAGAATAAGCAATATTACTAAAGTCAGCGAGAGCAGCCTGGATTGTGGCGGGTGGAACAGCATCAACTCCCGATGTATTTACAGAAAAACCAGCTATTGCTGGATTTGCAGCCGCTCCTGCCGTCGCAACCGCCGCTCCAAATGCCTCTGGGAGTTCTGCCCCCGCAGTTGGAAGACCTCTAATTTGTCGAATACCCGTATATGTTGCCGCTGTGCTTGAATATCCTATTTGAGTTAAAGCTCTTAAAGCTGCTTCTTTCTTTTGCAGCTGAATACGAATGCGAATACCATTTAAGGCTATTACAGGCAGTAATTTTGCTCCCTGTCCAAGAAGACCACTCATATAAAGGGGAACAACACA
>Ga0181417_1000381_pt1 | contig 14480 bp, 8 predicted proteins | sample 40SPOviralmetaG_FD_130142 | JGI IMG/M metagenome (GOLD analysis project Ga0181417, IMG submission 130142) | Marine viral communities from the oligotrophic San Pedro Time Series (SPOT) site, San Pedro Channel, CA, USA - 40 SPOT_SRF_2013-02-13 | ecosystem: Environmental > Aquatic > Marine > Strait...
AGAAGATACCGATATAAATGAACTTGTAGCTAAAGTTATTGAATCTATGCAGCAACCTGAAACACCTGAAGTGCCTGGCATGGGTGGACCACCTGGTATGGGTGGACCACAAGGAGCACCTGATTTAGGAGCTTTATTAGGTGGAGGACAACAACCACCAACGCCAGACTTACCACATCTAGGTGCATTAGGAGTAAATCCAGGAGGCCCATAATGGACGATCAATTGATGAAAGAGTTTGTTGGTATAGTCACAGAACAACTTAGAGACGTTCATGTTACTGGTAATAGATTGATTAGAGAAAATTCTCCAGATGAAATTGAACAAGATTTAGATCCTTTAATTACACCATTTGGAATTATTATTACGACAATAAGATTAATTATTGATGACGGAGAGGAATACTATGGCACAGATTACTGATATGGGTGGCCAAGATTATGGCGACAAAGTTAAAATGGAGACAGACGCTAAAAATGCAGGTGTGAGTTTAGGCCTTGGAGGAGATACTCCAGCTCCAGCTCCTGTTCCAACTCCACAAAGAACCGCTCCAACAAATTTAAATCCTAAACCATTGAACATAGGTAGAGGTTCTGATTTTATATTAAACGGCCCACCTAAAGGAAATAATCCTTTAACTGGTTTAGGTCAAACTGCAAGATTGTTATCTGATGATGCATTAGCATATAAAGATTCAGTTAGTAAAGCCAGAGACTTAATGGAAAATAGTACAATACCATTAGTAAGACAACAGGCAGCTGAATTTATAAAGAACGCTGCATACCTAAGGAGTGTTCAACGTAATGAAATCGAATAGCGATAACTTCGGTAATAGATACGGACCAATAGAAGATAGACCAATACCTGAAGAATTATTAGACGAAGGTATTAAACCAAATCTTAAACCAAAAGATTATTCATACTCAGATGAAAGTCAAATTTATGACATGAAGATGTTGGGTGTTTTAGATAAAGCAAAAGATTTACCTAAATATTATCCACCACAAGAAAATAATTTTGATACATCATTATCAGGGTATTATCAATCTGTTGAAAAAGCGTTAACTTCAGATATGGAACAAGCAAATTTTACTTGGACGTTAGGTTTAAATAAAAATCAACTTGACGAGTGGGCTTCTTTAGATCCTAATTTTAAACAACAAATTATTGATTATGCTCATTCAAGAAAAGCAACTGTTGAATTAGAAAATACAATTTACGATTCTGCTGAAAGAAAAATTCAAGGTGAAATTGCAGGATTAATAGCTGGAACAACTCTTACTGGATTTGGTATGGTTCCTGATCAAGAAATTGTTAAAAAAGATAAAGAGAGATTAACTTATTTACAAAATGAAGATAACTTTAGAAAAGAAGCTGAAAGCATATTTAATAAAGAAATAGAAAATTATAATTTAGAAAATTACAATATGTTTTCTCAATCAGCAGAAAATTTAGACGTAACAAAACTAGCTGAGTATAAAGAGCAAGATTTAGGTTACGCAAAACATATACTTCCTATAGCAGCTGAACTTGGTGATGTAATTTTAAGTGCTATTGGACCTGATAAAAAGTTTTCAGACGTAAGAAATACTATTAAAAGTTTACCAGAGACATACGGTTACGCAGACAATGTAGTTCAAGCGTTAACAACTTCTGTCGGTGCAAGTGGTTTAGCAGCAGTGTATATGACTTTTGGTGCAGTATCTAGAACTTTAAGTGCTGGAGTAAATGCAATAGCTCCAGGATTATTAGAAGGTTGGGTAGAAAACTTTGAAGAAAAAGAAGTTAGAGATTATAAAATGGCTGCAGGTGATAGTTCTTCAGAAGCTTATCAAAGATTATCTTTATATAGTTGGGAAGAAGTAAAACAAAATGCACCAGAGTTAGCACAAACTTATTTAGAGTTTGCTGACAATGACGAATTTAGAGCTGCTTCAATGTATATGGCAGCAAAAATGAATGCTCAACCAGAGGTAGCTTCTTTTGTGAATGATTACGTAGATACTCTTAATCAACAACAATTAGATAATATTCAACGTATATTAGATAGCAAAGATTCAGTAGGTGAATTGTTAGTTTCTGGTTTTGCTGCATACTCAAAATATGCAATTGGAACTTTAACTACAGGTGCAACACTTTTAGCTTTTGATGAAGATGCAAAAGAACTTGCGCTAAATAATGATTGGGCTGGAATTAAAAAAGAAATTAAAAAAGCCGATTACAGACCTTCTTATGTTTTAGGCCTTGAAAATACTTTAAGAGGAAACGCTATGGATTTAACTTTAAGTATTCTTGGTGATCCTATTACTTGGTTGTTAACTCCTGCGGTAACAAGCAGTACTTCAAAAGTTTTAGGACAGTTTGCTACTAAAAGTAGAGTAAACGCATTTGTAAATCAAACATGGGTTGGTAAACAAATTACTAAAGAGATGTTTGAAGTAGGTGTAAAATTTGAAAAAGGTGAAATTGGTATACGTCCTTACAATGCATTATTTAATGGATTTGATATTGAAACTCAATTTAAATTAAGAAATTTAATAAAAGAAGCAGCAAAAAATGGTGATAAAGCACCGAACTCTATGTTTAAAGCAGTTCTAACAGAAGCTATGTTATCTGGTCAAGAACCACTTAAAGCGTACAACACTTTAGGTAGTTTAGTTTTGGGTAGAACATTAAGAAATGTAACTACGTCAGTATTAGGTAAATCAATGAAAATGTCTAAGAAAATAGATAAAATGAAAGAATTAAATACTTCATACAGTAATTTAAAACAATTGTCTACAACAAGTCCTTCTTTTCTTCAAGATGCTTCTGATTTAGTTTCAAGAATAATTGGAGCAACTGTTGACAATTTTGATGAACAATTAAAAATTCATGATGCTTGGTTTGAAAAAGTTTATAAAGATTTTAACGACGTAGCAACAAAAGGAACTGCAACTAATTTAGATGAAATAAATAAATTGCAAAAAGAATTATCAGTTACTGCAGATTATGTATCTTATCTAGAAGGATTATCTGGATACAAAGTTAGAAACGTAGTTCGTGGTAATGATGTAAGTGCAACTAAAACATCTATAAATAGAGTCGAAGCTATAGAAGAAGCACAGGCTATTACATCTCAACAAAAAACAATACAAAGTGTTATCACTAAATTAGATGAAAGAATTAGTAACATAACTAAAGAAATATCTAGAGCAAAAAAAGTACAAAAAGAGTTGCAAGGCAGAGCTAAAGAATTATCTAAATCAGAAGCAGATACATTAAAAGCACAAACTAAAATTATTAATCAAAAATCTGAACAGTTAGGAAAACTAAAAAAACAAAAAACAACTCAACAATCTAAAATTGATGAGTTAGAAAAAGAAGTTCCTGCTGGTGCAGAAATTGTTGAATCAGAGTCGGTTTTGTTTGAGGGTGTGTTTAATGCTAAAACTTTAAATACAAAATTAAAAGCATTGCAAGCTCAAATTAAAACTATAAAAGCAAGTTCTGCTAAATCAGCTAAACAATTTAAAGGTGATATAAAATCTGCTGAAAAATATCAAACAAAAATTGCTAATGAATTAAACGATTTAGAAATGAAAATTGCAGCGAATAAAAAAGTTGGTTCTGTGTCAGAAAAATTAACAGTTGCTTTAAAGAAAAAAGAAAAACAATTTGAAAATGCAGTTGAAAATGTAGAAAAAGCTAAAAATGCTTTTAAACAAAATAGTTCTGCTATTGAAACTGAACAATTAATTATTAAGTATGAAGATGAAATTGCAAATATTAAAGAAATACAGAAAAGAAAAACAACACCTGTGGAAACTACACCAGAGGGACAACAATTTGTAAGGTTAGATCCTGATTTAAGTACTACTGGTCTTCAAGATATATTTAATCCGCAAACTGCAAAATTATTTAGAGACATGTTAGATGAAGGTGCTTCTTTAGCTGATGATGCATTATCAAAATCTTACGAAAAATTATTAAAAAGAGTAGATAAAATAGACGATAAAACTGCTGAATTATATTCAGGGTTAATGACATCAAAGAAAAATGTTACTAAAGAGTTGTTAAAAACACTTAGGAAAGAACATAAGTTAGCTAGACGTATTGCACAAATGCAAGTAAGAAAACTTCAATCTTTACAAAAAGCATCACCTCAAAATGCAATTATGAATATGGTGCATGATTTATATACAGAACTTGCAGTGTCTGCAGGTTGGGCAAAAAATCCAAAATGGCAAGCATCATTTATTGTAAGAGATAAAAAAGGAAAATATGTTGCAGCAAGTAAAGCACAGATAAATAGCGGTAAAGCAATAGAAATACCAGCAGTTGTACAACTAGTAGGAAAAAATAAATATAAAGTTAATTGGGATATATTAAGATTTCATTTACGTTATGACTCTGAGATAACAGACGTTGGTGAAGCATTATTAAAATCTGGAAGAATAGGCACTCAAACTGTTCCACAAAAAGGTGAAATAGTTGGTGGTAAATTAAAATATGGTAAAAGAACATATTTAGGTGATCAATTTGATGACATTAAAGAATTTGCAGATTTTCATGATGTTTTAGATACTGCTTCAAGAATACTTAAATCTCAAAATCAAGTTGTTACTGCACAATTACCAGTTAGTCCTATTGAATTTGTGTTAGCTAATCAAGCTGCAAACGGTGGAAAAGTATCTAAAACTTTTAGAGGACTTGAGGCTAATGAATTATATAGAAAAGTTACCTGGATAAATAACTTGTGGATTATAGATAAAATTGCAAAACCTTCTACTGCAGTTGTTTCTAACGCAGATGAGTTAATGTTTTTTAATTCATTTGGAAATTGGAAAAATTACTTTAAACAATCTTATCAAAGTAAAGTTGACAACGTAACATTAAGAAGATTTAATAACGCAGTAGAAAAAGGAAAAGTTGCAAGCGGTAATGTTTCACCAGAACTTCTTCAAAAATACGAAACGTATGTTGCAAAACAAATGGACAATATACAAAAACTTCCTGCGTTGTTGCAACAAAGAGGTATGTGGGCTGAATCTAAATTTAATGATGCTTACACAATTTTAACTACAGGTGATAAAGGTTATTACGATTACATGATTAGTTATGTAAATGGTTTATTAAACGATTATGGTTTTCAACTTTATTCAACAGGAAACAAACAAGCATTTAAAAATTGGTTTGCTACTGCTGATTCTAACTATATACGAGGTAACTCAATACTTGAACCATTAGGAAATAATAAACAAAATTTTTATTCATATACAAATATGACTGCTGATACTGCTATGGAAATGTATGAAGGTTTAAAACAACTTTACACTATAAACTTAAAAGGTTCTGCTGCAGATGAAGTGTGGGAAGCATTAAAAGCAGCAGCTACGCAACGTGGTTCTGGTGCAAATAAAAATGCTTTACCAAAAGTTTCTCTTATGACAAAAGTTCAAGTGCCTGGTATTAAAGGAAGAACAGGTGGGCCTTTAAGACGTAAAATATTTGGTAAAGACCAGCCAATGTTAGAAAGTTTATTTGCTGACCCAGCAAGATTTAGACAAGGTTTAATATCTACAACTGCTCAACAAAATAAAGAAGCTCAACTTATTAATTTGTTTGAAAGTCAAGGTAAAAAAATAATTCAAAGAAGTGAATTAGATAAAGTTAAAGCACAATCATCTGCAATAGATCCAATATATCAAGCAGATATGTATGGTGCTTCTTATTTTGATTACGATTTATTTAGACAAGGATATGTTACAGAAGATTATATAAAAGCTATGGCAAATAGAGCTGCAGTACAAGATGTAGATAAATATATGCTTAACTATCATTTAACAACTCCTTTAGGTAGAACTGCTAGACAAGTTTTTCCATTTGGTAAACCTTGGTTAGATTTTACTAAGAGGTATTTAGGTGACTTGTCTAAAAGAGCTCAAATAAGAGGGTTATATGCATCAGACGAAAGTAATGTATTTACTCGTGGTATGTATAACTTAGCAAGCGCATCACCTAATTTAAGACGAGGGGCATACATTTCTCGTGTAGCAAATGCTGACTTAAGTACGGAAAACGTAGATTTTGAACCATTTGTGTTTTTACCTAATGGCGATAACTTTTTCTGGGTTTCTGTTCCTGGATTTGGATTTATTCCAGCATTAAGTTTAGGCGTGTTAATGGAAACTCTTGATAATGAAGATTTTAATAAAATAGCAGAAACTATATTTCCTTATACAGTTTTTAATCCAGATGAATATAAATGGAAAACAGATCCAGGAACTACGTTTTATCAATACGCAGCAGGTGGAGGTATGGTAAATTACATGACTAATAAAGTTTACCCAACAGCAAGTGGTTCTTTGTATAACAAATGGACAGGAAACGAAAGTAGGCCCTTTAACGATTCAATTGGTAACTCTGCAATACAAAAAGACCAGAGATCAACTTTTTATCAAGACTTAGATTTAGTTGTAGCACAAATGGGTAATGTAGATACTGGTGCAGATGCACTTGATGTAATTATAAGTCACGCTGCAAATGCAGAATTAGAATCATTGTTTAAAGAATTTGGTGAAGGTTTAGTTCGTTATTCTATTCCTGCACGAGTAAACATTGGTGCTAATTATTTAGATACTGCAGAAGACTGGATAGATTATTTTAAAGGTGTAGGGTTGCTTGAAGAAGTGCTTAGTGCTGATGTGTTTGAAGCATTAGAAAAAAATCCAAATGCTGATGATCCTAAAGCACAAGCTATACAAGAGTTAAGAAATTATTGGTACACCAAATCACCAGACGCAGAAAAAATACTTTTAGGTTTACAAGACCCTAGAGTTTATATTTTAACTCAAGCAGGGTATGAAGTAACTAGGGCAGGTGTGCAAGAGTTATCAAAAGCTGAAGGTGGTAAATATAGTGTAGGACAAGTTTTTAGGCCTTACTTAGCTAATGACCCTGACACTATGGAACGATATGAAGAATATGTTAGAAAAGGTTGGATATCACCTAGAAGTGGTGAAGACATTTTAGGATACACTTTATATAAATCTCATGATGCAAGATTACGAGCAGTTAAATTAATAAAAGAAGAAGCTGCAAGTATGCTTAACGACAATAGGTTGTCACAACTTCCTGGAACACTAGAAGTATTTGAACCATTTAGAGATCAATATGCAGAAGATTATACGCAGTATTGGTCATCTCAAACTCAAAAAGAATACAACTTAGTAAGTACTGATTTAACTATTTCATCAGATACGTCAGATAACTTTTTGAAAGGATATTATTTATTGTCTGAATTTACTGAACCAACACAAGAAATTATAAAAATATTACAATTAGATACTTTGTTTAATAATGGACAAATACAAGGTAGTGTTTTAAACAACGCATTAATAGATGAAAAAATGCAAGTTATAACTAACAAATCTTATTTGTTTACTTCTCCTTATTCAGAAGTTTATACAGGTAATCCAAATGTGTCTTTTTACAAATGGCGACAAAATCAAAACTCATGGATTAATGGTGGCGGTATGGACGAATACGATATGGTTGATAAATCAAGATATCAAGGAATATTAGATCAATTAGATATTTTATATTCAATGTCTAATGATGAAGACTTTGGACCTCAACACCCAAAATTTTTAGAACTTAGAGAAGATACTGCAAGAGCGTTTATGGATTTTGCTTTTGAATTTGGTAGTTACTATAACCCAAATGATACAAACTTGCAGTCTTGGAATAACCAATGGAAAGATAATATTGAGTCTTGGGCTGGACCATTAGAGTGGCAAGCTCCTTTACCTCCAACTGGTAAAGAAGGAGATATTCCAGATGTTGCATCTTTTGATACTAAAGGGCCTGACGGCAATATAATAGATTTTGAGTTTAATGTTTATAGCAGCCAATTACCTTCTAGCGCTAGACCTATGAATGTATCACCACTAGATGTAGTAGACGGTGACACAATAACAATAGATAAATATAAACCTGTTCCATTAAGACTTAGAATTATAGGAATTATGGCTAATGAAATAAATCACCCTAATGAAGAAATTGCATCAGAGGCATTAAGACAAATGATATTTTTAGAAGAACTAGTAGATATATCAAACGATAGACTTTATTATGTTCCAGATAAAAGATTTGGAAACGACCAAGGAAAAGATAGCTACAATCGTGAGTTAGGTTGGTTGTTTGTGGAAGGTGGATTAGACGGAAATATGCCAGCAGGCACAGGACAATATATATACTTTGAAGAGCACTTTACACCAACAGATAGATATTATCGTAGAGGTAGTGAACTAGGACCTTTTAGTGATATAATAACCCCAGATTACAATGAGTGGGATCCGCAAACAGAAAGATACATATTAAACGAGGATTAAATGGATTTAAATTATGACATATACGAAGGACAAACTCAACCAGTAGAGAGTCAAGTAATTGTTGCTTATGCAGAACAATACTTTGCAGATTATGTAGATACACAAGTAGAAGTAAATGGTGAAACGTTTGACTTTTTGCCTTATCTTTTAGCAATTGTTAATGCAGAATCAAACACTGATTTATACACAGTATCTGAAGTAGACGCTAACAATGACGGAATATTTGAAGCATCTTTTGGTTTGTTTCAAATAAATTGGGAAACAGAAAGTGGAACATTAACTCACGCAAATACAATTTTAACCAAAATGATTAGAGACGGTGTTATAACACAAGCAGAAAAAGGCACGTATTTAAATAACATATCACAACTAACAACTGAACAAATGCAGACAGTAGCTCAATATATGGCGAATATTAATGTACAGTTTGAAATTGCTTCAGAAATATATAAAGGTAGAAAAAAAAGAGGCACTAACAATGGTGACTTTGAAGATTGGGGTGCAAGAAATGCTCCAGCTACTGCACAATCTTATGACAATTATAAATTAGAAGTAGATGCTATTTTAGCTAAACCAGCAAGCGAGAGATTAGATGCTAAAAACAAGTTTGTACAAAATCCTGTAAACTTTAAACAAAAGTTAGCAGAAGGACCATTTGATGACCCTAATGCAACACAAGCACCAACTGCTGGTAGTGACGGCGGAACTATACCTGTTAACGAACAAATAGGATTTATTTATAACAATTTTGTGGCTCCTACGTTTAACCCAGCAAATGGTATTGATGACTTCCAAATACAAGAGTTTAACAATATTTATTATCAAGGAAATTTAACAGACCAGGAATTAGAAACTTTAATTAAGACTGGTGTTCCACCAACTAATAATTTAAATATTAACGCAGTAGTAGGACAATATAGTAGATTAGCTGGAACTTCTGCTTATAGAAATCCGTTTTTAATGAGCAGTCAATTAAGTGAACCTACATTAGCTAACGCAATACTTGGTGAAATATATTCTTTATATAAGAAATCTGCTAATGCTAATGGAATACTTGATTCAGATTATTTAGCTACTGCTTATTTAACTCCAAAAATTCCAAATATGTTAAGAGGTATTCAAAGTTATTTAGATCAAAATGGAAACATTTTAGCTGGATATAACATTAGAGACGTTGTAAAAGATGTTGGTAATCTAGCAGCAAGAGATTGGCAATTTGGTACATTACCAGATTATGCAAATCCAGATGAACAATATGATAGAAACCAACTTAAAAATACTGCAACTGGATTAGTCACACAATTATTATTAGATGATAATCCTAACTTTGTGAATAAAGTAACTGATGATTATGTAGATTATAGAATTGCAAATCCAGGAGCTAAAGTTGAATTTAATTCTTATGTTTTTAATGCAATTAAAAATACTGGTAGATACAAAATGATTTATAAAAACAAACCTCTTGGTATGACTGAGCAACAATACATTAGTAATTATAATAGTGCAACACAAATTGCTGCTCCTGGTGAACAACAAGAACTTGTTACTGCACAAGCAGCTGCTGGTGGTACTGCTGAAACTGCAAAAATTGCAGCTATGTTTGGTGAAACTGGAAGTAGAAGTAATCAATTTATTAATTCAATAGAACAATCAGCAGAGTCATTACATAAATTGTTTAGGAAGGCTTAATAATGGTATTTAGAAATAATATGAATAGAGGTATTTCTTTTGGTGAAAGCCCTGAGTTAGAAAAACAAATTCAAGACCGTCTTAAAGAAGCAGCTAAACGAGGTCTTTCTGGTGGTGACGATAGACCACCTCCTGATGATGAAGAACAAGAATATTTAGATGCTCAAGAAGAGGCCAAACGTAAAGCTGAAGAAGAAGAAAAAGCAAGACTTGAAGCAGAAAGACTTGCAGCTGAAGAAGCAGCAAAACAATATCCTAAAACTCTTTATAACGATAGAGGTGAAGATATTACAGTTAATTCTGCAAATGCAGAAGCTGGTGCTAGATCCGCAGGATTTACACTTACTTCACCACCAGGACAACCACCTCCAGGTGGGCAACCTCCTCCAGGAGGACAACCACCTCCAGGTGGGCAACCTCCTCCAGGAAATCAAGGTAGTTATGCAGGTTATCCAAAAGTTTTATATGATCCAAATACAGGACAATCAACAACTGTTAATGACCCACAGGGAGAGAGAGCCGCGAGACAAAGTGGATTTACTTCGCCAACTCCACCTCCAACACCAGCTCCTATAACTTTATATAAAACATTATTTAAAAGAGATCCTGACGGAACGTTGCAAACATTTACTGTTCCTTATTTAACTGGACAAGATTCTACATGGCAAACCTATACAGGACAAGGTTGGTTTGAAGAAGACCCTGGTATTGCTGAAGCTCCATTTGAACCTGTTAATTATAATCAAGGTGGAAGTTGGTTTAAAATAAGTAGTTATCCAGGTATATCTGGTGATGCATACGCTATAGAATATGAACTAGATTCAGGTAGAAAAATATACTATTTAGCTTCTAGGGCAGAATTAGATTCAATATTTGGTGAAGGTGCTAACCCTAGTCAAGTAACAAACATAACATGGAGTGATTATAAATCTAACACTGAAAGATTTTTTGGTGGTGCTGCTGCAGAAATTATTGGTAGTGAAGATAACTTTGCTACTAGAGTAACTAGAGTTATTGAATCAGGTGGCACCAATGAACTTCCTTTACCTGACTTTGTGAAAAATAATCAAGATTTATTAGATATATTCTTTTTAGCAGTAGCTGAAGGTAAGTCTCAAACTTGGTTGTTAAAACAAATGAGTAAAGAACAAGCATTTAAAGATGAGTTTCCTGGAATAGATACTATATACTCTCAAACACAAGACTGGTCAAAAGCAGTTGAGACATGGAATTTGTTTAGTGAAGAAATTACTAAGTTAAATGTTAGATATGGGGAAACTGTTGATGTGTCGGATTTAGTAGAAGCATCAGTTAAAAAAGGTTATAACATACAAGATATACAAAAAACCTATGAAATATTTGAACAAGCAGAAGGCAACTCTGAATTCTTAACTGCATTTCAAGCTATCATAGATCAAGATGAGGATATTGATTTTGATTTAACTTCATCAGAAGGAATTGTAGAATTTTTTGAAGGCAAAGCACCTACAGAAATATACGACCTTTATGAAGCATCATCTATACAACAACAAGCTACAAGATTTGAACTAGGAATAAATGCAGAATCTGCAATACAATTAGCTTTACAAACTCCTGGTCAAATTACACCGCAAAATATTTCACAAAGTTTACAAAGTGCTGCAGTTAACATAGCAAGATTTAGAGAAGACTTAGATTTAAACAGATACGGATTAAGTGAACAAGTATTAATTAATGCTGCATTAGGAGTAAAAACTCCTGGAATATCAGAAATAGAAGTGCAAGATGCTTTTTCTAGAATATTTCAAGAAAATCAAGAGTTACAACAACAACAACCATTTACATTAAACAATCAATCTGCAATATTTAGAGGACAAAGAGACGTAAGGTCTTTATAAAAAATAACTTAAAAACACTATGATTCTGGATTTAGTGTATATAATTAAAGTGTTAAGTTAGTACTCGAACAACTTAACCTAGAAAAATCAGCTTCGAGTTATTAGAAACAAGTAAATACCACACGAACCCTCTAAGTGTGTGTAAGTCATAAGAGGAGTATTAATGACACAAGAATATGAAAGTGAGGCTGATTTGTCAGAAAACGAATCTATCCCAAATTTAAGAGACGCTTTAAAAGCATCTCAGGAAAAGACTAAAGAACTAGAAACTCAATTAACTGAGTCAAGTGCTGCTTTAAAGCAGTTTCAGGCAAAAGAGACTTTTAGATCTAATGGATATTCCGAAGCACACGCTGAATTGTATGTGAAAGCTAACCCAGAAGCAGAAATAAATCCTGAATCTATTCAAGAATTTGTTAATGCTTATGATTTAAAGCCACAAGTTCAAGAGCAAGTAAATAATGAAGGTATGAAAAATTTGTCTAGTGTTGCTCAGAAACCAACTGATAACGTAAATCAGATAGGTACTGCAGAAACACAACAATTGACAAAGCAAGAATACAAGAAATTACAAGTTAGTGATCCAACGGCTGCACACGAAGCACTCATACAAGGACGTGTTACTTTAAGGGAAGACAACGTTTTAGGCGACAGTCTCAATTAATAAGTAATAGTAAATTATTAGAAGAAAGGACTGGTGTTTATAAATGGTCGACTTTACAAGTAACGATACAAATACCACTACGTATAATGATGTAGTTTATTCTGCAATCATTAACGATGATATTTTAGACGCACTACAAGCTGCCGTTGTAACTCCTCCACTTCTAGCAATGTACGATTTGTCAGGACAACCGTCTAAAGCAGTAGATATCCCAATAGCTGATTCTGAATCAGCTGCTGGAGTTTCAGAAGGTGCAGAACTTGCTAACACAGCGCTCTCATCATCTAAAGCTACTCTTACTGCTTCTGAGGTCGGAATCATGGCTACAATTACAGACGTATTAGACGTATCTTCTATTGCCGCAACCCGTGGTGCTCAAATGAGACAAATGGGTAACGCAGTAGCTCAAAAGATTGACGTCGACATCCGTGCTTTGTTAGCTGGATTCGGAACCGCAGTCGGTGCTTCTGGATCTAATCTATCACTCGCTAACTTATTCTCAGCAATTTATACCCTAGAAGCAGCTAATGCTCCTGGGCCTTATGTTGGTGTATTACACCCAGTTCAAATTGCTGACTTAAGAACTGCCGTTGAAGGTTCCTCTTCAGGAATCTTTACTGGTGGCGGTGTTAGATCTGGTGCAGGAGAAATTGGAACAAACGAAGATACTGGATTTTTTGGTAGCTTTATGGGGATTGACTTATATCAATCAACAAACGTTCCTACTGCAAACTCTGCTGCTGACCGTGCTGGAGGTATATTCTCAAAAGATTATGCTCTCGGTATGGTACAAAAATGGCCTGCAAAAACAGAAATCATGCGTTGGGCTCCAATTCGTGGTTTCGTTGTCGTAGTGTCATCTATGTATGGCGTTGGAGAAATCGTAGACAGTGCTGGTGTGGAAGTCACAACAGACGCTTAAGCGTTTAAGTCTGGATAGGCAGAAAATTTTATTGTCGTGTGTTCCTATCAACACACACGACAAAGGAGAAATATGGTTGAAAAGAAAAAAACAAGAGCTAAAAATGACAAAGGTCAATTTGTAGCTGATGATCCAAGTACACCTGATGTTAATGAAGCTTTCGTACAGGAAGATAAAGACTCTCAGTATGTAAATACTAAGAAGTTTAAAAAACAAACTTTAAAATTTACTGCACAAGGTAAATATCCTGACGGAAGAAAAGTGCCTTTTAAAAATATGAAAACTATGAAAGCACTACAAGTTGATCCTGACGGTATGATAACTGGAAATGTAGTTCAATTACCTTGGGAACAAACTGTTAACAACGGTGTAGCTGGTGAACCTCAAGATCAAATAGGTCTTAAAAAATATGAAAGAAAAGGTTTTATCTTTTGTGTAAATGAGGACGGTACACCTATTTTTTCTACTTTATGGGACGATTGGTCTGAATATGACGCAGCTTATGAAGCTAAGGTAAGAAGTTCTTATCAAGGTGAAGCTGGTAAATTTGGTACAAGAGCAACTACAAGTAGGACAATGACTGGTGTCTAGTAAGGCAAATAAAAAAACAAAACAATTTGAATTAAAAGATGCTTCCAAATTAATGGAAGACTCTTTTAAATTGGATAAACACCTGAAGCCTAAAGCTTCTGATTTAGGTAATGAAGAATTAGGTGACGGTGTTTTCCAGAAAAAAGTTCGTGTTCATAGAGATGCTAGTGGTGAAGTATCACAACTTATAGATGCTGAAGCACCACTTACTAAAGAGGAAGAGTTAGCTCAATTAAAAGTTTATTCTAAAGTAGCTGAACAACCTCCTGTTATAAAAAAAGCTCCTAGAACTGATAAAGGAAAAGTAATTCATATACTTGCAACTCGTCTATTTGAAGACTATGTTAAGAATGCAAGTAATA
>Ga0181417_1000382_pt1 | contig 14456 bp, 8 predicted proteins | sample 40SPOviralmetaG_FD_130142 | JGI IMG/M metagenome (GOLD analysis project Ga0181417, IMG submission 130142) | Marine viral communities from the oligotrophic San Pedro Time Series (SPOT) site, San Pedro Channel, CA, USA - 40 SPOT_SRF_2013-02-13 | ecosystem: Environmental > Aquatic > Marine > Strait...
AGTTGTTTGTCCCGTCCCACCTTTTCCAATCGCAACTGTCCCCGTTCGTATTTCTGCACCTTCAATCGTTACAACACCTGCACTCGAACGGGCTAAGGTTGTATCCGAAGCATGTCCCAATTCAATACCTGTAAACTGGGGTGAATCCTCTGCTCCGACACCGAGAGCTGAAGCTGCCGCGGAAGCAGTATCTGCTCCAGTACCACCTCTTGCAATAGCGAGCGTCCCAATGCTAACATTACTCGCATTTAATTGATTAATACCTCTACCGTCACCGGATACAATATTACTTGCATTAACATTTGCACTCACAGTAACAAACGATGGTTGATCTTCTGTACCAACACCAAGAGCAGATGCCGCTGCTGATGCAGATGTCTGACCTGTCCCACCTTTTGATATTGGGAGTGTTCCAGTATGGATTACATTTGACAATAACCCTGCATCCCCCTTATAAAATGCGGCGGTTACGTTACCGGACGTTGTTATAGCACTTTCCGTCGCCGATGGATTGTGAATGAATGTATGTGTTCCCACAGATACGAGTTTCGTTACGGTTTGATTATTACTTATGGCTATGGAATCACTACTTTCGAGTGTTGATGTTTTTATTTTACCTGAAACCTGAATTTTATTCGTTGCACTACCACTAATTGTAACAGCCGTACCGCCAAAAAATCGATTAGCGCGTACATTACCTTCAACTTTTATGGCTTCTGCACCCGTATTGGACATGAAAATCTTATCACCGACCGATAACATGTGTGTAGGTGCAGTATTCGAAATACCAACGTTTGAAAGATGACCGGTTGTAAACGCAGTTGTTATATTCGCAAAATGTGGTATACTATTTGAAACAACATTACCTTGGACACCTGCACTATCTAAAGTAACACCACCTAAAAGAGATGTTGCTACACCCGTATCAACAACTTCTTTTGTCGTTGAGCTGTATCCAATGAAAGTAGCACCTGATAATTCTGCTTCGCGTAAAGGCGACATGTACATTGAGCCTGCAGTACTTGCATTTATAGCAGTATCCGAAGCATTGAACACGATCGTGTTTTCAGCCTGGTCATCCGTAGCGTGTTTACCAAACCGGATTTTGGTAGACCGCTCGATGGTAGGTATGTTTTTAACCATTTTAATATAAGTGTGTATTTTAATTTGCGTAAATGAGACCAGCCATACCATTTTCAATACGAAGTATGTTATAGTTCACCGCGTATATAGGATCACTAATAACTGTGGTTTGACTGACTATCTTTGCAGAATCTAATCGACTAAAATTGAGTGTTCCTGTCGGCTGGAGTGAACTCGTCGATAAACAAAAGCAGTATAAGAAGAAATCAGGGGACGTAACAAAGTTTGTATGGTAATAATTCATAACGTCTATGAAGTGTGGTTTTGCCCACTTGAAATTACCTATATCTAAACCATTTATTTCAATTTTTATTTTATTAGTGGTTGATGTTAATGCACCTTCGGTGGTTGTATCGGAAGATGCGAGATACTTGACTGGGTGATTAAACGTGAGTTCTTGTGAAAGTTCATTCGATGGAATACTCTTTTGAACCTGTGTAATAATTAAATTATGGTTACGTGATACAAGGTTACCACGTTCTTCGTTATCGAGGTAATAATAGTTTGAGTAACACTCAAAATTATAGTTTCCCGCATCTGTACCCCAATGTATACGTAATTCAACGTTATGGTAGTGTAACGCGACTATAGGTAAAGCACACTGTGCACCTTCACAAAAGAAGAACCTGAATGGGTAAAAGTAAGAACGAGCACTTATACCTGGGTGTGTACCATTCGCACTCTTTGAAACGTTTGTTGCAAACGTATCGATCGCTATTTTTTCGGTGAAAATGGCATCTTGTGTATCGATAACCTGTCCACCAATAAGAAGTTCAACTTTATTTATGAGTGTATCCCACCTTTGAATATCAAGTGCCTGTGTATTATTATCAATTGTTAGGTACGTGTACCCTAACATATCACCTGTTCTATCAAAACGAATAGATGACATGGAATTAGCTTTCACACCCCCCTGAATAGTCTGTTTTTCAACGGCTTGTGAAAAGTTAGAATGTCGTTTAAACGTTGACGTAAAAAAAGATATTTCTGGCTCGCCCATAATGTGTTCGTCTTGAGCACCAATTGCTATGAGTTGAACAATACCAGATGACATTTATAATAAGAAAAGGTTAAAAATATAAGTACACGACGCCCTGAAATAATTAATAAGTTAAATTTCTTTTCTTGCACATGAATCTAAAAACAAAAACGACGTCTGTGACTGCGGCTGCAGTGCCATTTTGTTTATCTAAATTAAAAGTTAATCTATCAAGTTTACGAATTGGATTGTAATATTGTTGGATAATTGGGTATTCGTTTCTGAAGAATACCGTTTTTTGGGTACCTACTTTGTCTCCAGTACCTGCTGCATCTGGGCCGTGCATTACATGTTCACAAAGAATGGTACCGAAAATACCATTAAGATGGTTATCGGCGTCATCGAGATCATCTTTCCCGCGCTGTGAAAAATAACTTTTAAGTTCCTCTATACCGATGTGGATACACCTTTGAGCATCTCCATTTGAGTTAATAGATGCGGCAATTAATTGTGCTTGAACGACATTTTCGAGTGGTGTTGGTAAATGAAGTGTAAAATCGGTCTTACTTGTTGAGTCTAAATTATCGAGAACGACTGTATGGTGTTCGTATTCAAAATCAGGTAAAGTGGATTGACTAGTCACTAAAGCCATTTATATATACTGGAGATTTTACTTCATCTTATAACTCGCTTGTTCACGAACAAGTTTTTGACCGTCACATACACCACCTTTACTGTCGGAGTAGTAGGCACTACTCAAACATTCTTCGGTCGATGGAACATCGAAGAGGGAACCAGTATTGACGGTTTCGATTTCGACATCTTTGCCCTGGTACCCACTGGTTCGGAACATTGTGAGAACACACAATACTGCGATGATAATGACGATAGCTCTGATCGTGTTTTTGTTGGTAGCGTTAAGTTTCATTTATATTGAAACAACATTTTTTATAAAGTGCGTTAAAGAGATTAGAATAGTTTCAACATAAAGAGTAATGGACGGTGAAATTATTCTTGATCGTAAAAATACAAATGTTATGAAACTTGATGACGGTGAACAGGCCCTGATGAACGAAATTGAGATTGATATTCCTCGACCCCGACCTCAGCCTGTGAAAAAACAAATCTCACAAATGAAAACCCAATTTGTACCACCACAACCACAGGTTTTCCAGGAAGATATTGACTCGTTTGCGAATCCAAATAAACAAACACAACCATCCATACCTCCACAAGAAGCACCCGTTGATTATCACGAATACGACGACGAACCCGATATGGACTACGGGGGTGGAGGAGGTGGATACATGATGGAAGAAGAGGAAGAAAAACCATCACCAGGGTTTAAGACGGTTGACGAAGAGAAAGCGGATCTCGTGAATAAGCTTGGACGTTTGGAAAAAAAAGGGTTTACTGTAAATAAACGATTGAATGCCTATTCCCCCGTAGATGAACTTAGAAATGAAGTAAAACGAATTACATATAGCATAGATGTAGATAAATCTATTAAGTTTTCAAGACGTATGCTTATTGCGTGTACGACAGGCCTTGAATTTATGAATAAGAAGTATAACCCATTTGAAATTCAACTCGATGGATGGTCTGAAAACGTCATGGAAAACGTCGACGATTACGATGAAGTCTTCGAAGAATTATACGTGAAGTATAGATCTAAAATGCACGTCGCCCCAGAAGTCAAACTTATTATGATGCTTGGGGGATCGGCGATGATGTTCCATTTGACGAATAGTATGTTCAAATCGGTCATGCCAAATATGAACGATGTGATTAAACAGAATCCGGGACTTGTTCAGAATATGATGTCCGCGGTCCAAAACACGGTACCAAAATCACAACAAGATTCCGAACCTTCGAGTACAGGTAAACACGAAATGCAAGGTCCCGGGTTCGATATTTCGAGTCTTATGGGTAACATTATGATGCCACCAACACCACCTATGAATACGACGAGTATACCAGCTCAGGAACCAGTTATCGTAGACGATGACGATGACGAAGATGATGATATTTCTGATATTGCTGAGGCACCAACACCAGGTGATGTTGAAGGAGGTGGCGACGGTGAATTACGTGAAGTTAAAGTTACTCAGACCAAGGGTAAACGAGGACGAAAGAAAAAATCAGTCGAAATTAATTTATAAATTATAGTATATGATAGGGTATTGTCCATTAGACGAAGATCCTATCGAAAGGCCGAGACCTTCACGAGAAGTATCAGTCCCAGTCCAGGAGAAACCTAAAATTTCTACTGGTAGAGGAGAAGATACGGAGTGTAATTATGTTGTTTTGTTCTTTATTGCGGGTGTTATCGCCTTAGCAATCATGGACACACTCCCATCACGAAAGTAAATAACTTTCTACCATTTTGACATTTTCCAGAATGGTAAAAAAATTAGTTGTTTTCGAGCGCTGTAACACGCGCTAATAGATCAGCGACTTTCGTCTTTTCAGCTTGTAACTGTCTATCTACTTCCTGTAAAGCCGCAGTTGAAACTGCCCATATAGCATCTTTATTTAAATGGTGAAAATTACTAACTTGTTCACCGTGTATATACGCACCCGTAACATTACTAAAATATTGATTATTTTGTATTGTTATGACATTACTTCCTGAAAATGTAAGTACGGGTACGGTGAGGTATTTATTTTTATCCGTCGTAATGTTTATGTTTGACGTATTCGATAAAGTTAAACCTTCAACCGTCGTATCTAAACGAAGTTCGAGTACGTTACTATCACTCGTAACACTTACGTTTGAGTTCGTGAGTATATTTGGAATATCACCCGTGCCTACCGTAACAGCGTACGGTAAAACGTTTGCGACTTCTTGGGCGATAAAACCGTATACGTTACTCGTTCCTCTCTGTTTTTCATCGATATAATTGTATATTTTGGGTTTAAGAAGGCTAATTTTGTCGAGTGCAGAACTATCGTTTATATCGACCACGTTCTTTTTTATTCGACTATCAGAAAACGCATTAAACTCCGTACAAGCAATTCTGTTATCCGCGTATATAGAATAATGAACCGCGTTATCACTAGTGTCTTGATCTGTTCCCCCTGAATTGTTTAACCAACCATACGTGCCTACACTATATGTACTACCACCGTGGCCGTTCACGACAAGTTTTGCTTGCGTTGGTGTATCTGTACCTATACCAACACTTGCAGACGGACTTAATATGATATTATCTTCCGTCGTTCCCCTACCGTCATTTTCTGTTCCAAATATGAGACGACTTTTTTCGTTCGTACCACTCGTCGAATCTTCATATTGTATGTACCCATAATCAGACCCGTAGTTTTTTTTACTTGGAAAAATAATACACGACGAACCACCCGAATCACCGTGTTCTAATACGAGTGTACCATAACCGGCAGAGTGACTTGATCCCGTCGACTCGTGAATGTGTAAAGGACCTTTTGGAGTCTGTATACCTATTCCCATATGGTTGTTGACAAACACGTTTGAGGATGCTACGCCGCTCGTAGTAACAATTCCCGATAGAATTCTTAAAGTACCACCCATACTCGAGTGACTCGAACAATTATAATACATGGTATCGGGTGCATCTAAAGGTACGATGAATTGTCGATACGCCCCCGAGGACCCTTTTGAACCGTTATACGATGACCCCGATGCATATTGCGAACCTTCAGCCGTGGTTGATATTCTAAATGGGTGACTTCCATTCGAACTATCAGCTTGATCGAATCTATAGGTAACACCCCTATATAGCGTTATTGTTGGTTGTTGAGTACCGTCTATCACAAATTTACTACTTCCGTTTACGGTAACTGTAAAATAGTATGGTGTACTTTCTACGGAGGACCCCCCGGCTAATACAACGTTTGACGAAACCGAATTACTGGCTAATACCATATTCGACGACGATATCGTACCATTTACATCTAAGGGGTATTGTGGTATAGTTTGTCTTATACCCAAATGTCTTCCGATTGTAGTCGTACCAGCAACTGTTAACAATTCACCCGGGACGATATGATGACTATCTGGATGAGCATGACCACCACCATCACCTATAGACATCAGTGCTATCCAACAATTTTTCACACCATTATTCTGATCACCGTTTACGTTGGGTGTTTGTTGATGATAACTATCATCACGAGTGATATCTCCACTACCGTTACGCGAGTATGTCAAAGCTGATCCAAACCCGTATGAAGAGTCATTCCAAGACGGGAACGCTGGAACCACGTCATTATCGGCACCGAGCCAAGTAGTATATGCGGTTGCTGCTGCTGCACCACCTTCACCGGGACCGGTTATTGTTTGACTTACACCATTTATTTGTATAGCAGGAAAATCACTACTACTCGACATTGGATGGACATTTTTGGCGGGTACCAACCCTCTAATTTGATACCATGTATCCTGTTCAAATGTATAAGAAACTGATAGAGCATTAGCTGAACTTGGTTCATAATCGATTGATAAACCACCCGATACTAATTTTATCTGTCCACCTTTATATACTGTTCCCGCTCTATGGTGATCTTCACCCCACCACATTAATACACCCGAACAGTTAGCCGGTGTATCGTTCAATTTTATCCAACACGCAAATCCACAGCTCGAGCTATGCCAATTACCTGGGTGGTATGCCGAGTAAATTGTTGCATTACTTGATGAAAAGTAGAATCCATATTCTTGTGAATCCCATACTTGTGAATTTACATTTCTACGTTCGAACTGCTGAGTTCCATATTTACCTCCACCAATTGGACTATGTGAAACACCTTGATTTTCAAATAGACGTTCATTATTCGTGTCTATTCCTGGGACCCGCCCGACGGGTTTAGCTGTATTGTTTCCAATATTTACCATGGTCCAGAAATAAGATCTACAGTTGATGTCAAAAGGTGAAAGGATGTGAGCCGCGTCGCCATGATAACTATCACCTATAGCTACCTGACCACCCCTATTCATTCTAAACCGCGTGTTTCTAACCGAAGCATTCGGGTAAGTGCCGTGTAAATTTGTATCTTCGTAATCTAAACAAATTTCTGCGGCTTTTATTCTTATAGAATCATCTACCATATTTGCAGAGTTGGTGCTATGAGGATCACCACCTGCTTTATCCCATATATCATTTCTTTTGTATAAAAGAAGTTCAGATTTACCAGCTCCATCAACTGAACGGTTTTCTATATACGTTTCTTCGTATGAATTATCTTTAATCGTACCACCAAACGATATTCTTTTATTTGGTATGGAATGATCGGTATTACTGGAATTATCATTCGCACCTACATAAAGGTTTTCACATTTTAAATATCCACCGATCGACATATTACCTTGAAACGCATTTGTGAGAGGAAATTGATAAAAAACAACTTTACCACTATTCCCCGCCGCGTTTTTTGAGTTTCCAGGTGGATCCCTTGGGTCAGAAATAGCTATTATTTTGCCATTTGTTATATCTAAAGGGTTAAAATCGTTACTTCCTACCGTAGGCCAATTATGTACTTGAATTGGTGGTGTTATATCGTACCATCTATCTGTACCAAAATCTAAAGCGTAAAGTGATATACCCCCATAATATGCACTTTGCTGGTCAGAAGTCGCTAAATCACCGGTTGCTAAGCGTTCACCCGCAAAATCTAAACGAAGATTCATACCGAGTTTTTGAGCACTCTTAGAACCTGCTATAGATGTAGATACGGATAACCACGTATCAAGATCATCGTTTATGAGGTATGTATCTATCTGACCTGCATCACCTAATGTTGATACCTTTTTATATGGTGAAGAGACGGTTATTTTATTACCATTTGTGGATATATCACACGATGTCCCAAATGCAGGTTGATTATTGACACCAACGGTAGTACCCGCTTTACCAAGAATACTTTGTCCATATTGAGTAGTACCCGAAGCCCATGTACTAGTATCGTTCGTGAAACATCTAACGTTACCTATTTGACGTTGATTTGTATATGCTGTACCTGAATAAGCAGTTGTACTCGTATGAGGGTCGTATGCGGATGAAGAATTAATGGTAGCAATAGTTCCGGGTGCACCTACGATTAAATAATTACCAAATGCGGATAATCTTACTTTGTGACCAAACCTATTACTCACATTATGTGCGTGTAGATAAGCAGTTGCGAGTCCAGTGCCCGCGTCTAGAGTTTTAGCTACAAGGTTTTTCATACCAGTATCTCCAATTGACCAAACGGGTCCAGACCCCCAATTACTATTAGCACTATCGTATTCGTAAACATAGACTTTGTTTTCCCCTGGTGCACCTACAGCAATTCTATTACCATCATCTTGTGCTAAAGATATAGAGTAACCAAATTCATCTCCACTTGATAATGATAAAGAAGATGTATTTAATGTGTTAGAAACATATGAAGCCCATACGTTAGATCCAGTTCCCGTTGCATCATAAATGTATACCTTGTTTTTTTGGTAAGCTGATACAGCTAATCGCGTTCCACTCCAGTTAAGAGAAATTTCATGTCCAAAGCTTGAATTTGTACCATCGGGTCCTGATAAACTAAAAATTTTTACCCAATACGATGCACTATAGTCGTGAATTTCAACTCTACCCGTATAATTTGAAACATTACTTGTACTTAAAGCTACTCTATCCGATTCAAAATTTAATGATATACTGGTAGCTAAATAGTCTCCAGATGAACCTGATATAGAAGAGTGGACTGTTCCTACATAACTTGTAAATTCCTGATCACTCATTTAATATTAAATTAGAATTAATTTAACCGAACTTGGCGTGTTGGTCTTTCTGCGACGACAGTTGTATTTTTTATAAACGCATCTTTAGCTTTTAAAATATCGGTGTGTATCGTTCCCGATGCAATTATATCATTGGTTGAGTATACGTTACCTCTTATATAAAGTTTATCTATACCGTCGTCTATTACGGCAACATTTGATCCTATATCGAGTGTATGCGTTGGAGTTGTATTCGCGATTCCGTTACGTGCGTGAATTGATGTATCGGACGTAACAATATTACTTGTCGTTAATGTTCCGGTACTGGGTTTATACTTTAATGTTCCGTATTCTTTCTTTAGAGCCTGTGCTCCCGTACCAGCAGTTGCTACGAAAATTAAACCATGATCAGTATCTTCAATTGTTACATCAGCTGTAGTTATTGTTGTCGACGAAACGGAAACAGTAGCCCATTGAGGAACATCACCATTTCCGAGTTTAAGAAATTTACCTACATCCTCATTAGATTCAGCTGGAGATAATCTACTGAGTGCCGTACCAGAACTTGGACCATAAAGTATATCACCTGCACTATAACCCCCAGGTATTCCCGTCCCACCTCTTCCAATTAAAAGTGTTCCCGTATTAACATTACTCGCGTTTAATTGATTAATACCACTACCATCGTTCGTCACTATATTACTCGCGTTAACATTTGCATTTAGAGTTATAGCATTTACTGTTGTACTTGAAATAGTATTTGATCCCTGTATTGTACCATATATATCGGTACTTACTACATTACTCGCTACAACGTTTGCTTTTAGAGTTATAGCATTTACAGTTGAACTCGAAATAGTATTTGATCCCTGTATTGTACCATATATATCTGTACTTACTATATTACTCGCTACAACGTTTGCTTTTAGAGTTATAGCATTTACAGTTGAACTCGAAATAGTATTTGAACCCTTTATTGTACCATATATATCGGTACTTACTATATTACTCGCTACAACGTTTCCATTTAGAGTTATAGCATTTACAGTTGAACTCGAAATAGTATTTGAACCCTTTATTGTACCATATATATCTGTACTTACTACATTACTCGCTACAACGTTTCCATTTAGAGTTATAGCATTAACTGTACCGTTAATCGTTACAGCACCTACACCTGAACGGGATATTATCGTGTCTCGTGTACCAGAGCCATCTTTTCCCAATCCAATACCACCATCAGTGTATAAGTTTTGAACGAATATATCACCCGAACTATCCCTCGCGACCAATTTACTGGCGGTATTTATTGTGGTAGCTTGTACAGTAAAGGTAGCCGGAGACGAGCCATTAAAAGGACCACCCGTTAAGAAAGTTCCATCCGCAGAAAGTGACGCGGGTGTCGCGGAACCTATAGTTGCTACATTCGCCCATACAAGTGGACTACCAGCACCTTCTGATTTTAGAAAGAATCCAGATTCACCAGGTGTGAGTTTAGATAAAACTGCTGTATCACTCGCTACAAGTAATTGACCAACAGTATAACTTGTTTGTCCCGTCCCACCTCTATTTACGGGTTGCGTTTCGCCTTCTAAAGTAGATATTCTCGATGTATTACTCGTCAAATCTGTACTTACAGTTCCTATTCTTGTAGAATTACTCGCCAAATCTGTACTTACGGTACCTATTCTTGTCGAATTACTCGCCAAATCCGTACTTACAGTACCTATTCTCGTAGAGTTACTCGCTAAATCAGTTTCTACAACACCAATTCGTGACGCGTTACTTGTTAAATCTGTGCTTACAGTACCTATTCTTGTAGAGTTACTCGCTAAATCCGTACTTACGGTTCCTATTCTTGTAGAATTACTCGACAAATCTGTACTTACAGTACCTATTCTCGTGGAATTACTCTCTAAATCAGTTTCTACAACACCAATTCTTAAAGCGTTACTCGTCAAATCCACGGAGTTACTCGCTAAATCTGTACTCACGGTACTTATTCTTGACGCATTACTTGCCAAATCCGTACTTACAGTACCTATTCTTGTAGAATTACTTGCCAAATCGGTTTCTACAACACCAATTCTTGACGCATTACTTGCCAAATCCGTACTTACAGTACCTATTCTTGTAGAATTACTCGCTAAATCTGTTTCCATAACACCAATTCTTGACGCGTTACTTGTTAAATCTGTGCTTACAGTACCTATTCTCGTCGAATTACTCGCTAAATCCGTACTTAAAGCAACACCCGTAAGTGTTCTACCGTCACCATAAAACTTGGACGCAGTAACGTTGCCAGTGACTGAAACATTACCACTTGCTTGTAAAGAAGTTACACCGTTCGTTAACGTAATTTTGTTTGAACTCGTCGACCCGAAATCGGTAACTTCTTGAAAATTTTTATTTGCAGCGACGTTCGAGAGTGTACCACCATCACCACGAAAAAAAGATGCGGTTACATTTCCCGTGACTAGAACGTTACCACTTGTTACCAAAGAAGTTAGACCGTTCGTGAGTGTAATTTTGTTTGTTGTAGTTGCAGCATTATCCGTAACCGCTTGTAAATTACCCGAAGTAGCACTCGCATTTATATTTGATAAACCACCACCGTCACCTACGAATACGGCTGGTGACGATAAATTAATATTGAGAGATGCCGTGTTTCCATTTTCTAAAGCATCCTGGAGTGTAGATGCACCACCCCCTTTATACTTTTGTATATTACGACCTGTATTACAACCAGCCATTCTTATAAATACGAATGATTATTTTCATGGTAAAATGAGGCATTTCCCTTTAGTGAAATCAGTAGGTTCTTCAGGTTTTTGTTTTGGTATTTTGAATCCACCTTGGCGATACACTTTGAGACGTTTATTATACATGGCGTGACATATAGACCATTGGTCGAACATGTCGTAAATATGTGGATTGTTCTTTTTACCGTGCGTTTCACGCATAATCCTTCCAATTGATTGTACAATATCAGACTTAGGGGTCGCAAGTATAACCGTATCGAGTGAAGGTATATCGAGACCTTCGTGTGCTTGACTAAACGTCGCAAATATGATTTGTTTTTTACTCGATTCGGCTAAATCAACTTCTTTCATACCACCCATATAGAGTCCCGACGTTTTCTTGAAACTTTGGTGGAGTACTTCACAATGGTGTCGACGATCACTTAATACGAGAACTTGACGCGTCCCCTTAACAATATTTTTTATAAGATTTGCTATAACGATGTTTCTCCCGCGATCTTCGGTAAGTTCGGTAATCATGGTCGCTAACGAAAGTTTACCGAACCGCGTACATGGTGGTGGATCCTGAAAACGTGGACATGTATATTCAATTGGAAACACTTCGACCTGTTCTTGATTTTCACGTTCAATTGCAAAGAATGTTGGTCCCATGAACCAATGTAAAACTTTCGTAAGTCCGTCTTTACGGGTCGGTGTTGCAGACAAACCGAAAATATGTCTCGGACATATTTTAAAAAGAGATTGTGAAAATACCTTTGCACATATATGATGTGCTTCGTCAACGATGAGAGTACCGATAGTATCGAAATCATTAAATGAATACTCTTTCAAAGAAAGTGATTGGAGCATAGCAATAACAAAATCACAATTGGTTTCTAATTTGTTCTGTTGTACTACACCTATAGTGGCACCGGGACAAAACTGTTGAATACGTTCTTTCCACTGGTTCGCGAGAAACTCTTTGTGTACGACAATCATGGTTCGGTACCCGAGTTTACACGCTATGGCCAAGGATACTGTCGTTTTCCCAAAGCCACAAGGAAGTGAGAGAACGCCGTGCCCAGACTTAAGTGCTGCCGCCAAAGCATCATTTTGATGCGTTTCATCACGAAGTTTTCCATTAAATTTACATGATATTTTAACTGGCTTGGGACGACGATCTTCTTTTGCTTTACCAAACTTTTCTTCACCATAAAATCGAGGAACACATAGACCTGTTTTCGTTTTTCTGAATACCTTAAAGGGAGGCGGCGGAAATCCGAACTCTGTATTTACGACTGCGCGTACAGTGAGTTCTTTTTTGATTTCCGGTGTCTCACCTGTGAGATATCCCGAGCGTGTAAGACTCATTTCTTACTATTAGTTTTTATACTTTATATATTTTAGTACCCACGAATACCCGCTATGTTCGTGAGCGTTCCAAACTCCATTAAATTGAAGTTCAGTGAGAACCGTATCACCTTTTTTCAGTGATTGAACGGGTGTATCTCCATCGACATTACACATAACGCGACGGTACCTAAACGGAACTTTTACTTTTAAAACGTTACCTTCGAGTGGATCGTCGAGTTTGTCTTTAAAAAGAATAGTATCGGATCTGTTTAGGTGTAAACCGAGTATATAATCACGAATTTTATTGGGAACGGTAATTTTCATATATTTTTTTTCGTTATAGTCATACATTGGTTCATAAACAGTTGAAGTTACAGGTAGAATCATTCTTTTCGTGTATATATTATAATAAGAAACAAAACTATAAGTATGAATAAAACGTGTGTAATTAAAACTGGTTGTAATGGTCTTCTCGTTTCGAATGTTTCGTGACAAAATGATCTTCCAACTTCTATAGCGGCTTCTATACTCGAATAGGGTGTTTTTCTTTCAGACATCATACCACATAAAGCAACTTTAGAAGATTCTCCGTAAAATGGAACTTGACCATATAAACTCAAAACACCTGATGATTGTTCGAAAGACCACTTCCCATCGTTCCAATACGACCCCCACCCTATACGAATACTCGTTGGTTTTGGTACACATAATTGTTTAATAACTTCACTTTTAAGTGTTTCTGGGTCGGTCGATAAAATTTTTTCGTTGAGATTACATATAACACATGAAATGGTCTTTTCATCACTAAGGACTACTGGTTGTAAATTAAACTCAGTTTCCATAGCATATTCTAAATCACTTTTAGGTAACCGAATTGGTTCGTCATAATCTAATAAAATATTAATACACCCGTACGTACTTGGACCAATTTTTTTAAGGGTATCTTTACCCCAATTCTCACCTACGAGTTGTAAAGCTTTACTATTATCTATACATAAAACAAGCATATCATCTTTTATTTTTGTTTTGTTTGTAAAAGTAGCTTCATATCCATCTTTTTTATAATATATTTTTTCAAGATCTCGACCAAACATAAATGTAGCACCCTTATCTACGAGTGCCTTTTGCATTTTGTCAGACATGATTTTACCCGAAACCTTTTGAACATATTGTTTAGATAGACCCACGTGATCAAAACTCTTTACAAATTCAAATGCTGACATGGTTTCCCAAACAACTCCGTCCATTATTAAAGGTAAAGCTTTGAGTAATTTTTCACCTGATTCAGAAAGTTTACCAAGTGCATCTTTGAGACTTATACGCTTGTACTTTGCAGGCTGTGCCAAAACACGTACCGCGAGTGACGCTAAAGTTAAATAATCTACCGGTTTAAGATTTTTAAATACTGTTTTATATACATCAGTATCGGCGGGTTGAAACATATCATCCCATTCAATACCCATTTCTTCGAATAAACTATTCGTATTTATGAATGCATTATTAAACACAA
>Ga0181417_1000384_pt1 | contig 14409 bp, 7 predicted proteins | sample 40SPOviralmetaG_FD_130142 | JGI IMG/M metagenome (GOLD analysis project Ga0181417, IMG submission 130142) | Marine viral communities from the oligotrophic San Pedro Time Series (SPOT) site, San Pedro Channel, CA, USA - 40 SPOT_SRF_2013-02-13 | ecosystem: Environmental > Aquatic > Marine > Strait...
AAAATACCCTTTAATACCCATTGTTTGATTACCCCATATAACTTCGCCTGCCATAGGAGTAGCTGTATTGTTTGGTATTACCGCGTAATATTTGTTTTGTTTTCTATCGAAACCTGCTCGATAGCTAATATTGTCTTCTGTATATAATCCTTCATCATAACTATATATTTTAGTATAAGCTGCGTTAGTAGCTTGATCAAAATTACTTAACCAACTACCAGCTGGTGTTACTGAAGCATTTTGACCTGTAGAATCTGAGATTAATGCTGATACTTCCCAACCATTACTACCCTCGTAGTTTATAGTTTTAAATGTTTTTATAAAATTAGGTTGTGGATTAAAAACAAACTGTATTGATGAAGATGTTTTTGTACCATAAAAATTATTTCTATCTTGATTTGTGTAATGAGTATATAGTTTAGAAACTGTACTTCCCATTTTTGTAGAGTAAAATTTACCTCTACAGCTAAACATAGTCTCTGGTCTATAAGTAAAGAAACTTGTCCAACCAGCATTTCTTTCATCAAATGTTAAAGTTTTATAACCACCGTTATTAAATCTTCCAGTAGTTTGTAAAGATATAACATAGTTTTGATTATAAACATCGTAAGAACCTAAAGCTTTTCCAGTAGTTCCTAATAATGATAGCTGATCTCTAAAGAAATCCATCATACCAGCATTAGATATTTCTACTATTTGACTACCTTGTAGTTTTAAAACAGCGTTTCTGTCTTTATCTATAAAATACTTATTGTATCCATATGTAGCAAATGATTCTGGATTAGTACCAATACCCCAATTACCCAACACCGGGGTTATTTGACCTATAACAACTCTACCAGTTGTTGTTAAACCAACACCTTCAGCTGTAAATATAGCATCTTTATCTATTAAAGCTACATTAACTTTTCGCTCTTGGAATATAGTTAAATTAGTATCTTCAGCAAACAACCTTTGTATGCTACCACCAATAGGATCTACAGATCTAGTTATTGATTCAGCTACACTAAACTGATTAGTATCATTGATACCAGTTCTAGAATTAAATATACCAGAATATATTAAACTATTTTTACGATGTTGTTGACTATCATTATCTTCAACTATATATGCTTTAACTCCAAAATCAACTGTAGTATTGTTATAACCACCACGTATTCTAGATTCTTCTATGTACCAATCGTAAGCTGTATTAGATGCTATAGGTGTTGACCAAGCAGGATGTGCTCTTGCTCCTTCAAAACTTTCGCTTCCATTACTACTTATTTCTGGAACATAAGGTATACCTTTAGCACTACTACCAGCTACCCCGTCTGCATATATTCTCTTTAAATAGAAGGAATTAAAATAGTTTACGTTTACTGTTAAAGCCATTTATTATATTATTACTTGTTTTTTTAACTAATTACTAAGGAGTACACGGTCCATTAGCTGCGCAATATCCTGCTGCTGAATTATTTCTACACATACCATCTTTAAATTGTACTTGTAACGAAGCATAAGCAGCTCTATCACCTGACAAAGAACTAGTTATTACTCTATACTCGCCTAGTTGATCAAACTTGTATCTATAAACACTAGTGTTAACGTTTCCATTAACTACTACAGCTATGTTTTGAGGATTACTAGTTGCTGATTGAGTGTTAAAATTAGCTTCACTTACACTAGCTATTTGATTCCAACTACTTCTACTATTGTAATTGTTAGTATTTGGAGGTGTAAAAGTTCTATGTTGTATGATAAACGTAGTATTAGCATCTCCAACAGGACCAGCAGAAGAAGTCATTGTTAATTCTATTTCTATAGTACCTTGCCACAACCAAGCTTTACATGAATTGGCTGGAATTGTAGACGCTTGATAATTTTTTTGTGCGTTGTATATTAAACTAGGATTAGATGATAAAGTATTAGCTAAAGCTATGTAGTTATTTGTAACATCTCCCCATATCCATTCACCTGAATTATTAGCACCTGTCATAGCTGGAGCAGTACCTGTTCTACCAGTCGCAATAGCTTTAGGAGCAAATGGTGTTCCTACATTTAATGTAATATTTTGAGTAGCACTTAGAGTTCCTGTAGCTTCATTAGCGTCTTTTACTGTTGTTACAATAGTATAAGCTGTTTCATCTACTAAACCTGATCCTGTTATTTGTCCAGTAGTAGAATCAATAGCAAAAGTAGCATTTGAACTAGGGTTAGAAACTACTGCTCCTAAACTCCACGCTAGCTGTTTGTATTTATTTTGAGTACCGTTAACTACAGTCGCGTCATTACTTCCATTTAAACCAAATAACTGTATAATATTTGGTCCATCAGTACTGTCCATAGACACTGTAAAATTTTGTTGAGTTCTTGCTGAGTTACTATATATACTTGGAGCCGCGTTAGTTAAAGACAATATAATAGCGTTAGATAAAGAATCTGTATAAGTTTCAGAACCTTGCACCCATGTTGTGTCTAAGCTTATTATGTAAACATCCGTAGATGTAGAAGTGTCTCCATACCAATAATTCTTCTTAGCTCTTATTCTGTATTGACCTGCTACACCTGTCTGTTGTATATCAAAAAAATCACCTACTGGTGTTAAAGCTTGACTAGTGCTTGATTGTCTAACAACTTTAGCTATAGTAGGTGTTAATCCTGTGTAGCTATTTATTTGAGCACCTGTTCCATTTATAAAGTAAAAAGCATCTCCTACTTGACCATCAACCGCTATAGTTTCAGAAAAAGTACCTACATTATCTGTAATAGCTACAATACCATTATAGTTTGTTTCTATCATGGAGTTAAGTTGTTCTAGTTTACCACACAATGTAGTTTCCCAGAATATATCTAGTAAAGAAAATACAGGTTTAGTTTCAGCAACCGATAATATTGGTTGCATTGTTCTTATCCCATTAGGATAATTGCTATCATGTTGCAAATATGTACCTCCAACTTGAGGAAAAGGTTCACCACATACAATAGCTCCAATAGGATTACTATAATTACTAACTTGACCAACCTTCATTATAAAAGGATTCTGATCAGCGGCGTAAAAAGAAGCTTTATCAGCTACATCTCCCCATGGTATAGAACCTGTTGGCATATTTTTTACAGCTCCATAATAATCTCCTGAACCATCAACCAAAGGTTTTAATACAACTTGTACTGTTGAACCATAATCGCCTTGAAAACCACCTGGCCCATTCCACCCATACACTCTTTCGTTTCCAATACTATTTATTAAAGCACCGTTTTGACCTGGATTCACAGGTATTTTAAATTCTACAAAAGGCACAGCTGCTAACTCTGTTTCTTTTACAGTAGCTAAATTTAATACATTTTGAACTAATTGTCCAGGATAATATTGTGTATTTCTTACACCTGTGGTTGTGTTTTGTTTTGCATTGGGATTATTTACTCTTATATAAAGAAGCTCGTCACTATTAAATTCTTCATCTGTTGGGCCTACTTCTTGTAAATTTCTAGGTATTTTGTTTATATTATCACTTAATACTGTAGAGAAAAATATCTTATTTCTTTCTGTTTCAATATCTGTTACACCTGGACTAGAATTGTTAGGGCTATTTAAGCCTCCTAAAGTAGAATAAGGAGTGCCATTCCATAATTTATTTTGTATAGGTAAACCATTTATAAAACCTGGTAAATAAACATTGTAATATTCTTGTTCTTGTTGTTTAACTACAACTTTATAGCTATACCAACCTAAAGGATTAGCGACTCCAATTGAGGTTACAGTTATTCGTCCACCGCCATCTCCACCTACTATAGTAAGTACATCGTTTACAGAATAACCACTACCACTTGTTACAATAGCGTATGATGTTATAGCATCATTATTTCCAATAGCAGTAACTCTAATTTGAGCACCACCAGTTCCCGCTACATTATACGTTGTATCAACTTCAAAACTTCTACCACCAGCTGTTAACGAACTACCAGTAATACAACCTTCTTCTTGATAAATACCTGGTTGACCCGGATCAGTTTCATTACCAAAAGCATTATCTATTGTAAGTGTAAGATTTTGCCCTATCCAATCTAACACAGGAACATCTGTAGCGTCACTTGAGTTTCTATACGGTACATATATACTAGAGCCTTCATTGTTGCTTAAATTATCATATGAAGACAATATAACATCAGACTGTCTACCGTAGTAATCAGCTAATACAAAACCTATTTGATATGTTCTATTTTGTTTAACAGTACTATACGGGTATTCTGTTGCGTAATCAGAATATCTAGCGTCTCTTGGAGCAAAACTAGTTCTATAATCTATAGTGGCTGGAGGTGTCATTCGCTCTGTGTAATTACCGTATACTATTCTATTAGATATTAATTCTTGACCTAAAGCTTTTACAGGAACTCTATCATATACTCTAGTTGTTTGACCTTCCGGAAGTGTTTTATAAGGTTTGTTTGATTTATAATCGTAGTCTATATAGTTTTTTGTTACAAAACCTGTTATATCATCGTTGTAATTTATAGATGTTGTTGACGATACACCTGATAATTCAATAGTATCTAAAACCTTAACAGCTAAAGCATCAGATTCTCTATATAAAATATCTATATCTTTTATATTATAAATAGTATTTAATTCTGTAAGATTAGTAGGTAATGGTATTTTTAATTTTATACTATCTATATCGTTTTCAAACCACTGTATAATAGTACTAGTGTAAGCATCTATTTCATCTTGATAATAATTAACGTCTTGATCTGTATCAGGTGTTAGTTGACCTAAACTAAATTGCCCAAATTGTTTAGGTATAAACATTATTTGAGTAAATGGAGCCATTAAAGAATACTCATTATTTTCATATCTAAATCTATAGCTAAACCTTATAAACCTGTCTTCTAAAAATTTAGAATCACCTTTAAAACTAGGGTTGTATTCTGGATTTTCTCCTATTGTTACAACATCTGTTGCTTGAAAACCAGTAGCAGCTGTGCTGCCTCCTGCAACAGTAGGACCTGTCATTGATTTATCAAATGTAATCCTCCATCTATTAAAAGTTGTATTACTAATAGCTAAAGTCGCAACTCTTAACTCGTAATAAGGTAAAGTTGTAGACGCGGTTGTAGTTTGTAGTTTTACTAGATCTCCAACTCTAGGTAAACCTCCAAAAGCTGGAGCGGTAATTTCTATATCTGTACCTTGTTGAGCCACAGCGTCTACTGTTTGAATAGAAAAATTAGATAAATACTGTTCACTAGTATTTTCCATGGTGGTTCTACTAAAATCAATTATTGTACCAGTAGGTATAACAGCAGCTTGAGCAGGTGTTCCAGTTGTTGTGGCTGGTGATACTTTAAATGTATCAAAAGGAGCAACCGTGCTTACAATTTCTGTGACTCTTACAGGAGGTGTTTGATTATTTATTTCTAAAGTACCCGGTGCTTGAGTTTTATTATTAACAGTTACTATATCTCCTAATTTTACGTTAGGACAACTAGAACTCACTTTAATTTGAGTGCTTGTTGTAGTTGCTGCAACAGTAGCGGTTGTTCTTTCTAATGGAATAATAGGATCATATGGATAATACTGAGCAACTGATATTTGAGACTCAGTTGTATAAGCATTAGGTTGTTGTGCTGTAACAATGTTTATTCTTCTTGGTTGATTAAAATTATCAGTCCAAAACAACAAATCATCTATTAAATTAACACCATATATAGGATAAGACGTGCTAAAATTTAACCAATAACCTGTAACTAGTGTAGTTATAGAAAGTGTGTTTAGATTAACTTGTAAAATATTACAAACATTACTAGATGTTGCTCTTGTACTACCATCATAATTAGTACTGAATAAATAAACTATATTATTCGTTTCATCAACAAAATGACCTATAACATGACAGCTAGATCCAGGTAGCGTATAACCTGTATTACCTAAAACATTTTCAAATTCACCAACAGTAGAACCTTCAGATCTACTTATTAATAAGTTTATTGCTTCTCTATATTCACCTTCTGGTAAAATACGAGAGTCAAGATCTTGATTCATTCTACCTTTTAAAAAGGTATTTTTAATTTCTGGCATATTTTAATGTTTAATCCATTTAGATTTGTTACGCATTACTTGTACTATCTCATCTAGTTTAATATTAGATAATCTTATTTTAGCATTTCTTAATGCTGCGTATCTTTGTCTCTTGTATTGTGGAGCTATAGCGACAGTGTCTCTTCTAGTAGACATTATACTATATAATAAATGTTGATACATTGCTTCTTCAGCTAGTTTAGGTACCTTACTATCTAAATCATAAGCTAAACCATCTGATACATATTCTAGTAGTATCAATTTATTTTTTAAATCACTAGAAAAATTAAATGTTCCTCTTTTATCGTCTATGTTAAACCAACCATTCATCTGCATGTTAACTGGATCACCTCCGTATCTTTGACCATACCAACCACCTACTCCATAAGCATTTTCACCAAACCAATCATACATAAATAAATCAGGATTGTTAGAAGACATAGGCCAAACACCTGTTATATTACTAGTATTTGCTTTTTGCCATTTTTCATTTATAACCGATGTTCCATCTACATTGTCTCCAAAATTATCTTGTATTATTTGACCTTCTTGACTTTGTATAGGTGCTTCCCATGGACTACTAGTAAGCTGCGTAGGATATATAGTGTGTTTAACTCCTAATCCATCAACCCAGGATAACTTAACATAATTAACATAATCTTGCGGTATTGTTAATGAAAGGTTATCTGGAACTGTTAATTCCTGAGATTTAATACTTTTTAAAGTATCATAACTAAATTCTTGTAAACCTCGCTTCGCGTGAAATATAACATCTGTTCTGTTAACTCTAGGTATTAATTTATCTTGACCAACATAACCTACTATAAAGTTATTAACAATATCTTTTAAAGATATATATTCATAACCTCCATAGTTGTTTTGTACAGCTTCTTGTTTTAACTGTACTTTTACATATGTTCCTATGCCTTGTTGTCCTCCTAAAACTATAACACTATTATTTTTACCACTTGATAAAGTATATGTTGTTATATAAGGAGTCCATTGGTTTATACCGTTTGGACTAGTGTATATAAAAAAGTTATTCAACGCGTAATCAGGGTCGTTAGGATTCCAACTAGTATTACTACCTAAAGATAATGGTGTGTTAAAAGTAAACGTGTATGTTGCTGTAGCTACTGAAGTATATATGATCTGCGCGCCCGCGTAATATTGTACATTTTGTTCTTGGATTAATCCTCCATCTGGTCTAGGCATATCTTATTGTTTTGAGTTTTGTTCTTCTGTTGCTATTTCTTGTGAGGCTACTTGTATAATTGTAGGATCATTTATTATAACTCCTGCGTAAGCTAATACTCTAATTATAATATTTGATTGTTCTGATATATTTAATTCAAAATCTATAGAACCACCTGCATTGTATTCAAACTGTCCTAAATTTCCTACACCATAACCCCATACAACATTTGCTGGCGTTTTTAGATATGAAAAAGTAATATCAGCCGGAGTTATTATAGTTGTAGGATAAACGTATAACTTATTGTTCTCATATAAATATATAGGGAAACTAGTTGTTGGTTGAGTTAACGGGGAAAGTAATAATTGTGTTATCTCATTTCGTTGTGAATATTGGGAGAGCTCTGTGCTTTTATAAAAAACAGAACCTACTCTATAAACAACATCAGTAACAGCAACTCCGTTATAAGTTGTTGTTCCCGGTGCTAAATTAAAAGGGTTTGTCCCTGTTGTAGTACCTGTTCTTTGGAAGAATTGTATATTTTCTTCAATATTTTTTACACGATTTGCATATTCCGTGTCATTTTGTGGCATACGATACTGCTGGTTTAAGTCATCTTCATACTTTTCAAATATATTTAGTTGAACCTGCGTAGCAACCTTGTTGAACTCGTCAGGTGTCATATATCCTCTTTGTTGTTGGTTAAGTATTAATAAGACTGTTTTGTATACAGTATTTACGTTTATTGCCATTGTAGTATATTTTTATAATAAAAGGCGGCGTTAACCGCCTTATATTAGTATTACATGTTAAGAGAGTTTTTTATCTATAGTTTTATAAACTTCTACACCTTCATCTGTTTTAAACCATGCAGCTAATGCTGAGTATGGGTTTTCATCAAATGGAATTGTCATAAGTTTACGCTTATTAGAACCAAAAGTAAAACTTCTTTGATCTTGTGAAAGATGTATTATACCAGCTTCTGTAGCTTTGATACCAAAGTTTCTTAACATTACATTATCATCTTTTGCTAATTCAATAAACAGTTTTGCATTTCTTTTAGCAAACAATAATATATCTCTTTTTAATTCTTTAGATGATAGATCTGTTACAGAATTACCCATTTCTACTCTAAGGATAGCTTCTATTTGCTCTACATCCATTTCTTTAGCAGCATTTAAAGCTAAAATTTCTAGTTCTAAATTTACTAATTCATCTTGAGCTATTGCTTGAGGTTTTAATTCTGCATATCTTTTTTCCCTGTCAGGGTGATATAAAGATAAAAGCTTTTGCAAAGCTTGTTCTTGTTTAGGAACAATTAATGTTCCATCTTTAAACATAATATGTTGTAATGTAACTTCGCCTTTTTGTTCATCTACAAATGGTGAAGATTGATTAGTAGCATATCTTAACGCTCTTTGAGTATTTGTTTCTGTATCAAAATATAACAACGGGTATTTTTCCGTGTGTCTTGATTTTAATGTGAACGTTAGTGGTTCTTTATTTCCTCTTAAAAAATAAGTTCTATCTTTTATTTCCCAAGTGTCTTTGACCTTAGGTTGTTTTTCTTTTGTTGTTGACATAATATAATATAATTAAATAAGTTAAAGGTATTGGGCGCCGAAGCGCCCTAACCTTATATAAAAATTAAGCTGTGAATAATACGAAATTATTTCTTGCTTGTACACATAGACATCTTTCTGATAAGAAATTAACTTCCATAGCATCAAGAGAAGAAGTTGCAGCACCGCCAACAGAACCTGTTAACCATGACTTCATTCTTCTATCATCAGCTTGAGAAGCTCTATATCTTACATGTAAGAAAGGTCTTCTAATGTTTGTTCCTAGTAATTGATCGTAAACTGTAGAAGTTCCAGCAGGAATTAATACACCATCGATGTTATCACCGTTAACAAAATTAGTAGAACCACCTCTTGTAGAAGCGTCGTTTAAGTATTTCCACGATGTTTTGTAGAAATCATATGAACCTCTTCTAAAACCAGAGAATCCTAAGTTAAGCGCCATATCTTCAGAGTTTTCAAATACACCGTAAGATGTACCTCCAGCTCCGTAAGAATTTTGTTGTGCTAACATGTTATCAAATAGTAACTCAGTTTTTCTATCTAAGAAAAGCATGTTTTCTTCAATAGCTCCTTGAGTATCTAAGTTTTCTAACACAGCATCAAAATCCTGTAAAGATCCAGCGTATCCAGAAAGTACGTTACCACCGTTGTTAATAGCTGAGAATAAACCTTCAGTACCTATTAAACCAGCGTTAGCAGCAGCACCACCAGCAGCAGCAGGAGCCATTTGTATACCAGCTCCAGCGATTGCAGTTGATTGAATACCATTTGCTAATTCACCTTCTATCATTGCCATTTCCAAGTAATCTTCGAATCTCATTCTAGTTTCACCTTCAGCTTTTAGATACCATAAGTATCCAGAGTTACCATCTTCAGTAGCAACCTCAACCCAACCGATTTGAGCTGTATCAGAACCAGATACTGCATATCTGTCTCTAATGATAATTGGTTTGTTACTAAATGTAGTTAACTGAGGCTGAATAGATTGACCAGTAGCACCTTGAGAAGGTCCTACAGAACCTTTTCCATATTCAGAACCGTATACAAATACTTTTAATACAGCACCTGTACCAGCAACAGCAGCGTTAACAGCAGCTCTAGTATAAGGAATTACATCAAAGTTTTGAACTCCACCAGCACCACCTTGAGCATTAGCTCCTGTAGCAGTTACAATAGCTTTTACAGTAAACGATGGATCAGCAGGATCCATGATTACCACAGTCATGTTAGGGAAAATAGTGTTCACTTGGCCAGCAGCGATAGTAAGTCTATTACCACCGTTTGCACCTACAGCAGAACAAGCTACACCATCGTAAGATATGTGTAATCTATTTTGCTCAGACCAAATTACTTGATCAGACATCATTGGCATTTCAGCGCCAACCATTCTTAAGAAGCCACCTAACGTTCTGTTTCCATAACGCTCTACCTCGGCTTCATAAATTTCCGGTAGATATTGTTGTGCGAAGTCGTTTCCTCCACCACTGTTAAAGTTTAAATAATTAGTAGTTAAAGCTTGAGTGGTTAACGAAGGTAGTAAACTTCCAAATTGAGGACTTAATACACCCATAATAATTGTTTTTAATTGTTAAATTTACTTCGTTTAATTTTAAGTTTCGAACTATCTACACCGTCTATAGCTTTGACCTTAAGACCTCCGATGAAAATATCGCCAGACGTTTGTCTAGCTTCAGTTGTTGGGTTTTTAGATCCTTCAACTACGTTTTTAATTCCATCTGATTTCCCTTGCTCATAGAAATGATTCACAATTCTGTCTATATTCTGTGCAGCATACATAGCTTTATGATAACCTCTCGTATCTTTAACGTTTCCTTCTTTGTCTAAGAACTTCTCGACGAAGTTGTTTAGATTAGATTGATTCTCAGCAACAGCATTTGGGTCTTTGACACCATATCTAAACTTCTTTTCTCCAACTTCGAAATCAAAACCTTTGAAATCATCAGAGAACATCTGAGTAGTGTTGTCAATGAATTTTTTATGCCTTTGCTCAGCTATTTCTTGTTCATTGTTGTAGCGGTTAAAGAAGTCCATAGCCTTTTTCTGTTCTTGCGTTACGCCGGGCCTCAACTTGATTTCGTCGTAATATTTTTGCTTTAAACCTTCTAAATGGTTACGTGCTTCTGCAACTGCTTCTTTTTTAGCGAGTTTCCTTTTTCTGATGTCTCGCTCTTCATCAGTGTCTTCATCATATCTAAACTCATCTTCCATAACAAATGAAATTTCTTCATCAGTAAGATGTGGTTTAGTATTTTTATAATATTCTTTTAGTAAAACATCTTCGTTAACATTAGAGTAATCAGCGTTTAATCTAACATAATCTTTAATATCACCACCAGTGTCTTGCATAAACTGAACTAGTTTTTCTACATTATCTGGTAATACAACTTTTTTAATAGGTTGTAACTCTGGTTGTTCTACTACTTCTTCTTTTTTAACTTCTTCTTCTGTTACTTCTTGGAGCGGAGAAATCCCTTCAGCAGTCTCACTGGACTTTTGTACAGATTCTCCCACCTTTGCGCTATCTCCGGATGGTTTTTCCACAGATACCTCCTTTGTTTCTCCGATTTGAATGGCATCGTCTTCTGGTTTTTTAGTTAAATCTACTTTTACTGGTTCTTCTGTTTTTACGTTTGGATCTTTTGCAAGATCAACCTTAACAGGTTCTTCTTTAGTAGCGTTAAATTTTTTCATTTTAGGTTTTGATTTCATTTTCATATCTCCACCTTCTGATTTGACTTCTTGAGTCACCTCAGGTTTTGTTGTTTCTTTTGTTTCTGACATAATATAATAATATAAAATTAGTGTTTAGTATTTACATACTTTGTTTATTTTCAAAATCTATAGGTAATAAATCATTATTTCTTTGATCTATCATTTCACTTTGTTGAGTACCCTCTAGTTTGATTCTTTTATCTTTACGATCTTCAATTAGCTGCTCTTTTTGTTTCATAGCTTCAACTTCTAATTGCTTCAACTCCATATCATACATGTGTTGTATTTCCATTTCTTTTCTCTTTATTTCAGCTTGTTGTTGAATTTTTTGTAATTCCATTTGAGCTTTAGCTTGTTCGTATTGAACATTAGCAGCGGTTAAAGCTTGTTGTTTTTGCATTTCTGCTTCAGCTCTTGCTTGATCAGCAGCAGCTTTAGCTTGTTCTTGAGCTTGAGCAACTTGCATTTGCTGCTCATTCATCATTTTTTGTTTTTGCTTACGCTTTTGTTTTAAAACATCATTAGCAAGTTTTAGGTTTTTAATTCTTCTAATATCAATAGCATCTTCTAAATCTATTCCCCCTTGCTGTATAGCCATTTGTATATTTTGTTCCAACATGGCTTTTTCTTCTTCTTCTGGTTCAAGTTCTAAATAAATACCAAAATCATGAAGAGGTAAATTCTGTATTTCAGACAAAGTAGCTACATTATAAGTAGATATAGAACTTTTTAAAGAATTTAAAGTTAAAGGATTTTTTAATGAATCCGCTACTTTTAAAGAAATATTTTCACAAGTTCTTACCGTTAACCATAAACTAGCTTGCATTACATGTCTTGTGGCTGTATTTGAAGCATTAACTGCCATTTTTTGCAACCCAACTAATGTATCTTTTTCAGGCATACTACCATCTCTAGCTTCGTTTAAACCGGTTACATCTCTTATCATTTGTAAATAATACTGATAAGTAGCTATTAAACTTTGTATTTTTCCTTGACCACTAGAAGTTTGTAATTCTTGAATAGGTACTTTACCCGGATTCATATCACCTTCCTGAGTTAAAGATCTACCTACGATACTACCAGTTTGAAAATACATGTTCAGTGCTTCAGCTGGATTGTAGTTTGTACCATTACCAAGATCTACTTCTGCAAGCCCATCCATATCTAAAAACACACCATCAGGAACTGTACGAGCAATAACTTGTTGTAGCTTTAAATGTGTTAATTGAATCATATCTGCAAAACCAGTAATTCTACTTACAATAGAATCTATACGACCTTTATACAATCTAGGAGCACAAATAGTATAACTCATTTCTACTCTTGTAGTATCAGCCATAGGTCTTGTCATATTTTCAGACAATTTCCACTCAATCAATTCATTGTTACCTATTACCTTAACACCTTTATAAAGCACTTCTATTTTTCTTTGTATTCTTTCAAAGTTATCATTAGCAGGTGGATTAAAAGTATCAGGTTTTTCTAATGCTTTTTCTAATCCTGTATCATTTTGTTTTATTTTAAAAACTTGAGTATTATAAGTTTTATATTCAAAAAATAAAACCTGAACAGTATTTTGATCATAAGTTTGCCAACCATATAGGTTCTGACTAGTATATGCTTTTGTTTGTTGTATTTTTGTTAATTGATCTTCAGTTAAATGAGGAAATTGTTTAGCTATTTCAGGAATTGTTAATGGCTTAACCTCACCTACATAATATATATCTTCAAAATGTGGATCTTCTGTGTAAGAATATATTAAATTAGCTGGATCCACGTAGTCAACTGTAACACCGTTTGCTGGATTCCAACTAGTTTTAGCACAACCAATACCTAAAGTAACTAAATCATAGTTAAATCTTTTCTTTACGTTATCAAATCTATTTTTAGCTAGTGTATTTTCTATAACTTCTTCTTCAGCAATTTCAACACTTTGCTTATAACTAAGTTGCATGTGAATTTCTAACTCATCTTTATTTTCAGGTAATTCATCTGGATTTCCATTAAACTTATTAACTCCTAGTGTTTGCTGTAAGTTATTTAAGAAAGGTTTAGCCATCATATCTGTTAAAATAGCATCCGCGTATGAAGTTCTTTTCTTTAAAGATACAGGATCTTGAGCAAAAGCTTTAATTTCATAAGTCTTATTGTTCATTCCATTTGCAACTATATCTACAAATTTAGATATAACAGGAACTGGTTTCCAATCTAAATTCATATAAGACATATCACCGTTAATAGCTAACTCATCTTTATATTTTTGAACAGGTTGTTCTCCTCTAGAATATAATCTTAAATTGTGAAACCTATTATATGAAGTAGCAAATCTAGTACCATTACCACCTTGTCTCCACCATTCACTTTCTATAGCTTGAGCTACTCTTCTTCCATAGTCTGGAGAAGCTTTCTCAGCGTCTGGTACAGTCTGGCTTGGAAAAGCGCTATTTGGATTTGCGTATGTATTCATTTATTTAATTATTTTTGATAATGTTCCTTTATTATCATATTTTTTTATACCTAAATCAATTGGTTTTCTTTTTCTTCTACTAACTGGTGCGTATCTATTCTTGTTACACGCCATTATAGCAAGACCTGAACTAATAGAAGCATCATGAGAGGTTCTATTATTTATATCAAAAGAAGCCCAATCTTCTAATGTTCTTTGAAAATATAAATCTCCATAACTATCTCCATTAAAACCTATAGAGTTTTCTATATAAGACTCAATTGCCGCAGCGTGAGCTTGCTTTATATCTTCACTTGAATTAGGTATACCACCTATTTCTTTTTCTGTTACTGACAACTTGTTCCAAACCTTGTCTGGTCTGTTCATTGCAAAACCT
>Ga0181417_1000389_pt1 | contig 14313 bp, 14 predicted proteins | sample 40SPOviralmetaG_FD_130142 | JGI IMG/M metagenome (GOLD analysis project Ga0181417, IMG submission 130142) | Marine viral communities from the oligotrophic San Pedro Time Series (SPOT) site, San Pedro Channel, CA, USA - 40 SPOT_SRF_2013-02-13 | ecosystem: Environmental > Aquatic > Marine > Strait...
AATACCAATCTTAAGTGTTTTATCTTGCTCTAAGTCTGTAAAATAGACTAGGTTACTTTTTGTCTCCATATCCAGCGTCTGCGTCAGTTAAATTAATAGGCTTCTCAGTTGGACCATATCCATACTTCTTAATGTAATTATCAAGACCGCCAATATATGCTACTGCATCTAATAGGTTGTCTTCTTTATAGTTGTAAGAATGTCTGCTTAATTTAAGTGCGACTAGCGCTGCATACATATCAGATCCTGACCATTCTTTACCGGTCATACCTGCACAGATCATAGCGGCACGTCTCATACCTTCTTCGAAAGGACCGTACATACGTTCTTTCTCTTCTGATCTGTTATTGATTATTTCGTCTGCTTCTTTTAGAATGTTTTTGCTCATAATAACTAGATTTAATTACTTATTATAGAGAGAAAGCCGCGAATGTTTCACGGCTTTCAGTAGATTAATTAGAGTAAACGTTCGCGATCACGAACTCGTCATCTTCGAGGATAAGATACTCTCTGGGTAGAGTGTCAATACAGAATACATTATCGTCATTTGAAATTCTTTCTCTTTGAGTATGTCCAACGATTTGAATAATGTCTGGATCTACAAGATCTGACTTTAGAGCCTCTGGACGAATCCAAAAAGGTCCATCATACGGTGAGTTACCAAATGAATTTCTTCCGGAATGATTAAAATAATCCGGACGTTCTGACCATAACAGGTTTAATGTATCTGCAATCTCAAACATATTACCAAGATTAGTAACATGCTCATCATACCATGTACTACTTACTCCAGCATGAGTTGCTAATACATTTGCATGTTGCCAAGCAACTTGTAGATTATGTGCATTTGCCTTTAACAATTCACCAATTTCAACAGCATGCCAAGCACTCCAACCACCATATCTTCCTGTACAATATGGAGTATAATGATAATCGTGATTACCAATTAACAGAGTTACTCTATCTGGATTAGACTCTTTAAATTCAATAATCTCTTTAAAGTTATGAATTTGTACTGCAGGCGTAATTACGAATGCATCAAAGTAATCACCCACGAATACAAAGTGATCTGCAGTGCTATTGTCTGCAACAATCTGCTTCCATGTATCATGTCCATGCATATCTCCTATGAAAACTACTTTATTCATCGTCTTTATTTTTATGCTTCTTCTTACGTCTATATTTCTTTTTGTTTCTTACAGGAGTAGGCATACGTAAAGCATCTAACCACTCTTGGAGTGTTAGGTTTACTTCTTTTAATTTTTTGCTCTTCTCGTCCATAATTACAGTACTAATATACGAAAAATAATTGACATAAAAAAATCTAGAGGCAATTATTTGTAAAGTTTTGCAAACTTTTCTGCTTCGATCTCTTTTATTTTATCTGCGATTGCAGGTCCTTTCACATCAAACTGCTTCATGACATCACCGCCATTAGTAGATGGCTTGTATTTAATAAATGCCTTTATCATTTTAATGTCTAACTTATTTAGCTTTGCAAACTCTAAGATAATCTTTTTATCTAGTTTTACAATATCTCTCTTTTTACTTATATCAAATACAGTCTCTGGTTTTAGAGTCATTAATGATTTAAGAAATAAAATAGAATCTATTTCTTTACTTGAAAAAGTTAGTCTATTTAATTGAGATTTTATTTGATCGTTTTCATTAACACCAAACAGAGTTGCTATTTGAATTATCCAATCTTTAGAGTTTATGAATCTCTTATCAACATAAACAGTAGGAAACATTACTGGCCACATCTTAAAGTACTCTACCATCTCCAAGTATTTCTTTGGTGATTTAGCAGTAGTTACAGATTTCTTAAATTCATCTCTAATTCTTTCTGGACTAATATCTTCTAATGAATTATCACTAATGATAGCTTCTGCAGTATTCTTTTCTAATTTACTTCCAGTCCTACCAGCAAATCTTAAGGCTCTTAGTTTTCTTAGGGGATCTTCTTCAAATCTCTCTTGAGCTCTACCGACAGTTCTAATAGTATTACTTTGAATATCTGCAATACCACCAACTAGATCGACTACTTCTTGAGTTGCAATATCATAAAATAGTGCATTAATTGTCAAGTCTCTTCTTAGAACATCTTGGTCTATTGTAGAGAATTTAACGGCATCAGGTCTACGACCCTTTCCAATATCTTCTCTAAATGTTGCAATTTCCATACCTTCAGCAAAGCTAGGTGTTTTAGCAATTACAACTCCAAATTGTTGACCTACTTCTCCAATGGTTGGAACACCACCAGATTTTAAGATCTTAATTACTTCTTCTGGTTTTGCATCAGTAGCTAAATCAAAGTCTTTTGGTTTTTGTCCAAGCATAGCATCCCTAACTGCACCACCAACTACATAAAGTTCTCTTTTATTTTTCTTAAAGAGTTTATGTAAATCGATAACGTCTTTAGGTACATTCATCTTAAGCCTCTGTTGAGCCTCTAGTAATAACGTGTAATTTGAGTATGATTCTATCATGTTTTATATATTTCCCTTACAATGTAAACAAAAAAACCCAAACAGAAAAATGTTTGGGTCTTTATTTTGTAAAAAGTTTGTTATTTTATAGTGGCCATATACATACAGTCCCTGCATCATACCATTCACTATACCAACCTCTTTTATTTAATTCTTTTTCCCATGAGTTAAGTACACCAAATTCTCTATTCTTGTAATCTTCAGAGTAGTAGTCATAAATTTGTTGACCTTTGAACTCATCGTCGTAATTTTCACCAGAAACATGAATACCTCCTTGAGAACCGTTAAAATCTTCAGAAGTACCTACAAAGCTCATGTGCTTTTTAATAAACTTCATCATACCGTCTCTATCTTCTTTCTTCTCATTAAGTGTTGCCCATTCTGAGAAGCGATCTTTAGTTACTGATTCTGCAAATGCCTCAATATCCCATTGAATTCTTTGCATTGGATCTTCTCCTCTGTGATTTTTCTTTACCCAATCAATAAGCCCACGTTCATGTTTGGCATTCTGAGCCATATCGAATGCGTGTTGCCAGCCACCGTTAGAAGCTACATCCTCGATCCATTGGTCATACATTTTTTGATTCCATCTTACTTTTTTAACTGCTTTCTTATGTGGACCATCACCTAGTTTAGAAGTAGCAGCCATATAACTACCAGGTTTAAATACACCAAGATCTTCACCAGTCTCATCATACTTAATTTCTTTTCTAAATCTTCTTAGTGAATATTCACCACCTTCAATTTGTTTTCTTCTTGTAACCTCTCCTTGAGATGCACCGATTTCAATCTTTAGTTCTTCAGCTTTATCGGGATCTGTTTCAAAATGTAAATCTCTAACTGCATTTTCAAGTACAGCCTCTTCATAAATTTTATCGGACTCAGCTAATTCTTCTTGAGCAAACTCATTATATTCTTTAGCCCATGCTTTCCATTTAGATGGTCTAGCATAATCAGATAAAATCATATCGATTGCATCAGGTTGAGATATTTGAGAATTAATATCGTTCCATACTTTATCAGCTAAATGACGACCAGCTTTTGCGTTTAAGTAGTATAAAGCTCCAGCATCTGAGAATTTCCAACTCTTAGTTAGTATTCCCCATACATCATGCCAAATTTCTTCGATTGACTCAGGATCCATGTTAACCTCTAATGTTCCCCAAAATCCGTATTGATCGTTAATGTCATTAAATGAATATTGTGTCTTTTGGCCAAATTTAAAATTAGGTATTTTAGCTTCAGTAACAAAATTATCAAATTGTGTAAATAGTTTAAAACCTTCCATCTCTAATTTCTTTTTTGTTTTATCCTTCTTAGCTTCCTCTTCGTCATCATCAATATCTGCTACATCAGGAACATCACCAGAACCTATATTGCCATTTTCAGAATTAGGCAAAGAAACTTCTCCCATACCACCAATAGTAACACCTGGTGTTATTCTAGCGTTAGCTGTTTCAAAATTCTCTTCTAGTGATTTATCTTCTGACATATTATTTTCCGTCTATTTGGATATGTTCGTTATCTCTAATTTCAAGATTGTTATTACCAACTGATGCATCATATTCACCGTAAATAAGATCTTTCTCACCTGCTAACGGGGAATTCATCATTCCAGTCTTATCGATTTTTCTAGCTGCTTTTTTACCGTTAAAATCATCCATAAAGCCTACGTTAATTACCACTTCGTATGAAAGATATAATATGTTGTCCGGGTCTAAATCATTTAAACCATTAACCTCATCTATAGCGAATCCATTAAAAAGATTAGCAGTAACATATAGTACACCGTCCATGCCGCCTGCTCCTTTTTCTACTTGATCTAAAATGATCTTCTTAGCTTTATCTTCGAACTTAGCCCATTCTTTATTAACTTCTTCTTGAGTTACTACGTTAATACCTTCGTATTTTACTGTTTTGATCTCTTGCTTAAACGCTTGCATTACTTTACCTACTAAGCCTTTAGCCGAGTAGATACCAGTCATTCTATATGACTTCTCGTTTAAAAATTGTTCAAATGTTGGAATTGTTTTCATATCTTTATTATTTTAGTTTTATTACCAAGCGTAATCAAATCCTTTAATCTTAGAGATTTGGTCTTTAATTTCTTTAGCATAGTTTTTAGATTCTCTTTCATAGTAAGACTCGGCTTGTCCGTATCTTTCTTTAGATTCTTCACCCTGTCTAATATAATCACAATATCTTGAATAATTATCTAAAATATTTGACATGTGGTTAGAAGCATCTCTTAATTTAGCTTCTCTACCTTTTGAGTTCGTACCTATTTTGATTTCATCATATTTAGTTTTATCACCACTAGCTAAACCATCTTTAATTTGACTTGCTAATAAGTCAATAGCATCTGCAACCATTTTATCAATTGGTAATGAAGCTGCTTTAGTAGCTAGTATCTTGTGGTATCTGTTTTTGTTATCAGCTTTAAAATCTTTATCAGATTTAAACGCAATTGCACCTGCTTTAGCAGAGGCTCTTGCATCTCTTAATTGTTGAGTAGAATACTTTTGTCTAATTAGATCTAGGTTTACAATAATAACTCTATCAGAAACTTCTGCAATTCTTTTACCATTACTTAAACCTGAAGCATCCCAACCTCTATATTTCTTATTTACACCGATTTGATCCTCAGCACCTTTTCTACCATCTTTTTTCCAAGCTCTATTCTTAGAATATCTAGACCAGTCATTAGTATAAAATTCTCTATCACCACCCATTGCTGCTAATAGAATACCGCCACCTGGAATAGTAGCTAAACTTCCGTATGAACCTTGATTACTTGGTAAATATGGATTCTCTTTTTCATTATCTGAAATAAAGAAAATAATATTCTTAGAACCGCCGTGGTTTTTAAATGCTTTTTGTGGGTCATTATCTAAAATAAAGTCTTCGTCTTGAATTTTATCAAGAGCTACTTTAGTCATTTGATAAAAACCTCCAGCTAAAGCAGCTAGATTTTTCTTACCATACTTACCCTCTTTGTTACCCATTAAGATGCTAGCTAAAATCTGACTTCCTAATTTTTCGTTTAAGAATCCGTTTGCTCCAGTAAATGATGCAAATGATTCGTGTATTGAAAATGTTTCCATATTTGTTATTTCTGTTTTAATATTTTCCATTAGACCAATAGCAATCTCTCCAACTTCTCTATCGCCGCTGTCAACGTATCTTTTGTTAAGTATTGCAAATTTAAAACCATCTGCTTTTATCGTATACATTGGCATCATACTATCACTATAGTCGTATTTGTATTTACCTGCTTTTAATTCTTTACCGATTGCAAAGAAATCTCTAGCTTTACCTACTAATTCAGCAAGTTTATCTAAATGGTCACCAGCATCGTCTTTTTCGTTAACTACAGATTCTTTAACCAATTTTGGATTATTATTAATAAGCTCTTTCATATCGTCTTCACCTAAAGATGTAAATCCAAACTCGCCATATTCTTTATCAGCTAATTTATCAGCTTTTTTCATATCGATATGGTCTGCCATATCGTCTTCATCTAAAGTTGCAAATCCGAACTCACCGTATTCTTCGTCAGCAATTCTATTTAATTTGTCCCAGGCTGATTCTTTAGCTTCATTTACTTTAGATTCTTTAACAAGTGTATCATATAATATATCTTGTACTTCACCTCTATAATCAGCATAAACATCTATTTGCCATTCTTGGCCATCTTCATCTTTACCAACCCAGTATTGATCTTGTCCCTCGTTACCGTGGTCATCAATAACATCTTCGTAATCAAATTCTACTTTGTGTTTTTTACCACCATCTTTAAATTCAACATAAGGCCATTCATCTTTAGTAATTTTAATCTTTTCACTAATCTCATCAGATAAAATCATTTCCTCTTCATCAGAGTTTAATTCAGAAAGAATTCTTAGACCCCATTTAGAAAGTTTAATACCGTCTTCAGAAACATTAAAGTATTTTGTATTTCTAGTTCTCCATTGTTTATGGTCACCAGATAATTTAGAAAGAATTTTAGTAAACTCTTCTTCTGTGATTACACCATCTTTTACAGCTTTTAAAATCTCATTTCTAACATTGGCTGTTTTACCTACAGTTCTAGCAGGGTGGTTCTCAGTATACTTTCTTTTGATTTGTATCTTTTTACCTTCTTTTAAGAAATCTTCGAATTTGTTCATGGTTATCTCATTATTTTAACTTTACCCATAACGCCTTCTGTCTCGTTATACTCACGGGCAAATTTAGTTTTAGCATATAATGTTCCCATTGAAAATGAAATCTCAGTTCTGAAGGGACGTTCTTTAACTACCTTGTCGTATACTTTCTTTGCTTCCTCTTCGGTTTTGTAAACCCCTATATGTCTTGTCATGTAGCCGTTTCCTTCGTCAAGTTTTATTTTCTCGCCGTCACACATTACCTCATTATGTGCTTTTACTAGCCAACAGGTTTCTCCTTTAGCAGGAAGTTGCTCGCCCATGTCTTCATACGCCCATTTGTAGGCATAGTAACCGGAGTAGTATTTATATCCAAATGAAACTGATTCATCTACTGAATTACTAAAGCTTTCGAATGTTTGTATTCTTTTCATAGTATTATGCTATATTTGTTTTATATATTCTTAATAAAATCATCGAAGGTTAAGAACTCTACTTCTGTAGATTCTGCCATTACTCCCATCGAGTCTTCTAATTTTTGTTTTAACTCAGCATACATATTATGTAATGGCTTAGGAGTTAGTTTCTTAAATAACTTCTCATCACCATCTAACATTGCATTTCTTACTTGTGTTGCTGATATATTCTTTCCTGTTCTAGGTATTTCAAATAAACCAAAATCATCTCTAACATCTAGAGCATCTCTATATTCTTGTTTATCTACTTGGTAACCATAAGTCTTCATTCTATCACTTCCTGTTCCCCATAATACTGGTTCGTATTTAGGTCTCATTGCATTAAACATAGTGTCAATACCTCCTGTTGGAATTACAAAAATATCTTCAATAGGTAATTTACCTTTTAATCTGTTTATCATAGCTACTTGAGTTGCCTCATCGTAAGGTCTCTTAAATGAATCTTCCTTTTTCTTATTCTTAGCTTTAACTAATAGAATAACTACAGGATAACCATTTTGCTTATGGATTGTTTCTACAACTTTAGCATGTCCTAATGTAAATGGTTGAAATCTACCAACAAACATATTTACTAATTGCTTACCTTTTTCTGGATGGTCTACTTTTAGAGCTTCCATGACTGGTGCTACTTCAGCAGATATTTTTTGATTTACTAAATATTGTTTAAAGTTCATTACGTTATCTTCGTTTGCTTTAGCTAAAATCTTAGCTTCAACCTTTTCAACAATATCGTTTAAAGCAGATAACATATCTCCACTAATAATATCAGTCTCTTTAACTCTCTTTTTTCTAAAAGAACCTAAAGTAATTTTAAACAATTCCGATAAAATTTTATCTTGCACTAAAGTTAGTGTTTTTTCATTTTGTAAGAATTTATGGTTTAATTCAAACATTGGGGATTCTGCAAAATCAGCAGAGTCAAACTTAGCTCCGATATATTTCGTTGCGTTTGATTCAATATATTTATTAAACATTTCAGACATTAATTCTAAATATCTCTTATCAGATTGTTCTTCTTTTAATTCTATAGTATCAATATCAAACTGCATAAAATGTTCTACAATATCTAAAATAGAAATCTGATACATGTCAGAAGGTTTTCTTTCTGCTCTAGGTTTCTTATTAAACTTTTCTAAAACAAAAGACTTAAGGCCTTTACCATCATGAAAATTAACTATGAAACCTGAAACGTCTTTAGAAAGGTCATGCATTAACGCAGAAGCTTTTTTATTTTCATTAAAAATACTATAAACTACTCTTGTAAAAGAAGGTTTATCAGGATTTTCAAATCTATCTTCAAATTCATTTATACTTGTTTCTAAAACATCAATAATAGCTGATTTTTGGCCTGAATGTAAAAGACCCTCAAAAAGAACTGGAGGTCTCTGTACTTCTAATAGATCTGCCCATTTATTTAAAATAGTATTATCTCTAATTACCTTTCTAACCTTATTAGGATTAGATGGTTGTAATACTTGTATATGTGTTAGTACTAAATTAGATTTAGGTAGCACATCATATTCAATATCAATAGTCTTATTATCTCCTAAGTATTCAAAACCAAATTTCCAATCAAATGGCATATCCAATTTAGCCTCTTCTGTTATTGTCTTAAAGTGTCTAATTGCATTTTCGTAGTATCTTACAATAGTACGATCTACCACATTCATTTCTGTTTTAGAACCTGATTTATAGTAAGAAAAATCTGTTTTATTTCTCTTTACGTGAAAAGATGAACCATCTATTTTTTCACTAACAATACATTTATTATTAAGTAAATCCATAAACTCATTAGAGTTAACTCCTTCGAAATATGTTTTTAAATTATGTAGTGCCATTATCTTCCGTATTTTATGATACCCATTAGCTGATTAATTGCAGCAAAAGTACCTGTTAGTTTAAAGGTTTTTCCTTTAAATTTAAAGACCACTCCTTCTGTTGGGATGATCGACTCAATACCACCAATACCCTCTAGTCTTTTTAGTTCTTTTTCAACCTTTTCAATTTGAGTAAGGTCTCCGTTCTTTTTAATCTTGTCAGCTTCAGTTCTAATCTGATTGTGTAATCTTGCTTTCTCAGCATCTGGATTAGCAGCTACAAAATTAGAAGCGTTCTTTAAAACATCTGCACCTAATTCTAAAAATAGATTCTCAAAGGGTAAAATGTTTTCTTTATACTTCTTGTTTCTTTGACCGTCATAATCTTTAACAGCCTTTGCTTGTTCTGGAGTTACTGCTTTCTTTAACTCTCTCATATTAAGAGTCTTTTTATCTAAGTAAGCCCATCTTAAAAGTAAACCCTCTTTAATTACAGGATCTAAATCTGCAAAGTTTTCTTCGATTTGGTTTCTCCACCACATCTCGTGATACATTTTAACTTCATCTTGATCTGATAAACTATAAGTATCTCTTAGTTTATTTATCGCCTTTTCATAATAGCCGACTCTCTCGTCAAAGTTAACGTCTTTAGCTAACTTTAAAATTTGAGGGGGAATTATTGTAAACGTCTTTTGAACATCTGACTTTAATTCTTTAAGTGCTTTAACTAGTTCTCCAGCAACGTTTTGTTTTCCAGTTTGATTACCTTCACCATCTGTCTCTATAATACCATGAAATTGTATAACATCTCTGTCATAATAGATAACATTAGGGTTTTTAGAGTAAATCAGTTCCATATTAACGAAATTTAATCCGTTCGCGAACATTGATTGATCCTTAAGCGCTGGGAGCGCCTCTGCTAGATCTTTAGCAGCAAAGATATATGTTTCTTCAACCAGCTGTGAGGCATGGCCAGTGAACATCTTAATGATACCATTTAGATCTAGTGGATTTATCATTTGCCCTTTATTTCTGGCAAACATTGCTTGACCATCTTTTACAGTTGCAAATAGGTTTTGACCATCGGTCTTTTCAGTTGCAGCCTCTTCGAAATCTAATCCACCTTGTAATGAAGATTTGACAATAGTCTTAAAATCTGCAAAAGTTAATGAGTGGTCATCGAATGGGTGCATCATGTGTCCTGCTGCTCCACCTTCAAATACGAAATCCTCCAAGTTGTTCACCTGGAGTTTCTCGTTTAAAAATTCTGTAAAATTAGTGTATATCTTCATAAGAAGTTTTTAGATTATTTTTATCCTAATGATGCAGTTAGTGCGCCGACAGCAGCACCATAGTCTTCACCATGTTTAGACAATAAACCGTCTACAACTTCTTGTGCTTTAGCTTCATCAAAATCATCTCCGAATGCTTTTCCTAAAACTGCGAATGCGTACTCTTTAAACTCTTCATCAGATTTTACTTCAGCTTCGTTAGTAGGTTGAGCGGACTCGTTAAATAAATGTACGTATCTACTACCCTTTTCAGAATAGATTGAAGTAATTTTAAAATCACCATCAATTTTATTGCCTGTATCTTCTTTGTAATACTTAGCATAGTAAGCTTTAAAGAATAGGTTTGGTTCTAGTTCTCCAAAGAAGTGTGATGATTTACCAATAAAGAATTTAGCTGATGGATAATAGGTTGTTATATCTGCTTTAGTTTCAGCATCTAAAACATCTTTATCAAAATCTTTTACAAATTTAGCCTCAGTAACTTCAGCTTCTTCCTCTTCGTTAGTCATCTTACCTACTTCAGCAGGATCTGTTGCATCAAAATCATCTGGGAATTGCTCCTCAGTTTCATCAGACTCTTCGCCACCTGGAACCTCTTCTCCTGGATCTTCGGCTTTGTCTTCTTCTTTAATAGCTTTATCTTCTTTAATTACAGGAAATTTCTTACCGTTAAACTCAAACTCTTCAGCATCTTCTTCAATTGCTTTAGCTCTTGCAGCTAAGAAAGCATTACCTTCATTCATTACAGACTCATTAGCCCATATTAATTCAAATGCATCTACAATTTTTTGAGCAGTATCACTATGTCCGAATCCATCTAAAAATAAAGCCATACCTTCAACAATACCAATACCTGACCATCCTGCAGCGCTTGCCATGAATGCTCCTTTATCATCTAATAGGTTAATGATTGTTTTCTTACCAACTGGAATTGACATTCCACCAAGGTTATCAAGCTCTACCATTATAGTTGAAAGCTTACCTTTAATTACTTTACTTACTGGCTCTCTATAAGAGTGAAAGTTAGCATCTGTTAAAGATTCTGCTAGCATATATTTACATACTCCTAAAATAATACCAGGTGTTGCTAAGGCAGGATGATCCATAAAGAATTTCTCTAAAGATTTTGCTACTTTCTTAGCATCTCTTGCATTACCTTTACTTGGTTTAAATGCCTCGTTAATTATCATAGATTCAAAAGCTTTCTGTAAACCAGTCTCAGCATAAACATCTGCCATATACCACTTACCATCTCTTTCATCAAATAGGTATACAAATTCAGCGCCTCCATCATAGTTAGCGTCTTTAATAAATTTATTGATTTTTTCAACATCACCATCTAGTGTAGCTTTATCTCCGTAGAATTCGATTTCAGAAAACTTTGGTTTCAAGTAAGAGGCACCTCCTTTCTTAAGAATGTTCTTAACTGCACCAGAATTCATGTAACTCTTCTTAATAGTAGGAAGCATGTGATCTGGATAACCATCATAGTGCATATACACTGATTGGATTTTTCCTTTTTTATTGATAAGACCTATTTGAGATCTTGTACCTTCTTCGATAATTGCTATTGATTCAGAGATTTCAGAAGCACCTAGCTTTCTAAAAAACTTATTTCTATCTTCTTCGTTAAGGTCTTTTATAGACGTAACTCCAAATTCAGCTAGCAAGGTTTTAAATTCGTATGCTGCATCTTCGCGAGCAGATTTTTGTTCTTCTTCTAACTTTGCAGTTGCAGCTATTTTAGATGCATTTGCATAGTCTTCAAAAGATTGTAGTTTTAGTGAACCCATGTTAATAATTTTATTTTATTATTTTAGTATTGTATTATATATCCCCTTCAAATGTGACATTTTTTATCTCAAACGGGAACTTCTGTTCTCTGTAGATCTTTTGTCTAGCCTTTGAATGCCTGATAAGGTAATTATCCCAATCAGGAGATGATAAGTCATCTACGAAATCTATAATATTTACATCCGTTTTTGACTTATGTTTTCTTAGTCCTCTACCAATAGACTGTCTAATAATCACCTCTGATTTAAACGATTCAGTAAAGAATATGTTATGTATCTTGTTAATTGATATACCAGTTGAGAATGTACCATAGGAAGCCACAATAATAATTTCAGCACCTGCTTCCATTTTCTTTTTGTATTCTTCTCTAATATCTTTATCTGTATTACCGTCTACATAGTAAACATTCTTTTCAGACTCTTGACGCAGTTTCTCATAAATCTTTTTACCATGTTCAATCCTATGGAATAGGACAAGACCATTACCCTTAACTCTGGAAATAATACTGCAAATGAATGCAAGCCTACCTGGCGACTGTATAACATAATTGCTTTCAAATTTATAGACGTCTTTACTCTCATATCTGTTTTGGGACATTTCTCTAAAAGCATTCTTTGTACTCTGAGCAGCATAGTCCATTTTTATTACTTTTACTTTACAACCTGCAATAAAACCTTCTTCTTGTAAAAAGTTTGCACTAACCTCTGTAATTACAGGACCAGTATATGCCATTAAGGTTAATCTATCTAAACTACCAGCTTTTGGAATTGTACCCGAAAGTCCAAACCTATAATTAGCTGCTGTACATTTTTGTAGGATAGTTTTAATAGATTGAGATTTAGCCTTATGTGTTTCATCAATAAGTACTGCATCAAATTGTTGGAAATACTCTTTATCTTTTTTGACTAGAGATTGATATGTCCCTATTACTACATTTCTACCCGGTCTAATCTTTTGACCAGAATAAATCTGTTGTACTTTTATATTGGCTTGGTTTCTCCAGTTATAGTCTTGGAAATCTTCTGAACCCTGCACAACAAGTGAAACATTAGGTACAATGAATAGAATTCTACCAGCCTTTTGTTTTTCTAGTAGATATGAAATTACCATAAATGAAATAAGAGTTTTACCGGCTGACGTAGCCAACTCACTTAGACAATTTCTAAATTTAAGGATATTAAATGCTGCTTCGATTTGATAGTCTCTAGGTTGTATCTCTGAGCCATCAAAGAAATCCATTGCCCACTCTTCAAAGTCTGCAGCTTTTATATTAGTATCAAACAGTCTTGTAATGCCATTTAGTTTAAGCTCGTATTTATACTGCTTACACATATTCATTACTTCTCGCCATAGACCAGATGGAATCCATTTATCATCTTTGATATACGAAATGTAACCATCCCATAAACCCTTTTTAACTAGGGGATGAAATCTCCAAGATTCAATACGTCTATTTAATGTGATGTTGAGTTGTTCAACTTCCATTTCAGACGCTTCGTCTACACGCAAAAACTGCTTGTTATCTGTTAACGTTAATTCCACTGATTTTATAGATCTTTTAGAGCCAGTCTATTTCTAATAGCAAAGCCCATATTATCTAATGTTTTTACGGAATCCCTTAGCCAATCCATTTGATTTTCTAAATGTGACAAAATCATATTATCATCTGCTAAGTCATTCTCTAAGAATTTCTCTTTCTGCTTTTCACCTAATTTATAGTCATAATTATAGTATCTAATATATGCTTCTCGGTATCTAGCAGCAATAGCCTTCTTTTGTTGTTTTATTTTGACATTTATATATGCCATTTGATCTACTAGGGTCTGCCTAGAAGATAACACATCTGCAATAGTAACCTCCATTGTGTTTAGATTACGCAGACTTTGTGCTAGGTTTCTAATGGTGACTGACCATTCGTTTCTCTGTGCACTTAATTTTTGATCTAGTGCTAATATCTTATCGTTACTCATTTATCTTTATATTAAAATAGTGACGGTTTGTTCCTATCTGGTTTAATAAACTTTGCGGCCTTTTGGCCCTTCTTAAGTTTAGGTTTGCTAAATTTCATATCGGGATTATCATTTTTAAACTCTGGCATCTCGAAATCAATTAGCATTCTCATCTTCTTAAAGCGGTCACTATCCTTAAAAAAGTCCTCTATATTATCTTCCATTTCCTCTATACGTACCATAAGTCTAAATCGCTTGATGTGAAATAATTTTCTATTTGTTTCCAAGCTGTAGATTTCTGCTTGTAACATACTTTTATCAAATCATTTAGATCTTTGATATTATATGTAT
>Ga0181417_1000391_pt1 | contig 14270 bp, 16 predicted proteins | sample 40SPOviralmetaG_FD_130142 | JGI IMG/M metagenome (GOLD analysis project Ga0181417, IMG submission 130142) | Marine viral communities from the oligotrophic San Pedro Time Series (SPOT) site, San Pedro Channel, CA, USA - 40 SPOT_SRF_2013-02-13 | ecosystem: Environmental > Aquatic > Marine > Strait...
AAATGGAAATTTTACATCTTTTAAACTAATATATATATAATAGTTCTATATAATATATTTAAATTTAATAATATATATATAATATAATCTAGTATAATAAAAAATGTAAAAATTAATTAAAAAATTACAAGGTTTTTAATTTATATTCTTTTCTTCTTCTTTCATTAATTTCTTTCTTATTCTTCTCATACCATTCTTTTTTATATTTTCTTATTTCTTCTTTCTTCTTTAATCTATATTGAATATCATATTCTGCTTTATTATCTTTTCTTTTTATACTGTATTCTTTTGCTTTTATTTTAAATTCTTCTGTATTCTTTCTATTATCATAGTATGCTTTCTTTTTTAATTTTTCTTTTTCTTTATCTAATACAGGGTCTTGAGAGTTTAATGTTGCTCCTTCTTCTTTCATTATGTTATATTCTTCTGTGCATAATTCTAGTTTATTATTACAACTAAAATATTTAACTAGAACCATTTTAAAATTATTCCATCCTCCATTGTCACGAATATACTTATAAACTTTTCTTTCATCATTTAAACTTTTGTTTTTATGGTTTGTCTTTCTTTCATTAAAATTAGTTGTTGAACCTATATAAATTTCTTTTTTATTTAAATCATTACATACGATTTTATAAATTAAACCATTATTATAATTAACCATTTTTATTTTTGTTGATAATATAAATTAAAAATACTAGAAAATACTTAAATTAAAAAAAATACATACAAAATTACATTGTTCTAACTAGCGTATTTGTTGATAAAACTGCCAAATGTTCCACAAATGAATTCACAGTACTTGATTTCTCGTTTCTCACTGCTGGAACGTTTGCATCTGCTGTATTAATAACAGATTTAATATTAAGTGAATAGTCACTATTTTGATAAGGAACAGTGTTATTTAATCCGAATTTGTAATCTACACCAATACCCCTAATATCTGGTCTAAGATTAAAACCTTTACCATTATTAGCATCTGGTGTGAGGTCTGCATATTCATCATCTTGATGCTCACCTAAATATTTTAAAGTTGAAACACATCTTTTTGTTTCTCTTCCTAAAAATGCTCTTTCAAATTGTTTTCTGTTTTCAATATCTGCATCTACAATATTACTTTTATCTCTTAAATTTGCTACGACTACAGCACCTGTTCCGCTTAGAATACGAGAAGAGGGATTAGGTTGAAATTTAATAGGATAAGAAAGAGGAGTTCTAACGTTATCTTTGCCCTGCTCTTGTTCTTTAATTGCTTGAGGCAGTCTGCAGTTATTCTGTTGCACTGTTAAATTGTTTGTTTGGTCTTCATCTTGAAAGAAATTAACAATCGCTTTGACGTTGTTAAGTTGTGGTGTATACGATTTACTGCTATTATCACTATGCACATCATTAACAAGATTGAGTCGAGAATTAAGAAGCATTTTAGATTGATAAGCAGCCAAATCCTGAGAAGTAGGCATTAAATATTTACCTTCTAATTTAAGATTTTTTAAAACATACATCACATTAACAATAGAGGCGTTTGCTTGATTTGCTGCAATAGTTTTAAATCTTTGAGAAAATACAGCACTATCTGGAGATAAATGAAGAGTGATTAATAAACCGTTTAACTCTGAAGCACCTAAATGAAGGTTTTGACTTTTAAGCATATCTACTTCTAATTTTAAAGAAAAATGTTGCCCTACGTGTTTGGATCCAACAGGTAACACTGCTTGTGTAGTGTTAGCACTTAAATTCATTATTCTATTAGATGAAGAAGCAGCAGGACCCTGTGCCAAACCTTGATTAGGTAAAACACCCCATACGTAATCACTTTCATTGTTTGTCCATGCTTCCTTCATTGAAGCATATAAACCATATTGATTAATGTTTGCTAATTCAACATTACTTTTTTTAGATTGAATAACAACTTTTTCTATACAGTTATGAACTCCTCCAAAAGTAGGCATATTAGCGGATGTATAACGTTGAAGATTTGCCCCATTATCATCATCAATAGTTGCCCCTCTAGTGTTATTATATGTGTTATCATTAGAAGTTTTAAGAATAATTTGACCTGTTAAATGAAGACTTTTTACATCTAAAAGACGGTCTGAAGTAGGCACTGAAAACCTCACAGTGTTTTGTCCTTGTTTAAAACTAAAACCCCCTTCAATAGTATTTGCTCCTGTCTGTCTAACTTTACTCTCATTAGTTGGAGCAATTGAAAACGCTTTTTTGCTAACTGGCATTTTTTAATTGTTTTTTTTATTATTTATATAATATTATTTATATTTTATTTTATATTTTATTTAATTTTTATTTTTAAAATTATAACTAGATTAAAAATTTATAAAAACTTAATTACATAACAACTTCTAAAGCATTTTGTGAAATCATAATAGATCTAATAGAAAACACATAAGAAATTAGTTTAGTGTTAAATGCTCTAGCACCACTAAAACCTAATCTTAACTGCCCTTCTGCATCTTTCAATGAAAACACAAAATCTTGACCCCTTGCTAATTCTCTAGCAGTTGTATGTGTTAAATTGTAATCGCACATCTCACTACCTGCACTATCTCCTAGACGTTGCACAACCTTACCTATAGCACTAAATGCTTTAACTGTTTCATTATAAGAAACAATTCGATCTGCGTTTTTTGAAGGGTTGTAATGACGAAGAGGATAAAGTTTATTATTAAAGAAATATTGAACACTATTTAAATTTGTTTCACTTGGTCCATTACCTACATAAGAATTAGGAGCGAATTTATCATTTTCTGAAGTGTTATTAATATAATGAGTAAAAACTGCTTTTGCTCTTTCTGTAATACTTGGCATGTCTACATTATGATTGAGACTAGTAGCGGGCAGGTTATCTAAAAAGGTTTCGTAACTAATAAAATCGTATTGACTTTCTTTAATAACTGCTTTTAACATTTCACGAGGTGGCACAATTTCACATAGTTTTAGTTCAACGTTAGTAAGTTGGTAGGTTGGTTCAACATCAACAGGGTGAACACAACGGACGTTAGTTGATAAATTAAAAGCGGCACCATCGACTGTGATTACTAGTTTACCACCTGTAATAGCAATAACGGTTATATTTCTTTCAATATCCTGACCTCCTCCGTTATCACTTAAAATACGAATTCTAGCACCAACAGTCCAACCACATTGTTGAGGGTCTGCCTGGTCTTCTGTTGATGTTAAATTATTAACATTACCTCCACTATCCTGAATTCTAAAACAATTATTATTCGCTGCTACAGGGTCAGTCATTGTCCTACTGTCTGCTCCATCCTTCATAACCATTCTTGAAAGTACCTGAACGTCTTTATTTAATGTGATTTCGATCCTTAAACCACCTAGTAAAAGAACGGGTGTTAATTTCTCTTCTACACCAAAATGATTAAACACACCTGACTTTAATGCTATACAATACTTTTGAGCAACTCCTTTTTTATTTCCTGTGTTATCAATTGTAAAAAGTTTAGTTGCACCTGATTGTCCTTCTTCTAATCTATTAGGGTTATGTGTTTGCACCCCTGTTGCTTCTGTATATCCTGAAGCACTATACACTCGTAGATTTTCTGTGCAACCTTCTTTAATTACTTTTTGTGCACTATCACGTGTTAAATATTGATTTTCAATATTAGACCACATAGAATAATTTGTTAAACTCTCTAAAAGTTGCCCATTAGAAAGACTGTAAATATCCATACGGTCTATTACACTTGATGCCCCCGCTGTATTATAGAAATTAGCAGGAACTTGAGTCGGATTATGAACATCAAATGAAAGATAACTATCACGACCCTTCACAAATGAGATATTAGGTTTAATATCAAATTGCACTTTTTGCTCACTAGTGAATTCTGTACCATTAGAAGGAAGAAGACTAATATATTTAGTAGTTGAACCTAAAGACATTTTATTTATTTTTATTAGTTTATTTTATATAATACTATTTATATTTTATTTTAATATTTTAAATTTATTATTTTATTAATTTTATTACTAGATTAATTTATAACTAAATTATATAAATTAAATAAAATGAGTTTTATAACTTGTAAGTTATGCGAGAAAGAATATGTATTTTTAACAAATCTTTGTGTTAAATGCCGTCGTGTTAAACATCTTTTATCAATCTATAACGATGATGTATATAAATGTTTAGAACAAGTATTAGTTAGAAATGATAAACAACAACACTATAAACTAAATAAAATTAAAGATAATAATACTACAGATAATAGTAATGATAGAAATTATAAAATAACAAAAGAAATTAAAGAAGAAGACACTAAAACACTAAATAAAAGATGTATGAAAGAATTAAAAACTAAATTAGATACATTAAAAAAAGATTAAATTTTTATAAATTTTTATTTTATATAGTTTTATACACCAAGGCGACCGCCTGAACCTTGTAAGTATAATTTAGTAAATACATAATTAGTTGAACCGCTTTTATTAAATATTTTAATATATCTAGGCAGATTTTCAACACCAATTGCATAAACATAATGTGTAGAAGCAGTAGTCTGACCTCTCAAAATATCGCCTAAAACGTAAAAAGTTCCTCCTGATACATTTGAACCCATTAAAAGAATATCACTTCCTGTGTTTGCGGTTGTTTCACCAAAAAATCTTATTCTTTCGTAATTTTCAGTATCGAATTCACTTGAAAAAGCACTAGCATTAACAGTCACACCTGATAATAGTTGTTTTACTTCACTAGATGTTGCTAATGTGGTTTTAGTTAATATGTTACCAGCAGCAGTAGCAATTGCTGAATTAGATATTTCACCTGCAGCACCACTCGGTAAAGCACTACTTAAAATATCTACGGATAAATGCCCATCTCCATCCACAGCTATTTCTTGTATAGTTCCTCCTAGTGGATTAGTTCCACCTATAGAAATACATTTAGCAGGTCCAGTTGCTCCATCTATACCTATACAATCTTCTACAGATTGTGTATTTGTTTTAACGGCATTTGTAGCAGTTAATATGTCATCTTGTCTTGAAAAAATATTATTTAAATCAGTATGATTAGCAGTTAATAATGCACTTGTTTTTGTTGCTATAGTATCATTAGTAAGTTTCGTAGCATTGCATGAAGTTAAAATGTCATCTTGTCTTGAAAAAATATTGTCTAAATCTGTATGATTAGCAGTTTTTAATGCTGTAATATCTGATGCTATAGTATTAGATTTAGTAGAAATATTATTAGAAGCATTTAATATGTCATCTTGTCTTGAAAAAATATTGTCTAAATCTGTATGATTAGCAGTTTTCAATGCTGTAATATCTGATGCTATAGTATTAGATTTAGTTGAAATATTATTAGAAGCGCTTAATATGTCATCTTGTCTTGAAAAAATATTATCTAATTTTGCCTCTACTTCGTCCTGTGATACGTATAAATCGCCTCCTACTTCAATAGATGCTTTTATATTTGCTGTATTTGTTTTAATTGCTTGTAATTCCGTCGTTTGACTATTTAAGATTGTTTCTACATCTACTATATTTCCGTCTATTGCCTGTAATTGTGTTAAAACGTCATCATCACTAACTTTTAATTCTAGTTGATTATTTAACTGTAGAAAATGTGTTTCGTGATTTGATGTTGCTTTTTCTGCGATTACTTTAACGTTTTGATGCTTTACTATTCCTGCCATTTTTTTAAATAAAATTATAATATAAATAAGGTAAATATATTAAAAATTATAAAAATTATTCTATTAAATTTATTGTGATAGCGAAATCTTCCTCGTCACTTAATCCTAACTCCTGCTCTATTTTAAAAAATAAATCTGTGCTACAATCACTCCTTATTATGTTAAATAAACGTTCAAGCAACTCGTCCTCTGATGTGTATGCGTTCATTAATTCTTCTCCTGTCCTTGCTAAACCGTAAAATTTACCTAGCATTTTTCTATATCTTAAAATCTCTTTGTTTTGTTTTTTTAATTGTTTATCTTTTTTATCTATTAGAATTTTAAAATCACTACAAATATCTAAATATGCTTGTTCTGTTACTGTTTTTGGTTCTTCTTTCTTCTTATCCATTATTATATTTACTATAATTATTAAATAAATTAAAAATAAGTAATTAACTAGAACAATTATTAGTTTATTTGTTCTCATTTTCTATATAACTAATATGTTTTTTTGATTTTATATGTTTGTTATTACTTTTTTGAATTATAGCACCACAAACACATTTAATTTTTTGTTTTGCTTTTTCTGCTATTCTGTCTTTGTTTTTTTCGTAGTATTCTTTTGTATATTCTTTATAATATTCTTTCATTTTTTCGTAGTTTTTTTCTTTATTTTTATCTCTATATTCTTTTATTTTTTCTTTGTTTTCTTCTCTATATTCTTTAGATTTTTTTTTATAGTGTTCTTTGTTTTTTTCGTAGTTTTCTTTTTGTTGTTGATTTCTTTTTTCTTTGTTTTTTTCATAATGTTGTTTTGATTTTCTTAACCTTTCCTCCTTATTATCTTGATAATATTCTTTGTCTGTTCTCCCTGGTATAATTTTATTAACTATATTTAAACCCTCTTCCCTATACTTTTCTATATAATATCTTTCTCTTTTATGTAATTCTTGTTTATCTTTACATTCTATTTTTTCAACTAGAACTATAATACAATCTTTTAAATCAACACCTATTTTTTTACTCATACAACTATGATGTTTAGACCTATGATGATGCATTCTTTTATATAAAGGTTGTATTGTACTTCCTATATAAAAATTATCATTATCATCGTTAACAATTTTATATATCTTTGATTGTGAATAATCAGGCATCGTTTATTATCGTTTTTATAATTAATATTATCTAGTTATTATTTAAGTTATTTTTTACTTTCATTTTGATTTATTATATGTTATTAGAGATATTCTATCTTTTAACCATTTTTCAGGTAATATGTCGTTTGAATGGTATGTATCAACCACATTAAAATATAAGAGACTTTTGTTTGTTTTTAAAGGGATACTTACTCCAAATTCAGGCAAATTCAAGTTACTATATTCAAATTCAGGATTTTCTGTAAATACCATAACACCACCCATTTTAAAAGAATTGAATTTGTCCTTATGGCAACTGCTACGTAATCCATAATTTAGTATTATTTCACTAAAATATGTATCTAAAAAATTCTTTTCATTATTACGACCCTTAATATAATTTTTAGTTACTTTATTAATTTTCTTTATTAAGGGTTTCATATGCTTATCAACTTCTTTTTTATTGATTATATAATATTTTGAATTATTATTTAATATAGTAGAATTTATAGGGTTAGAAAAAGCATATTTGATTTTATCATTTTTTACTGTTCTAGTTTTTGCTTTATTAAATTGTGTTACATCTTTTAAATATTTCTTATAACAATTTTGTAGTTTATTTTCATCAAGCACACCTGCTATTGAACCTCGATTTTGACTAACATTTGATTTAAACTTTTTTATTATTTTAAAAAAATCTTCTGTTATTAAATGTTCTATTTCTATATTATGAAATAAGATACCCATAGGTATTGAATCCACTTCTAAAATATAATTGGTTTCTTTATCTAGTTCATTATTACTAAAATCATAATATAAACCCTCCTTTATTTCTTCTTTTGTTCTTTCTAATTGAATTATTTTAAAAGTATCATTCATATTAAAAAGTAACTAGATTATAAAAATTAAAAAAATACTATGTTAATTATTACTACTATATTTTTAGTATTTATTGTTTATTATCCAATATATAAAGTAATACATGTAACAAGTAAAGAAGGGTTTAATTCTTAAAATAAATCGTCTTTTCTTTGTTTTTTCAAAAAACCTTCATAAAGTTTTATTAAATCTTTTTTGGTTGAGGTTTGTGCTTTACTTCCACTAAATTGTGCTGGTAATAGTGGTGTTTTTATTTTTTGAACTTCATTAAAAATTCTTTCTGGAACTCCTTTTAATTCAAATAATAAACCTAAATTATTAGTTGATAATTTATAAACATCTTTCAAATAATCTTTTTGTCTCATACGTTTACTTATTTCTGCTTTTATATTCTTTTCTTTATCTGTTTGTTTTTTATTTGTTCTATATTTTTTATCTGTTTCTATTTCATTAATTTTTTTTAAATCGTCTATTACTTGTCCTGTTTTTTTTAATCTTTTTTCATCTACTGTTTTTAAAAAATCTAATGTTTTTACTAATTTATCTATATCTTGTTGTCTTTCTTCTAATACATTATATGTTCTATTCTCTGTTCTACTTTCAATTAATCCTAAACCTCTTTTAAAAATATCTAATCTATTATTGTTTGGTGAAATATCATTTTCTTTTGCCACTTTATTAATATCATTAGTAAACTCTTTTGCCAGATTTTCTAAATTATAAGGTATATCACTATCTACTAGATTTCTTTGTAATACATTTAATTTTTTAATTATTGTTCTTTTTTCTTTTGAATATTCACCTTTTGGAATGGTTTTATAATCTTTAATTAAATCATTTTTAATATAATTTTTAATTTTTTGTATAGGATTTATAATTTTAGATTGTTGTTGTTTTGGTGCTTCTTTCTTTTTATAGCCTGCTTTGTCTTCATCCTTTAATTTAAGCGGTTCTTTTCTTTTTATATGGTCTTTTATTTCATTCATATAAATTTCTAGTCTTTTTTCTACTTCTTTTTTATCTCCATACATCGTCCTATTTACTATTTTATCTCTTAATTCATAATATAAACTACTTTCTCTATATTTTCCTAATCTACTTAATTTTATATAATCATCTTTTTCTAATTTAGTTTTATTATCTTTTAAAAGTTTTATTATTTCTTTTTGTTTTTTGTGATTTTTTTCATCTAGTATATCTTCCTTATCTTTCTTTTTAGGTTCTTCTTTCTTTTTAGGTTGTTTTTTTGCTGGTGTTCTCTCACCCCTCAGTTTTTTGCTTCTTCTTTACCTAATGCTAATGCCCTTTTAAAATCTTCATCTGTCATTGGTTTAATTTTAGGTCCTTGTGATTTAGGTGCTTGTTTTGCTAAAGGTTCAAAAAATTCTTTACTCTTTAATTTTTTAATTTTCTTTTTAATTTTTTCTCTTTTCTCTTTGTCTTTAGTTTGTCTTAATTTGAGTTCTAGTTTTTTGATTTTAGCGGCGTTTTCTGTTGCGTCATCAATTACATCTTTTTTCTTTTCTTCTTTTTTCTTTGGTGCTGGTTTTGGTGCTTCTTTCTTTTTTGGTTGAAATGCTGCTAATGCTTTAAATTTTGCTCCTTGATTGCCTTTTGTTGTTTTTGATAATTGTTTTAAATATTCATCCTTGCCACCTGCTTTTTTAATCATTTCTTGTAATTTTCTTTTTTGTACTTCTGAGTCTGGTCTGCCTTTTTTCTTTGGTGCTGGTTTTGCTTTAGGTGCTACTCTAATTTTAGTTTTTGGAGTTGCTATTTTACCTAGACTGCTTTTTATTTCTTTTTCTTTTTTCTTTTTTTCTTTTGGTGCTTCTGTGATCGTAATAGAAGGTATTTTAAGTTTAGTAGGTTTCATTTTTAATATTGATTTTTTTCCGTCTGCTGTTGTAACGGTGAGAGGTTTTTTAACACGTTTTTTGTCTGTTTTTGAAGGTGCTTTTTTAGGTGCTGGTGCTGGTTTGGCTTTTGCTCTATCTGCTTTAATTTTATCTGCTTGCTTCTTAATTTGTTCTTTAATCTTTAAAACTGCCGCTGTAGGTTTTGATTTTCTTATATCTGGTTTTGCTGTTGGTTTTGCTGTTGTTGGTTTTGCTGTTGTTGCTTTTGCTTTGATATGTTTAAAACTTCCTATGTGTTTAGGTTTAACCATTTCGTTTATAAGTTCTGGTTTCTTCATCTTGGTAACCCCTTTAATTTGTGATTGACTAATAAACTTTCTTAGTTCTGCTGCTGTATATGTTTGTAAGATTGCTCTCATATTATTTTTTTAAATTTGAGTCTAGTATAATAAATCTAAATATTATAATATTAAAAAAAAATGTTTAAAAAATTAATAAAAAAAATAAAGTGTAAAATTGTATGCTGTTATAAAAGTGAATGTTCTTTAAATGAAGAAACTAAAAAAACTAAAGAAGAAGTCACTTAATTAATACCACGGACTTCCACTACCACACCTACAACTTAAATCATGCTTACCACAACCACTGCACCTATCATTATCTACTTCTTTCTTTTCTTCTTTCTTTTCTTTCTTTTCTTTCTTTTCTTTCTTTACTTTCTTTTCTTTCTCTTTCTCTTCTTTCTTTTTAGCATTTCTCACTTTATAAATCGTATTATAACGATTATTCATATATTCTCTACGTTTTTTTAATTTTTCTTCTTTTTCTATTTTTTCTTCTTCTGTTAATTCTTTTTTATCAACTAGAAACTTTTTTCTATAATGTTTTTTGCATACTGCTAAGTGCTTTTGTTTCTTTTCTTCTAACATTGTTTTAATCTGTTCTAAAGTCATTTCTTCAATCTTCATTTTTGATTTTTTATATTAATATAAATATTAAATCTAGTATATAATAACACTAGATATTTATTTAAGTTTTTTTTTTAATTAATATATAATTATAATTATTCTTTATTTTTTTAATTTAAAATATATTTTACTATTATATAGTTATAAACTAAAGAAAATTAAATTTATAAAATGAATAAATTCGAAATTGTTAATAAAGATGTTTGTTTAAAGTTAAATAAACTTAATTTTTCTAATTTTAAGGTTGAGTTGTTTGATGATATTCATTTTGATTGTGTTAATAAATCAGGAGAAGATGAAGATATTCAGAAACAATATACTCTTTTAAAACAATTTACAACTGATATGATTAAAAATAAATTCTGTCTTAAAAAATCATATAAATTTGCTAAAAACAATGATAGTGGTCGTTTATTCGTGCAAAATGGAGGCATACAGAGATTACACCACAAAATAAGGGGTGTTTTATGTGATAAGATTTATACCGATTTAGATATGGTTAATTGTCACCCTTCTATTCTTCTGTATCTATGTAATGAAAATCATTATCCTTGTAGTAATCTTCTTTATTATGTTAATAATCGAGATACGTGTATCAATGAATTAATGAGTGCTATTAATTGTGATAGAGGACAGGCAAAAAGGGTTTTTTTAATGTCTATGAATAGTGAAAAAACACAAAAAAAATATAAACAGAATGGTAAATGGTTGAATATTAAATATTCTTTTTTTCATCAACTAGATGCAGAATTTAAAACTATTCAGAAATTATTTTTAGATAAATACACAGACATTAAAACTAAATTAATTAAATTAGGAGAAAATGATAATTTACAAGGTAAAGTATTAAATAGGGTTTTGTGTGATTATGAAAATATTATTCTTAATGAAGCTATTAATAATCTTAGAGAGAAAAAAGCTATTTTTAATGTTAATAAAATGGTTTTGATGTTTGATGGTTTTATGGTTGAAGATAATAAAGATAATAAAAAAGTAGATGATATTATAGAGTTATTAAATGTCAATAAATATGGTATTAAATGGAGTAAGAAAGAACACGATATAAGTATATTATCAAATTTAGAAGGTATTAATACTGAAAACAATGAAAATGTATTAAGTGGTTATTTTGATAGTATACATGATATTGCTATATATCTTAATGATACACTTTTTAAAAATAAATTAATAAGTTGTAACGGTATTCTTTATTATGCAGATAATAATATATTAAGAAGTGATGAAAAACAAATTAAACTTATTATTTCTAATATTATCTCAAAACAGGATTTATGGTATAAGTCTGTTTTTGGTTATTTACCTTCTAAATCTAATATTAAAAATATAGAAGATACATTTAAATGGATTAGAATGAAAGTAGAAGAAGATAATAATTTTTTGAATAATGTATGGAACCAAACACTTCATAAAATTTGTTTTAAAAATGGTTACTATGATTTTAAAGAAGGACAATTTTTTAAAGATTATAATAATTTATATACACCTATACTTATTGATAGAGATTTTAAACTAGACTCAAATATTAAAATAAGAGATGATATATTTAAAAGGGTGTTATATCCTATTTTTTCTATTGATACTAAACAAGAAAATTTTAGAGAAAGTGACAGATTTAAATTAATGGAATATATGCTTCATAAATTTGCACGTGTTATTTCAGGACATATAGAAGATAAAAACTGGTTTAAATTTGAAGGGTTACGTGATAGTGGTAAAGGTGTTTTTTCTGATTTATTAAAAAATGCTTTTGGTAAATATATTCAATCAACTAATGCTTCTAATTTTATTAATAAAAGAGGCGATGAAGACGCAAAAAGTCTTAGTTGGATTATTGATTATCAATTTAGCAGATTAGCAGTAACGCAAGAAATACAATTAGAAGAAGGTAAATTTATAGATGGTAATAAAATTAAAAAGTTTTGTAGTGGTGGTGATTGTTTTAGTGCTAGAAAGAATTTTAAAGATGAAATAGAATTTAAAATTCAATCTTCTTTATTAATCTGTTGCAATGATATGCCTGAAATTAAACCAACAGATGCTATAGAGAAATGTATATCTTTTAAAATGACTTCTAAATTTGTTAAAGATATTGAGAAAGAAAGCAAATATAGCAATTTTCAATATTATAAAGCAGATGGAACACTTAAAACTGATTTTATTAATAGAGAAGAAGTAGTTAATGAATTTGTTTTATTATTAATAGATTATTATAAACGAGATAATACAGCATATCCTCAAAGTATTTTAAATACTATAAATGATTTTGATGATGAAGATGACGAAGAAAAACTGTTATCTTTATTTGATATTAACCAAGATACTAAAAATATTAAATTAACTAATAAAGAATTAAAAAGAATTGTTAAAGATAATTCAATTAGTATGACTATGAAGAAAGCGAAAGAACTTTTAATAGGTAAAGGTTGCAGTTCTTATAGAACGGATAAAAGCAGAGGTATAAGAGGTGCTTCTGAAATAATTAATTTTGTTGATGATGAAGATGAATGAATTATTTTTATATAATTATGAAAATGACAAAAAATGACAAAAATGACACTTTTATTTTTACTTTTTGGTTTTGTCATTATTTTTGTCATTATTTTTTTTACCTACCTTTTCTTTATTCTTACTATACTATTATAGATTAAAATGACAAAAATGACAAAAATGACACTTTTTTTACAAAAAAGTAAAAAAAAAATCGAGCAAATTCTCTCTAGAGGGAAAACACTCTAAGAAAAATAAAGTTTGAAATTAAAAGTGTCATTTGTCATTTAAAAAAAAATTAAAGGGTGGTATTCATATAAAAGGTAGGCAATGACACTTTTCTGACACTTTTTAAAAATGACAAAAAAGACAAAATAAAACGTCATTCATAATTATATATTAATAAAAAGCAATTTAAAATATTACTAGATAATATAAAGTATATTAAATATGACTAAAAAAAGATTAGGAAAAAAGGAAACAGAGAAAAGATTAAAAGTAACAAATGATTTATATGATAAAATTTTAGATATAGAAGAAGAAATTGATAGGTTACAAAAAGAAAAGCAAATAATAGAAAGAAAGAGAGAGAAATTATATAATCAATATATAATAGATGATGGTGGTTATATTTTACCAAAATAAAAATTGTTTATATTCTCTTTATAATAAAACAAAACTAACTAATTAATTTTCTTCATTAAATTTAATAATATCTTTTCTATCTTTTCTACTTTTAATATTAAGTAGTCTATTTTTTCTAATTTCTTTTCTTTCTCTTTAAAATACTTTATATATTCATTTTCCTCATCTTCTTTAGTAATACCCATTTTTATTAATTATTTATATACTAGATAATATAAATTGAAAATTTAAAAAATATAAAAATTAAACTATAGAATTATTATTAATCTTAATTAATCCTGCATCTATTAAATTTTGTAACTCTTCCTTTTTTTTCTCTAAATCTATTTTTTCTTTTATTTCTGTATCTTTTTTCTCTTGCTCTTCTTTTTCTTTCTTTAATTTTTCTTTCCTCCTTTGTTGATATGCTCTACTCTTATCTAAATGTAAACGCCATTTAACAGGATCGTTTCTAATTCTATCATAATAGTTTTTTTGTGCTCTTTTAGTATATTCTTGTCTAGTCATAATTATATACTTTATATATATATTATATAATTAAGTAACTATATTATTTAAATTAATTAAACGAAGAAAATAAACTAGATATATTTATTTAAATATTAATTATAAAATAAT
>Ga0181417_1000392_pt1 | contig 14268 bp, 32 predicted proteins | sample 40SPOviralmetaG_FD_130142 | JGI IMG/M metagenome (GOLD analysis project Ga0181417, IMG submission 130142) | Marine viral communities from the oligotrophic San Pedro Time Series (SPOT) site, San Pedro Channel, CA, USA - 40 SPOT_SRF_2013-02-13 | ecosystem: Environmental > Aquatic > Marine > Strait...
GAAATATATATATACGATCACTAGCCAAGGGGGTCGCACCCTCGGTCTGTCGGCCCGAGCGTAGCGAGGGCATGTATTCCGCCCCGCAGGGGCGAATATTAGAATATGCTAATATTCTAATGTGGATAAACCTGTGGATAAACTGTGGATAACTCTCCGCCCCGAAGGGGCGGGAATATTAGAATATGGTAATATAGTAATGTGCTTGTGAGAGAGCCTTATAGCCCCGTTATGGAGCTATAAGGCGGAGTAACTACCTACTATGGTAGTAACTTGAAATGATCTAATATAATGAGTATAGGCCATACCATAAGGGCTAGTACGCCTATAAATATTATAAAGATCAAGAATATTAGTATTGCATCAATCATAATAGCCATTCTCCATGTCCATTAGACTATCTTCGTGGTCTTTTGCTTCACTTTCAGGTATTTCCCTAATTGAGTTCTTTACATATTGACCGCCTAAAGCCCAAGAGTCATGCTTATGCACTCTCTCATCACTTGTGCCAAGCTCAATAGCTTCTTCTTCGCTATCCGCTCTAACAGTAAATGTTAGGTTGTGGATAAAATCCACGTCTAATGTATATAGTTTTTTCATTTATTTACTCCGTTTGTTAGCGGGGCATCCATGCCCCTGTTAGTTATTCCTTTATTACCAGTTTCTGACACCTCGTTCATCACGCTCTGGAACTTCTGTATAACAGTCTTCAGATAATTTACCAGAAACTTCCTTAACTGAATAAACTCTTATTGCATCGGGATTACGCCCTTTATCGCCGTTTAATTCCCTAGTCAATTTGCGAGCTAATTTTTTAGCATCATCGCGAGATTCTGCCCCAACATCCCATATGTCAGAATATTCTTCTGTTATTATTACTCTATATTTTTTCATTTGTTACTCCGTTTTTAAATTAGGTTAATTCCTAATATGTAACCATTATATGAAATTAAATGTATAATGTCAATAATAATATTAAAATAAATATAATTATTTATCTTGACTATTATTATTTAATTTAGTATAATATATATATACGCTGCAGAGTTTTCGTTGATCTGATAATCCACCCCTGCCCGTATCAAAAATCCAATTTCATGAAGGGAGGGAATATTAGTATTTGCTAATATACTAATAAACGGAGGGAATATTAGTATATCCTTATATACTAATGGAAGGCATATTAGTATTTGCTTATATTCTAATGAAGGTATATTAGAATATTCTTATATACTCATATAGACCCTATCACATAATCCAATAAAAGTCAATATTGTTTTTTATATTTATTTATGTTAGGCCAATTAAAGCGGTATATAGGCCGTATTAGTATATGCTTATATGCTAATAAACGATATATGGCGTGTGTGTGTGCTATATTAAACCTCTTTCCATATCTTCCCGCCCTCATAGTCTAGTATCTTAAAAGGCTTGTATAACGGGTATATAGGCTTTATATGTATATGTACAAACGGTCATTGGTTGTTTCTGCGGTCTTCTGATTTCATTAGACCTGTATAAGTATATTAGGATATTCTAATATAGATTGACAATAAAAAACCTGGATTAAATTAATAGTCCAGGCTCTTATGGTTATATATGGTTATTTATTAATATATTGTACTGTATAGCTCATTACCAAGTATTGTTTTGAGTATATCCTGCGATCTTATCTCTAATATATCGTTTATATCGTTGTGTTTATCTTCATCTTCTATATCAAGTGCACACTCATTAGATATTAAATTCCCATTTCTATCTGTATACCAATATTCCATGAATTCATCATAAAAACATCTATTATTGATATCGGGTATATTATCGAGTTTATCTCGGACTTCATTAGCTATTTTTGAAAAATCAAAAGTATAATCTTCATCTATCAAAGTTCCATAAAGGCTATGGTTTAATAAACTTATATTATTAATAGTTTCTTTATCTAATAAAGTTATAAATTTATCATGTATTATTTTATCTATATTCATATTTTGGCTCCTATTTTCATTAATAATTTTAGCTATTCCAACGCTATTCCCATTATAATCGAATAATTTGACTTGCTCTCGATTTAAAAAATCATGATTATCAATCAATTCTTTTAATATCCTTGATATCTCCATGTTTTCATCAAATTCAAAGGCTTGATTATCTGTATTTATTTCAATATTTATTTTCATGTTTTACACTCCTATTTATATAATTTAATGTTTTAAGATCACCTTTATATTTATTTATATTATGATCCTTTGTTTTTGGTTTATTATTATTTAATTGATTTTTTAAAAAACGTTTACATTTTTTAACATAATTTTTAGATAGTTCTTTATTATCATATATAAAATAGTTTAATAAGTTATTATGTTTACTTCTAATTGTCATTTAATCACCTCTATTATCTGCGTTTCTTTGCTGCCTATCGTGTAACAGATCATGCAATCTTTACATTTCCCGCTACAATTAGCCTTTATATTGCTGTCTTTGTTAATAACATTGAATGTTTTGTCAAAATGTAGCGGTATTTTATCCATTGGTTTATCAAATTTAGAATTACTAAATATTAATATTAGATTTTTAGGTTTTTTATGTTCTTTAAAATATCTTTTAATTAGATCATTTCTTTTAGTCCAAAGTGTGAACGTAACATCTTCATTTTTATTGCATATATTCATGAAGTTAACCAGGTGAATATCGTTTATTAATTCACCGTGTGAATGAAATCTAACAAAATTAGTATTATAAAATTTAGGTAGTAGATCATAATCTATTATTGATTTACTTAACTTATCTGAGTTTTTTTGCCATCCTATGCCATTAGATTTCCATCTGTTTATCTGTTTACGGCTATAGCATTTACCTTTAAAAGAACATTTTGTCATACAGTAATCATTTGTTAATGTATTGGTATTGATACTATTAATAAATTGCATCTTACCATTGCCGCTTGTAATTCTTATATATTGATCCATTTTTTAACCTCTATATTATTTAATTTCATATAGAAATATTAACATCATTTCAAGTAAAAATAAAAATTATTTTTTATATTAGAAATTTATAATATTCTAATATTTTAATATTCAAATATTCTAATATTTGGCCGCTAAAATTTTAAAAATTGTATAAAAAGAGGGAGGGAGGGAAAGGGAGGGAGGGAAAACAAAGGCGGGTATTATCCCGCCATTGCTCATTCTTTTATTATATAATAATCTGAACTTTTACATCTCGGGCAGAATGTAAACCTTTCTCCCGTTTTATTATCATATATAAACGAATTACTCTCGGCCGAATAATTAGAGGTGTAATCACATTCCATGCATTGAGATGTGCAATCATTTTCTATATATTCCCATTCGTGTTGATTTGGATTTTTAATTTCAATCATAATTGCATCAACCTGTAGCTAAAAAAGTAATTATCATCATAATTAAAAGTAATTCTATCGCTTCTATCATGTTAATAAAGTGTCCTTTTGCACTCAAATTTTATCTCTAAATATACATCTGAGCAACCTAATTGATCTTCTAGAATATTATCAGACTGTTGTATTACAAGTCTGCATAAATCCTCAATCCCGTTGTGAGTGTGTCCGCTAAACACAACCTTTTTATCTAGTTTAGGTATTTTATACTTTATTCTTTTTTGGGTTTTCTTATCCCAATAATCCACATCTCTATCAACCCTGGTTATTGTTAAATCACTTACATCTATCATGCTTGATCTCCTTTGTTTTTTGGCCTGTTATATCTAATATTTCATATCTAGTTAGACCGCTTCTAGACTTGAAATTCTTTATTGCTTTTTCAGTAGTTATCTCTCCGAGTTCTTCGAGATCATCAAAATATTTATTGTTAAATAATTTACTCATCATCTTTCTCCTCTACATCAGTTATAAACCACTCCCTATGATAAACATTTTTATCATGGTACTTCGGTACTTCATCACTTATAACACAAGCTCCATACTCATCTACCATATCAAACACTTTTTGTTTTGCTTGTTCTTTACTATCAGCTTTTACTTTTACTGAAAAACCCTCTTCAAAATTTACTCCTACTCTATATTCTTTACTCATCATCTTTCTCCTCTAAATCTTCATAATAAAATATTATGACACCCTCCAAATCTCCTTTTTCTCCTACATCTTCTGCCATTTCTAATGAGTCATACCATGCCCAATTACTATGACCATACTTACTTCTACAATAATCATCTATTACATCTGATAGACTTGTGCATTTATCTAATTTTATTGATTTATTTTTCATAATATCGCCTTATTTTGTTAATTTCATGTTCATACACTAGAAACTCATCTTCATCTTCCCACATAGCTTCGGTTTCCTCATTCTCCATGTCTTTATCATTGATATCTGCCCCTCTATCTTCATTATGTTGTATGAGCCACTCCTCCATGCTCAATGTTGTAGTACCCTCGAAACTTCTTTCGATTACATCTGCAGGTGTATCATTATAATCAAGTGTTCCACCTATATAAAATATTGTTCTAACTGTTGTCATTGTTTTCTCCAATGTTAAATTATTAGGATATATAGGTTTGTAAAGTGTCTGCATACTGACCAGTACAATTAATTTGTATGCTATTACCTATCTATCCCACAAGTAGCCTATATGAGTAAACTACCTGACTTTTACTAATTTACTAAGGATAGACAGTCGGGATTTCCCTTTTAGCCATGTGCTATCTGTCTATCCACTTACCAAACAAGATCAACTTGTTCCATTTCAGATAAAGGGTAAGTTTAGTTATCTTTCCTATGTATTAATATTAATGATATTTATATTAAAATCAAGAATTAATTTCATTTAATTTTATATAAGAATATTATTATATTCTAATGTAAATCTATATTAGTATATTAGTACATTCTAATATTCTAATATTCTAATATTAGAAAACTCTAATATAGATTTTATTTGCGGGTGAGCTTTGGAAAGATGGAAGGAAGGAAGGCAAACATAACACCATGATACAATTATGTTTGCCCAGTTACATCCTTCGATATGTAAACAATACTATGAATCTTCTTTTGATTCAAGATTATTTTCTAGCTCCTCTAGTCTTTTTAGCTTCTCTTTAGTGCCATAGTATCTAGATTTACTAGCTTCTTTTAAGTGTTCGATGTTTTTTAGATAGTATTCTTTACGATATGCTTTTTCAGCTGCTATCTCATCATCGGTCCTTAGTTTTCTTTTTTCTTTTGCTGCGGCCAGTATCTTGTCAGCGGTCTTTTTATACTGCGCTTTGTTCCTGGCATCAATTTTTTCCTTGTTTTTCCTGTAATACTCAGGGTCGTATTTACTCACAATTTTTCTCCTTGTATGCTTTTACAAAACTATCATGTTCTTCTTTAGAGAAGACTCGGTTAGGCTCTTTAACCGCAAGTTCTGCAATATACTTTTGCCATGCATTTTCTACGCTAACTCCTGTGAAGATAGCATCCCAGTTGTTTCTGAGTTTTTCATCAGAAACTTGACTAGGCCTTTGTCTGCTTCCTTTCCCCATAACTACCAAGGAATACCATCATCGGTTTCATTAGTATTTGTTACAGGCTCTCTTACAGGCTCTTTTGCAAGTACGCTTTGATCTTTGCTCACAGGTGGCTCAGATTTAAGCTGTATATTGCCATACACAGTGCCTTTTCGAGATTTATTTACAAAGATAGCTGCATCGTATGTCTTTGGGTTTTTGTTTTGTTTATTACTATCTTCTACTTCTTTATTACTGAAGATAGGAACGTTTTTGCCATTTTCTTCTGTTTTTCTAGCAATCATATCAAGAAAAGCAGCTGTTTCAGGCTCATCTTTTATATCATCGCTAACCCATACTGTTAAATATTCGGTTTTTACTGTCATTTTAAGCTCCGTATACTAAGTTAATGTTTAATTTACCACTATATTGTGTTGGTTTGCCAAGTTCATGCTTGCCTAACAACGCCAAAGAATAGTGTTCTAAGTTGTCAATCAGATACTGCTCGTAATCCGCACTTCTCTCGAATGTCCATATTTTAGATTCTGTAGGATTCCAATTAACTAAATCTACTTGTTTTACAGGTATATTTAGCATATTAAGTATCATCATTTGGCCCGCTATCTGTGGTAAATATTGTTTTGGGAACTCAGGATACAATCCTTGGCCCATTTTACTGCATTTTACCTCAATAATTCGGCTATCATCCATTGATAAACCATCGGGAGTTGTTGATATATCTACCACAACATCTTCTCTAAGATTTAACCAGTCCTGAATTACATAATTCTGCTGATTATCTCCATAGTCTTTACACATTTCTTGATTTACCAAGATATGTTTAGCAATACCGCTCATTTCATGCTTGTGGCCGTACTCAATATAAGGTAAGGCTCTATCAGATATAACTGGTTCAGTATTGTTAAGATCATGCTGTAGTCTTCTTGCTCTTTCTGTGGGCGACATATAAAATTGGCCCGCAGATTTGTATTTTAATCCAAAAGCATAGTCTTTAAACAGACTACTTCTCAGATTGTAACGCTTTGGCAAGGTTTTGCTCATTGGTTTTGCCATCTTTAAGACCTCCTTTTTTTATTTCATTTGTAACAGCTTTAGATTTATCTTTAGCTGAATCAATGTTTTTAACACTTGGATCAGTTATCTTTGTTTCTGCGCTCTTTTCAGCAGCATTCCCATCATCATCATAAGAAGGCAATGCAAACAAAGACTGTAAACCATAGCGTTTAGCATAAGTTATACCTGCTCCAAGTGCTTGTGCGGAGTTAGTATCTCTAACAATTACTGGAACAGTAGACTCTATAGTTGCTTCATCTTCAATATGACTAATAGTTGTTTTAACCCATGTATGACTTTCACTAAATCCAATACTTTGTGTATATACAAGACCTAGTTGAGCAGCGGGTTCTAGCGCAGCTATTACATCTTCTAAAGATGAATAAGTTGATTTAAAATGCGGATTAGTACCACCTTTTGTTGCATGAACAGCAAGTTTTTGGAACTCGTTCATTGCTATTTTAAGTTTATTCATAATATTTCCTCAAATATTTAGTTAATTATAGAGATGATATCATATATTCATTTTTGTACAACCTTTTATTCGGGTTTATTTTCTGTTAAGATTATGTTAATTAACTAACTATGAATGATATGGATAATAAAGAATTTAGCGCTTTTATTGATGTTATAGAAAAACAATACCCAAGACAACAACCATTAAATGATGTGCAAAAAGGTATGTTTTGGCTAAGTCTTCAGAAATTTTCATTAGATGATTGTATGGCCGCTTTTGTATTACATTGCGAGAGCAAAGATGGTGAGTGGAAACCGCAAGTCTGTCATATAACCAAGTCATTGAAAAATACTGAGGTTTCTATAAGATCAACATTCAACGATTTTTTTAAACATAAAGAGGTCAAAGATGAGAGAGCAATAAAAATATATAAACAAATGGGCGGGAGAGAAATGCACAAACTTCCTGAATATGTAACAAATAAAAAAGAGGATTTATTCGTGGAGCTTTACATGGCCGAAGAATCTCAGGAAACTTTTGCCGAACTTCCTAATAAATTAAAAACTAAATTAATCGGAGTTAAAAAATGATAAGACTAGGAGATATTGAGCTTGAAAAGGCTCTTATAAATTGGAGAGAGAAAGCGGGAGAGTTAGCAGATGCTGAATCTAACTATCAATACTATGAATCAATGATGAAAGTTACTAAAGCTACTGTGTTTCTAGAAACTAAGGATCAAGGTTTAACTGTTAAAGATAGAGAAGCTATGGCAGAAGTGCATAAAGATGTAGTTAAATACATCGATTTAGTTAGGGCCGAGAAAAGAAAGTATCTCAAATTAAGACACGAAATAAATACTATACAAGAGTCTTGTAATTTATTTAGAACTAAGTCAGCTAATATTAGAGGTGAAATGAAACTTACTGGAGAACTAGGTTAGTGGCAAAAAAACCAAACAAAGAAACTAGAGAACATTATAAAAAATTAATTGAGTTTGGCTGCGTGGTTTGTAAAAGAGAATATGGCGTATATTCCACCCCTTGTATACATCATATTACTGGGGCAGGTATGGGTAGGAAAAGTAATTCTCTTACCCATGCCTTGCCTTTGTGCCATGAACATCATCAGGGATCACAAGGCATTCATTATTTAGGAAACAGGGTTTGGGAAGAAAAATATGGTAGTCAAGAAGAACTACTAGAATACATAAAGGAGAGGATATGACTTGGGATTACAGGGCAGAATGGAAAAGAAGATTAAATAAAATTATAAAATATTTTAAAGAACACGAAGTTGAGATTATAAGAACTAATGAATACATACATTCAGTAGATTTGATTTGTTGTCATAAAAGAAAAATTAAAGTTTTAAAATTAATTACTGATAAAGAAAACCAATACACATTAGAAATGGATATATTAACTAAAAAATTTAACCCATATTACCACGTTGTTAGTAATTTAAAACAAGCATCAGAAGTGGTTTTAGGTAGTGGTAAAATAGAAACACCTAGCCCAGTTAAAAGTTTGCATAAACATTTACAAAAAGTAACGATATTGCCAAACACAGAAAAAGATATAGCATTTAATAAATTTATACAATGGAGGAGAATATGATAGAAGTAGAAGATAATATGCGAATAGGTAATGCGGGAAGAATGGAAAAATATACTAAATATTATGATGTATTATATAATATGAAGTCGGGCCAAAGTTTCTTAACCGATGACTACAAAGTAGTCGATGCAGTTAGACACAAGGCTTGGGAAGAAAAAATACCTGTATCTTATAGATCAATAAAAGAAACTGGTAAGCCATTACAATATCGTATTTGGAGAAAATAATGAAATTAGATTTACTTACCATTTTACTACCAAAGTCATTAGACATGGGCAGCATTGGGAGTGGTAAGTCGCATGACTCCATAACACCACAAGAAGTATCTACTATACTATCCTATGCTGATCTTGTTAAAACCGAGCTTAATATTTTAATGGGGAAGTATTTAGAAGATGAATCAGCAACACACGAATTAATTAAATATGCTGAGTCTTACATTCAAATCGAGGATAAAAATCTTGTTAAAAGGATAGCACAAACAGGAATTATAGAATTATTTACCGATACTACTTGCTTTTTCTGTAATGGAACAGGACAGGTGGTTTTTCAGGATAGTGTAGATAAGTGTTTACATTGTCATAATGGCATATTCGTGTGGTCAGACTTTTCAAGATCAGCTATTATGGGATTAAAAAAAGGAGTGTATATGAAAATTAAAAAAGACTATAAACAATTAATAGATCATTTAATAGATGTAGAACATTCTGCATTAGAAAAACTGGGTGATTCATGAGTAGAATAAATAAAACAAGGTACGAGTGGATAAGAGAAAATCAGATAACAGGGCAGTTTACCAAAAAAGATATAGCTGTTTTAGATAGGCTAGATAGATTAGACCCTATTGAGCCTGAATGTGATAGTAATTTTCCTTGGGGGTGTCCTAATGTTACAAAAAGATACATCATTGATCAGGAAGAAAAATGTAAGAAGGCTTGGGAAAAGAAAGAAAACGAAATGAAAAACAAAGAAAAAATATTAACTTTTTTAAAGGATAAATAATTATGAAATGCTGGCATTGTAATACAGAATTAATTTGGGGCGGGGATCATGATGTCGAGGATAGTGAAGAATATTCTATTGTGACAAACCTATCATGCCCTGGTTGTGGTTCTTATGTAGAGGTTTATTGCCCTAAAGAGAAAGAGTAATGAAAAACAATTACTATTTGTATCGCTGTACAGTGGTCTTTAGTGGTTGCACTAAAGCAACAGATGAAAAAGATGCTATTGAGAAAGTAATTGCTGAGTCTAAAAGACTACCTGAAACAGTTTCTTTCAAAGAATCTGAAGTCAAGGTTAGAAAACTACAAAAAAAGCCTGAAAAGGGCCTATATCACGATTCTAAGTACGATTGGTAAGAAATTGGCTTCCATATATACCCCTAGAAGGCGTTTTTATGGGTGTACATAGGCAACCAGTCATGCCTAATTTACAACACGCTTCTCGGTATCAATTTGCTCGTTAGAATCAATTTGATCTGATTCTTCTTTCATTTCTGCATATCCTTTCATCTTTGGAGCAAAATTAGGGATAGTTTGCATTAAAGTATTCAATTCAGCAATAAGCTCATCATCAGATTTCTGATTGGTGTTATCTACATTTAGATTAATAGTTTGGCTAGAGAAGTTTCCAAGCTCAAGCAATAATTTAGCTGTGTTCAATTTAACAGTGTCTTGTTCTGAGTTTAATAATAAATCTTGTAGAACAGATATAGCCATACCTGATGTGCCTGAGATTCTTTCTTCATTCTTATCTCTAATTTCTTGCTTATATTTGTTTTTAAGATAAGCGCCCATTTGTCTTGGCGATTTATCTTTTGACCAACTCGCTTTTATGCAGCTAGCCGTTGCATTTCCCGCTGTATCCCCTTCACAAAAGTATTCTATGAATGCTTGTTCTTTTTCTTTATCTATTTTCTTAGGCATTTCTTTTCTCCAACCAAGATTGAATTGTGCCTGTCATGTCAAAGTCAGGCGTGTATGGAATTACTAAATCATCACGATGTTTAATCCACGATTTATCTAAAACTAATGAACCATCAATATCAGTTCCTTCTTTATCTCCTGTCATGTGAGATACGATTGTTATTGTTTCATCATTTTCTTCTACAACAAATCCTACAGAAACACATTCAGCTAATTCTGTTTCTAGTTCATTGATATCTGTCCACCCTTGAGTAGGCGTTACAGCATCTTTCCAATGTAATAGAACAAGTTTAATTGTCATTTTAGTTTCCTTAGAAATGTTAGATATTCTGCTCCTTCTTTAACCTCCCAAAATATCTTAATAAAATCAGGGTGTGTGTCAGGTAATCTTGTATTAAATACTGCTACTGCACAGGGCGACATCATTTTATTAGGTAGGTTTAACATTTTAGCATAGTTGTCATATTTTTTATATGAGCCTACTTGTACGCAGTGCATAACTATTTCAGAATCAGCATCTTTAACTGGCAGATAGCCACTAACATGAGTATGACCTGCCATTAATAAATGATCTCTTGAATTGAATAGGGCGTGTTTGACAATACCATGAGCTGTATTATACATACTATGTCCTTTAAAATTATGTGAACAATTTACTCTTATGTTGTGTTTAGGTAATTTTAATTTGACTCTAATGTTATGGGGTTGATAAGTTGTTTTAAGTGGTCTTGTAATCCATTTTAAAGGGTCGCCATCTCCTGACCACATATCATGGTTTCCAGCTACAATAAATAACCAGTTAGTATAATTAACTAACCATTCGGTTAATTGCCATGCTTGTTCTGCTGAAGTAGTTTGTTCTGCCCAAAGACCTGCAAGTTTAGTTCTTCTGGCCCAGTTATTTTGTAAATCGCCTACATTACAAGCATACATACCATCGGTTTCATTAACACAATTTAAGTGTCTGATTACCGAAGGCATATCGCAACCATCATCATCAATGTGAGGGTCGCCCATAATATACAAGCCAATAGGTTTGTCATCATTTATTTTTATGTTTAAAAACTTTTCGTTATTTTCTCTGTTTTCTTTACGATTAAAAGTATCTACTCTTAACTTAACTAAATCTTCTGTTGGTATTTCATCATCAGTAAAATCATTTTGTAATTCAAATCTTTTAGTTACTTTAGGTTTGTTTGTTTTTTTACCACAATCTCTACATTCATATCTTTGTGGTGTGCCAACAATATGTTTATCTTTTCCCCGTTTTATAATATGAGTTGATCCACAAGTAGGGCAAGTTAGCATATTGCCTTCATCATCTAACTGAACCACTCCTACATTAGTAAAATTGCCACCATGATTATGTAGTGCCATAAACTTATTCCTTTGTTTGTTTAATAAGATATTCGAGATACCATTTGGCTTTCTCTAAATCTTGCACAGGAGTACCTTTATATGGAAAACGAGTAACATATTTAATTATGTTTCCACGAACATAATCCATTTCCCAAGAACGAATGTACTCGATTGTTTCAATCCCCTTTGTATAATGTGCAGGGTGATTAATATTGTCTATCTTCTTTTTCTTCATCTATCTTTTCAAGTATATGTTCCCATGGTATAGGAATATATTCATTATCCCATGTTATACCACCATAAAGGTAGTCTTGTCTAGTTTCAAGTTTACCTTTAATTCTAAACTTTGCTTGATTATCAATAGATTTGATAGCTTTTATGATTTTCATTTCACGTTGTGTGAAAGGAATATTCATACTCATAACTAACTCCAGGCTAATAATTTTATGCAGACTAAAATAATTAACACTATAGTTAGAAGCTCAAAGATGCTAACTTCAGGCTTCAAATATTTGGTTTTTATTTTATAAAAAAACCAATTAAAAAATTCAGGCTTTACAATAATTACAACTCCTATTAGCAAAGCTAATAAAAGCATTTCTTGTATCATTGTGATAGAGGATTATCCGACCTTGCTTTCATTTCATTAACTTTAGCGTTTAATACTGCTATTTCTGCTTTGTTAATGGCAATGTCTGCTACAATAGGTTTAATGTCAGGAGCTGTTTTTTTCTCAAGTACAGCTAAACGATTTGAGATTTCTCCAAACTTAGAAAAACCACCACCGATAGCCGCTATAATTGAGAGTAAAACTCCCCATGTTTTTATATCTTTAAAATCCACGAATCCTCCTTAAATGTTCTTGTGTTCTTATAACTTCATCAATACTTTTTTGAATGTTTGTTTGATGCTGTGCCACAGAATCATTGTAAACATTTTGATTCTCAGCATATATATCTCGCAAATCAACATATTCTCTTTGGTCATAATAATTACCTCCATCAATAAATAATTGATTATTAAATATATTATTGTTGGTTTGTCCGTAATTGTCTAGAGAAATATTGCTTTCCATAGCTTTGGCTACGATAAGAGAAGTCGCAATAAGCCTTTGATCTACTCGTTTAAGGGTTTCATTGACCTTTTTTTCTATAGATTCTATTGAAATAGTTTGAGTATCTGCTCTAGTGTTTCCTTGATCCCTGCCTTCTTCCACCTCAGTATCTCGGCCTTCGAGGGTTTCTTCTCTTTCAGCAACTGTTTCAGTTCTTCCATTTCCTGATTCACTATCTGTTGTTTCTCTTTCTCCGACAGTTTCATTTACTTCTTCAGAAGCAACTGTAGTTTCTGTTTCAGATTCAGAAATATTGCTTTCAGTTTGTTCCACAGTTTCAGGTGTATTTTCTGCGACTGGAGCTTCTGCTGTAATTTCTTCAGAGATAATTTCTTCTGCAAATTCTTCAATTTCTGTTTCGCTGAAATTTTCTGTTGTTTCAATTCTTTCTTCAAAACTTTCGACTTCTGTTGTGAACGCTTCGATGGCCTTTGGTTCTTCATATACAATCTCCATAGGTATAATTTCTTCTTCGATAGCTACTGCAAATACTTCAACAACACCTGTGTTAATTTCTTCTGTAGCTATTTCTGCAATATATATTTCTTCAAACATTTTAACAACCATTTCAGGTTCTTCAAACACTTCAAAGACTATTTCTTCTAATGGTATAAATTCTATTGTTTCTATTTCTGTTGATAATACTTCTTCTACTTCTTGAAAGGTAGTAGCTATGTGTGATGTTTGTGTAGCTGACAATACAGTATCATCATAGGTCATCGTAACTGATATGTTATCTACATTAGGACCACCAAGATTAGCAGGACTATTCCCATCGCTGCCACTAATAAAAAGATTTGCAATGTTAGAACCAATCCCTGTATACGAGACACTATCTGTAAAATCTTTGCCATTAATTCCTGTAACATTAGTTCTCTCCTGTGTTGTAGTAGCTAGTACATTACTATCTGAATCTTTGATTTGTAATCTTATTGTAAAAGTATCTGCTGGTCCTGAGCCACCCCAACATCCTGACACACTACACTCTCCATTCTGTACTTCAACAGATGAGTTAAGAGTAATGCCATTGTTAAGCATAGGTTGAGTTATTACATCAGATGTAAGATTGAATGACTGTTCTATCGAGCCACTATCACCAAACTCAAGATCATGCCCACCAGGACAACAATCTCCTATTCTTTGTGCATCTCCTTGCAATGTCCAACCTGTAGTTCCATTATTAAATGTGCCATTAGTAATTAAATTACCAGTTGTTTGACTGTCTGCTAGAA
>Ga0181417_1000393_pt1 | contig 14268 bp, 32 predicted proteins | sample 40SPOviralmetaG_FD_130142 | JGI IMG/M metagenome (GOLD analysis project Ga0181417, IMG submission 130142) | Marine viral communities from the oligotrophic San Pedro Time Series (SPOT) site, San Pedro Channel, CA, USA - 40 SPOT_SRF_2013-02-13 | ecosystem: Environmental > Aquatic > Marine > Strait...
AGTGTGTCAAGCGAAATTTAAAAAATAATTTAAATAAATTTAAATAAATTTGGAGTTCTGTTCTTTTCTGATTTCTTGTAGTATATAATTCTGTAAGCCGTCTATTGATTGATTGTTTATCTCAATGTTTTTTTCGTGTTGTTCTATGGTGGTCTTGAGTTGTTCAACCTCCTTACCCAACCAAAAGATTTGTGCGATTAAGATGATGAGGAATACACCCCATACGATAATCGCAAAAGATTTTCTATTAGGTTTGTGGTGGTCAATATTTGGCTTCATATTTATTCGTCGACAGATTCGATGTTGAGTTGCCACCTTATTAAGTCCTCTTCAGTTTCGATGTCGTGTCCCTCAGATTTAAATAAATTTATTAATTCTTCGATGGATTCAAATTTGGCGGGTTCTTTTGTCTCTACATCTAATAGATACTCTCTCCCATTTGGGAACTTATCCTTGTGCTTCCCACTTATATTCCTAAATACTTGTATCATACCCAATGGTTCTTTAATGTGTTTGCTAATACGGCAAGATAAATTCCGTGTGATACCAAGCCAAAACAAAAAATAATAAAACTAATAATGGCGATGGCGAGGCATATTTGGCTCTTTTTATGTTTGTCGAGCATATTTTAGTTATCCTTATTCGTCTCGAAATCTTCTTTCATTCTCTTTAATGCTTCAGAAAGCGATTTGTTTCGTTCAAACTTTTGATTGTATGCTACCATACAATTATAAGGGAACACACACACATCTACAACTAATGCGACAAGTCTTATAGACCCCACAATTATTGCAAAAAATGGCATAATAATAGTGCTTACTATGCCCACTAATACAATACCTACCCAATAATGAATGTTCTCTCTCATAATACTAATAATACCTATATAATTCAAAAGGTCAAGTCAAAAATACAATTACTTAATCGAATAAGATTTTCCTTTATTTTAGAGAGCTAAGAGGGACAATACCCATATCACTCCATTTTGACCCATTTTAGTCTACACTTACTCCTTTTCTAACTGTTTCTTTCTTATGTTCTTCTACTAGCTTATTCATATACTCTTTGTTACTTACAGAGGGAGAAGGGTATAATTTAGCGTTTAGCTTATCTAGTATATCCTCTAATAATATAAACATATCTACTATAAGGCTCACGATAGCGATGGTGAGAGTAAGCACAATTTTTAATAAATTTATTATAATTTTTTTAAATAATTTAAAATTCATAGTTTTATAGTTTCTAATGGTTATGTGTTATGTTTGTAATTAGTTAAGTTTGTTTGTAATTATATCTCGTAATTAAATCTTTCAAAGTCCTCTGCCCATAGTTCTGCTATCTTTTTCTTTAGAGAATCGTCATAATAATCATCAATTACCCCTCTAAATTTTGTAGCGTTCTTATGCCCTATCTTATAATTGATTAACAAACCATGCTTTCCGATAAAATTATACCAATCTTTATTCAAGTTCTCAAATCTCAATACATCTATATCGGTATCCACATCTAAGTAATAGGATTGACTATGAGATGCGATTGAAGAAACAGAACAGAGCCAATCAACAAACTCATCAAAAGCACTAAATTTTTCAGTATTTTGTGTCGAACCTATATGTTTAGCAAATAATTTACCAATAAATTTAGTATCATTAGCGAAATGAAACATAGAGATCGCCCTATCATAAGGATTTCGGCAAACAGAAAAAACAACTTTATCTAATATGTCCTCGCCTAATTCTTTTACTGCTTCAGATAGGCGACAATGAGAAGATGCAAAAACCCCAAAATGTTCTTCTGAGCAAGGCATAACTTCATCTTTTATCGTATTGATTTCTGCAATATGATTATAGATAGTTGTTGAGGCATTTTTAGGAATCCTCACGAATGTAAGTTTTTTATCCACTATAAATCTTTATTCAGTTTATCTAATTGAGCATCATAATCTATCTTGTTGCGAAATTCGCTTGGTGGATAGTCTGACTTGGGACATAAAATATCTTCCTCTACTATACCGACACTCCAAAAAGGGTCTGAATTTATGGTGCTACGATATGGTGGTGTATCTCCATCATCATACTGACTTGTAGCCTCACAGTATTCCTCTTGGTAGGTTCTCCAAGATGGATTCCTATGGCTCGTATCGGTCTGCAAAAGCTCATTGAAAGCAAAATGCTTCATAACATCACGCTTGCTTGTAAGAAGCCCCAACTCTCCATATAATTCCTCTAACTCATCTACAAAGGTGGACGACCTCTCATAATCACGATAATCTTCTTTCATATCATCAATCTTACTCTTACAGATACGAATATCTCGTTCTATATTGTCAATGATGGTCTGCTGAATCTCTGTTCGTATATCTAGGGATTTGATACGAGCTTCGTTCTCTCTATCCCATTCTTGTCTTTCGGCTTCTTCCTTACGCTCCAAGTCTCTCAACTCTCCTACTGTAAGTTCGCTTCTTTTCTTTTTTGGTGGTAATTTCATTACTCTGCCATCTCCTTTCTGAACGCTTCTGCGAGAGCATATACTTCATCGCTTGTTTCATCTCTGATGTCCTCTGCGAATGTTGGGTCTAATACTAACAACCTAGCAATCATTCTGACCATAAGTTGTTCCGACAATGTTAGTTTCTTATATTCCATAGTTAAATTTTTTTAAATTTTTTTAAATCTTTCTCTATCAGTTTTCTATCTTCTTTACTTAATCTCTTTATCCAAAGGTTGTCAACATTTTCTAAACTAATTGGGTCTTTAAAAATTGGCTGACTGCCTTTCATTTGATAAATCATATTGGTGTCTCTAAAATAAATACATTTTACGCTCGGTAATCCCACATAAGTCATTTTCTTCTCTTTCTTTTTTGTCTTTGTTCCCACTCAAAGTATTCTCTATTCTTTCTTCTGCATCTCCTACCCACATCATCAGCTTGGTAATCAACCCACAAACAAAGTAGCCAACAAGAAAGTGGAACTGCTATGAATACAACTGCTATGAATATGAAACCTAACTTTTCATCTGCACTCAACATATTTTTTTAAATTTTTTTAAATCCACAAAGGTTTGTTTTTTTTCCAAGTAGCAAATGGTTTGTCTAGCTTGTAGTAGAGTCGATATTTGCCAACTTCGTCAGACGATTCAAATGTTGGGTCTTGTCTGCAAGACATAGCCTCGTTGATAGCGATTGCGAAAGGTGTCTGCTCTAAACTATCTTCTTCTATGTTGTCGGCACGAAGAAATTTGTCGTATGCCCAATGCAAAAACTCTGCTGAGAAATGTGGCTTGAAGCCTCTGTCCAACCTCTCGACTTCCATAGCGAGAGAATGGTTGAGAAGCCAAGACAGATTGCCGAAAGTCTGCCTAGCCCAAATAGAGCAAGGGTGCTTGTAGTAAGAATGTTTACGAGCAGTTCCTTTCTGAGTCTTGGGTGCTGACTCAAGTGTCTCTAGCGTAAAGCAGTTGGCAACCATTTGTGCTGACTCTAGCACCATCTTGTTGCAATGTTGGTCGCACAACCACTTAGCTGATTGGATTGGGTCTTTGTCTATACAAAATATATTCATAGGTGCATTTTGACCTTTTCCCAATACGAGTCAAGGTTTTTTTGCTTTAAATCATTCTTTGGATTATCTACTCGCTTCCAAGCAGAGCCACCACCATTCCATATAAATGCTAGGTGCTTTGCAGTTGGATTCTTAATGCCTTTCATATAATGAAAGAAGATTTCTTGTGCGATTATGTATGCCATTGCTTTGTTGTATGCAATGTCGTGTGCGAAATCTTGATTAGTGATTCTGTTATAGTCAGCAATCATAATTGGTCGAATCTGTAAAGAACCGATAGCATTTTCCTTTATGTTTATCGCATAAGGATTTTTGTTCGATTCTACAATCTCTATTGCTTCAATTACATCAATGACATCTACATCAGCAAACGCTTGCGATGAACATTTAACACACAAGAAAAGTAATCCGATTAAGATAATACCTTGTGCTATTTTTTCTGCTAATTTATACATAATTTTCTCTGTTATACATTATAGTCCAATTACCATTACCATCAAGTCCGACAACATTGAAATCAGTAAACTCAATCGCTTCTTCAAATTCCATATTGTGTGGCTCTTTGGTGAACACATCTACGATCTTATGATAATCGTAAACTAAATATCCTTTGGTATCAACTCCTACGATAGCATCGTTGAGTCCATCTAATTTTAAACAATCTTCTGCAAGGAACTCTCGCAGTTCGATAGGTGCTTGATTTTCGTCACTATCTTCTAGTGACTTTTCTTGAGTCTGTTTCTCCGACATAATTCTGATAGCTTGGTTTTTTCATTTCTTCTTCAAGTTTTTCTTGAAGCCAATTTAAAAAATCTTTTTGGCTTTTGCCACAAGACTCGTTTTCTACTGATTTGTCAACATTTATAGACATATTTTTTTTATCTTTTAATCATTATATACTTCGTATTTTGTTGAAGCTATTATACTTCCATAAGAGGCACTTAATATATCTGATTGAGTTAATAACTTATCATATTCTGCTTTTGCCTCTGCTTCGGTGGAAAAGTTTGACCAAGTTTGACCTTGTGATACACCATCTTCATTTTTTGTTTCTTTTATAACTACAAACATTTATGTTTTCTCTTTTTGTAATTTTTCATATTCCTTTAGCGGTAGCTTATCTCCATTCTGTAACTTTACTTGAATATCGTAAGTTTTACCATTGATTGATTTCATTGTTCTTTTGCAGTCTTTTGCATAGAGTAACGCTTGGGGCAATTTCATTGAGTAGAAATTAACCACCTCTTTTGTTTGAGTGTCAAAGACCTCGTAATGTTCTGACATAATTTTAAATAATTTTTTTAAATTTTAATTGAACTTGTTTTTGGGGACGAGCAGATGATTTCGCTACTCGCCCCCACGCTTCTAACTTCTAATCGTTGAGTGCTACTGCATCTACGATGTCTAGGGAGTTTACCATTGGGTCAATTTTAAAATGTGTAGCTAACACATCTTCAAAAGCACCAATCGTAGTTTCTAACTTTTCGGCTTTGTTACCCTCTAGGGTGTAGACTGATTTGTTATCGTCTACTTGAATTATAATTTGTTTAGGTTTAGACATCTTTACAACTTCCAAATAACCAAATTAAAAATACAACAAGGTAAAGAAAGATTTCCAATGCTATTCTTCATCTTCGTATTCTCTCTCATCATCATAATCTTCATCATAATCGTTACCCTCATTCTCGTCTTGCCCAAAACCATTGGTATAGACTCCATAATAAGGTTGAGTAATTTCTGATTCGTCACGCTCAATTTCTTCAAGCACTTCATACTTGCAGACTCGTAGCTTCTGACATTCAGAATCTTGTGGAACGCTTACTGCATCTCTTGGATTAAAGCGAACCAATAATAGTTGACCATTACTAGCCCAACTATTCGCATAGTCGAATGAACCTATGTGCAAGCCGTGAGAGCATTGGTTTTGACGATTATCGTCTACGCTCCTACGCTGAACTTCGATTGTATCGCCAACACGATTCATAATTTGACCACGCTCGTTTACTTCGCCTTGCAGGACGATAGTTTGAGTGTTGCCACTTTGTGACCAACCATCAGAGCAGACTCCTTTGTAACCTACCACATAGCCATCATCATCAATAGGCAACGACTTGTAAGATAGAAAGTCATACAATTCCTCAACAGAATTGTTGCTTGGGTTGTCTAGCAGATTCTTCACGAACTTGATAAATGGACTGCCTACTTTCATACCACTCTCAAGTAGCTCAAGTAATTTATCTACCACCTTGCCGTGAAGCTGATTGCTATTCCAATAAACTGCACCATTCTTTACGATTAGCTCTCCATCAGCAAATGCTTCCACTTGCTTACGAATGTCTAGGTAGTTGATTGCAGTTTCAAAATCCTCACTAACCAATGCCTTTTTGAATGGGGCAAAGTTTGGGTGCGAAGATTGCAGAGTATAAGGCTTGCCCTCATAAAGTAGGGTTGCCGTTTCCTCTGATACTATATATGGATAATTTGCCATAATTGTTTTTTTTCCTTTGTTATATGTTTACACTTTAGTTAAGACTTTATACTAGCATCAGTAGCTTGATTGTCAAGCACTTTCGCCCAATAATAGCAGTCTGTTTCTCCTTTTTTTCTGTTCCAATATATTGCTCTAGCGATTGCACTAGGAACATTATACATTGCAGAAAATTCTATCCAATGATTCTCAATTTTTTGATACTCACTTAGATGTTTAGATTGGTCTAGTCCATAGGCTTGGAATAGGTGTGTGTCTGCACACATCACTTTTGCATCAAAGGTATATATCATCTCTAAGGCGAATGATACCTTTGCCAAGCCCAAGCCCAAGATTTCTTTTACAAGACTATCACGGAAATCAGCCCAATCAAATTTGTTATGATCTTTTTTAAATTTAAATAAATTTGGGTTCTGCCAAAATTTTGTAGCGAACTCGCTGATAAACCTTGTGCGATTGTTATACATACCAACGCCACTTTCGATTAGCTTTTGCTTTAGCACATCGTCACGATTAAACCATTCGGTAAAGTCTTTGATGGCAAGGTAGCCTCGCATATTCGATTCATAAGAAGTGTGGACTGAACAGAAAGCAAATAGCCATCTTTGGAACACTTCCATATCGTTGGTGCATTTGAGCTTACTCCACACAAGTGAGTGGTCGATAACTTCATCTTCAGTAATTGAAGCAAAGAACTTCTCCACATCACGCTTATCGCATTTTTGAATGTGAACACGATTCTTGTCATCAAGGAAATTTAGTTGTTGAGCTTCCCTAGTCTCAGTATAAGTTAAAAAATCTAATTGCATAATAATATAAAATTTAAGGTTTGGTTGACTAGGAGCAACCACACTCCTAGCCAACACTTTTTGATTACCTTACTACTAGCCGATGTAAGCTAATACATCGGAAATACTTTGGACTGAATACCCTTTGTAACTTTTCTCAAGAGCATACTTTGCCATAGGAAACGCTTTATCAAATGCAGTTTTCCTAGCTGATGATTCTCCACTTAGATTGCGAGCCTTGAGTCGCTCAAGGACATACTGATGATTATAAGGAGCTTTGTTCGCATTGGTTTTATTCCCAATCCAATTCATATAAGAATTTAATAAATTTTTTAAATTTTCATTCATTGTATCTTTTGGAAAGTTATCCAAGTTGGACATAGTTTTTTGGCAGTAATCATCGAACAAAGGATTTTCTTCGTAATACTGAACATACCTTGCAACCTTTTTGTCCTCGAAAACTAAATCTTCATAGACATCATCTAGGCAGACCCAATTCTTTTTGTCTTTGATTTTGCTAAGTTGATTTGAGCGAACTCCCCAAAGAGTATTCTTCTTTGTGAAATCAGCGATCTGATTCAGCCAAGAACTTTTGAATATAAATGGTCGCATTTCATCATCGCTCGCATAACCATCGAAAGGTTTGAACTTAACCTTGTTAGCGTAATAACGAACATAATAATATGTTTTGCTATCATCGTCTAGGTCAGCTTCGGAATCAATGCCCCACCACTCATCGTTGTTGTAGTATTCTTCGCTACCCCATTGTTTAATGGGTGTGCCAAACTTCAGAATATCCATAGCCGATAGAGACTTAACAGAACTCTTTACTTTTTGACGAGCAGATATTTTTCGCTCACACTCAGATAGCAACTTCACTTGTGGGTGGTCGCAGTCTTTGACTCGTTGTATGCAAGAGTCAACTTCCTTTGGGCTGATTAAAACAATCTTACCACTCACACCTTTTTCTTTTTCCCAATCGTGTAGGAATAAGCATCGTGATTTGGGAGAGCGAGGGCTTGGGTTATCATCTACAATGTAGATTTTATCCTCTTGTGGAGAATAACCACAATGACTATACCTTGAGTTAGAAAAACTCATATTGCCGTTCTCTCTAGTTGAGATGTCCGTTTTTTTGTCGATCCAACTTCTAGGGAATAATTCCCCATCGACACCTTTGAACTTGTCAGAAGATACAGATAGCTTTGTGCCAAACCTTTCACGATATGTCTCAAGAGCTTTGTGCATAATCTCACTAGCCTCATAGAAGTTTTTAGCATCGTTCATTTGAACGCCCAAATCTGCATTGAGCTTATCGAACATTTTTTGTGATGCGTTCTCAAGAGCTTTCTCTACTTGTGGGTTATACTCTAAAGTCTCACGACTATGGTGCAGTTTGAACTCGCCAATCTCAGCTTTGTAAACCATACCACTTTGGAACATAAACCACTTATCATTCTTATTCACAGTATATGGAATACCGCCCATAAGAACATAAGGAGTATCGCCATAATGAGACTTATCTTCCCAATAACGATTCTGTGAATACAAATCAAAAATTTCGTTTGATTCCTCTGCTTTGCCTAGAGTCTTACTGCCCCAACTTTCATTGAGTAGATTGATTGCATCTTTGCGATACAAAAAGGTTTTTAAAAAAGTTTTTAAAAATTTTGCAATATCATCTTTTTTGATGCCGACTTGAATGATGATGCCATCTGACTCACGACTTGGCTCACTTTCAATCTGCGATACGATTGTATCATCGTGTTCGTCCACACGAATAATATACGAGTGCCTATGTCCTTTATGAATAGAGCGAACAATAAATGAATCGGTGTATGATAGAGGTGCGAATCGCCCAATGCCAAATCCACCGATTGATTCGTTGGACTCACGCTTGGTTGACTTGCCATACTTGGTATAAAGCCCAAGCATATCTTCCTCACTCAAACCGCACCCATAATCTCGCACGATAAAGATTGGTTCAATCTGAGTTGGTAGTTGAATGTCTACCTTTTTACTTTTCGTAACATCAAGTGCATTAGCAACGATTTCACGGATAGTAGCCAACAGAGGATTAGAATAGTTATTCCTCAACAGAGAAGCTATGTAACGCATATCTTCTTGGTCAATCGAACAAGACTCTTGCTTGGCAATGCCTTGGGACTTTATGTTTTTGTTTTTGGTTTCGATAATCATAGGTTCACATAATGCCATAGATTATATATATGTCAACCCCATAACGCAAAAAAAATCGCCCCACGATTGAGGCGATTCTGTAAGTCCTTAAAAAAGAACCACTTATGTGAGAAAAAAAAGTTTACTTTTTTCCGATAAGTTTCTTGGCAAAGCCAACAACAGACTCAACTACGCCCGTGTGCTTTCTTCCGACAAGGATACCGACTACAAAACCGACTAGAAAAATGATGATTGTTTCCATAATTTTTTAAAATTTTAAAAAGTTTACTTACCACCCTTTTTTGGAGTGCGTTTCTTGACTGCCTTTTTAGTAGGTGTCTTTTTAGTAGGTGTCTTTTTGGTAGCCTTTTTCTTTGGAGCTTTACCATTGACCCACGCTTCGTTCTTGGCAGTCTTTGGATCGTCTGCCTTATACTTGCCCTTGTTAGTTCTAGCTCGCTTTGGCTTGCTAGGTGATGATGTCTTATTTGCCTTCTGAGACTTCGGTGATGACTTTTCCTTTTTGACTTGGTAGATTGTCATACCGATAATTAGTGCAATGATATAAGTCATTGGACTTGTGAGCAAAACTTCTAAGAAGCTCGCTTCTGTTACTATTGTTTCTTCCATAATATATTATTTGCGTTTTTATTTATTTGCGAGCGATTTATTCGGAGTCAACATCTCTGTGTTTATCCGTGATATGACGCTCTTGTATTAGAATTTTTAGTTTCATATTTAATCTAATCATATCATTATCTAGTGCTTGGATTTGCTTTTTCAGCTTACCCAAAGAAGCACCTACTTCACCCAATGCAGGGTTTACTTTTGTTGTGACCCATTTCCAAATGTGCCACACGAAAAATCCGAGACCTACAATAGCAATAAGGGAAAACCCAAATTTTGCTACGACATCTGCCCAATGTTGAAATTCATATCCACTCATAATTGTTTATTTGGTTTATATTAAGTTGTAAAGTGATTTTGTCAAGTTCGGTTCAGAGAATTCTATACCTTTATAATAATCTATCTCTTTTAAAATATCAGTTCCAATAACTTTAAAAATACCTGCTGATTTAATTTCTTCGTCAGTAAACATACAGCAATAGAAACCTCTTTCTTTATCTGATTTATTTTCTCCACTTCTATGAACGCACTCGCCATTCATTATAACTAAATCTTTTTCTTTAGGATAAAGTGTTACCCATTCTTTATTTTCATCTAAAACTTCTATTGTTCCATTTTCATCTGTAAAATTATCTAAAACCCAACCTATATTTACAGAGTGGACTTTCCCACTTCTTAATTGTTCGCCACCATAAGAGTTATCATAATGAGGTGGGAAGGCAAAACTATCTTGTGCAAGTTTGTAATTTATTTGGTCTATGTATAACCATGCCTCGTCACCCAATATTTTATGGACTATATCGTAAATAAATGGGGCAGTAAAACAATTACCTAATTTTTCTGCATATCTACTAGCACAAGTGATATGTTTGGTAAAAAATAATTGAGTATTTGAAAATTTTTCGTAATTCTTTCTAAGATAAAGACCCTCTTCTTTTACTATTTGCAACAAGTCGTCTGGTATAACATTTTTTAAAACAACCCAACCTTTTGTTTTATAATGCTCTATTTCTTCGTTAGTCATCTCGACAATCTTCTTTTCCTTCGCTAGCACAAATTCTGTCTAGGTTAGGTTCGCAATTAAAAGCACAAGAAAACTGAGCATCAATCTTAACGATGTCGTTGTTCATTACATCTACTTTATTCTCTAAAGAAAGTAGTGACCCAGCGATTCCAGAAATTCTATCAGTAACTTGAGCTAATAGAAATTTTAAAATAATAAATAAAAACCAACCAACGGCTAATGCTGATGTGATTGGAATGCCTACTTGTTCTACAAAGTTTAATATATCTCCTACCATAATGTCTTATTTGCGTTTTTTTTAATTATCAAGCTATTTTGCTCAATATTATTTACACTTATTTATCCTTTTCTTCCCGCAGGAGTAAAGTAGAATCCAATTATCGCTCCCAAAGTGGTGATTGCGACAAGAGAGATGTGTCCAGTAGTGATGGTAGAGGTGATTTCTGTTCCACTTGGGAATTTGATAAGTCCCCAGAGGAGTGAGACTGCTTCTTTACTTTCTGGTGGTGTGAAGGTGACGAGTGTCGTGTTTGGGAAGAGGGTGCAGAGGATGGAGATGACTGCGAAGTTGAGCATCCCCATAAAAGCAATAAGGCGACGAGTAGCCCTAGTAAACATACCAGAATCCTTATCGGTTTCACCGACCAACATTTTTTGAAATTCGATGTCCATTCCACGGATTTGCATATCCCTAACAAGCTCTCTGCGTTCTTTCGCAGCTTTAGCTTCTGAAATGCCTTGGAAAGCTCCACCAGCGATTTTAAGCATACTGCCCATACCAGTCGCCCCCAGTGTCGATAATAGCATCGTGATAAGTCCAAACATAATTTCATAATAGTTTACACTATAATACGCTTATTTGCAAAAAATTAAAGTATCAAGCAGTTTTAGGCGTGAATTTTATGCCAATCCGACCAACATTTGAATTTTTGTCGCTACACCAACCTTCGTATTCGATATGATCTTCGGCGTGAATAGTTCTGTATATTTGATAAAATAGCTTTTCTTCGCCCAACATTAGACAATGGTGTTCTCTGTCCACAGATACAAGAGAGCCTTCTCCCTTGATTTTCTCAAGCCCTTTTAGAGCTTCATTTGTTCCTAATACTTCTATTTGTCCCTTCATAGTTAAATTTACACTTTTCTTTCAATGTCTTCTTCTTCGCATTCTTTTCCGTGTTGTATTTCTAGAATCAAACAAGGTTTATCGGTGCGGTTTTGTGGGTGATGCCAAGCTTCCACTGGGATGTCGACAGAATCTCCCTTTTCGATATCAACGCCCATCTCAATCCCATTGATTATTAAATCAAGATGTAAGCTACCCTCTAAAACAAACCAATGCTCAGAGCGTTTTAAATGTCTTTGATTGGATAACGATTTATTTGGCTCAATATATAAATACTTTACCTTATGACCTTTTGTTCTTTTTTTGGAGATGACTTTATACCAACCCCATAATGGTTTAATTATTTTCATATTTTTTTAAAATCCAACTACTGCTGTTTTTTTTATCTTCACCGCCAACGCCAAAAACAAATTCGATACCATCGATGCTACTTTCTGGAATGTTGTCAGTTGTTCTATCGCCACCATTTGCAAAGATTATTTGAGCAAAAGGAAATAACATCTTAACATTCTTTATCGCTTCAATCGCTGTATCATCTTGATCGTTAAATAAAATACATCCGTCAACATATCTAATAGAAGATAATATTTCATGTCGTTCTTTTTCGGGTAAAAAGTTTTTACCCTTTTTGCGGATTAGCCAATCATCAGAATTTATTCCAACAATAAGTTTATCACCAAGTTTTTTTGCCGCTTTTAAATAAGCAAGGTGACCAGAATGAAGTGGATCGAATCCACCAGTTACTAATACTATTTTTTCCATGTTTGGTGTGGCATTTCCAAAACATCACTCATTTTAATAATTGATATTAAATCTTTACGACCTTCCCTCTGATAGCCTTTATATAATGCATCTTTACTATTTGTTACTTTCTTACTCAAGTCGCATTTAACTTGGCACATCCCCAAAAGATAATTTCTTTTGATTAAAACAAAATCTTTATCACGCTCAAAGGCAATCACATCTGTTTGACCGCGGAGCCAACCATCCCTGCCTTGCACATTTAAAAACTCTACCCAGAGAAGTTGATCTTGCTCCTCTGAGTCGGAACGGCTAATCTTCTTCTTGGCTTTGACATCAATAGTGCCAAAGTTACTAAAGTAATCAATATGGCGGAACTGTTCTTCTCTATTTGCCTTGCGATAGTTCGGATCGCGTTGGCGTAGAAGCGGGGCGAATTCTTTTTCAATCCGTTGCCCCCTATTCCAGCTACTACTGTTTTTCCATTTACTCATTCTTTTACAAATAGACCATCAACCATTTTACCTTTACGCTCTTTGATTTCATCATAAGCGTCAGCCAAACAATCAACTGAATCTAGCCCAACAGTTTTTGCAAGAAGAATAATTGTTACCAACATATCTCCGATACCATCAGCAACTTCTAGGATGCTTTCTTCGCCTTGCTCTAGTCGCTTTAGAGCATCGAGTGTTTCGTCGAGTTCTTCTTGAGTCTTGCTTATTTGCTTAATTGCGTTTGAGTTTTCAAGGATGTTTCGATCCTCTGCCCACTTAATTACTTTTGTTTGTAGTTCTTCGTATTTCATAAATTTGTGCATTCTGTGTCGGTTGGAGTATGAATACATACCTCTCATATTTCGTTGTTTAGCCATCTTTTTATATGTTCTTCTTTTATTTCGCTTTCTTCTATTTGGAAGTAAACAGCTAGTTCTGCCTTATTTAATAATTTAGGATTTGTGCCATCGTCCGACTGTATTTTAATGTGCGTTGATCCATAAAATATTTTCATTGATCTTCGACTTCCAAAGTTTCTCCTGCTTGAGTTGTGTTGTAGTGGAAATCATCATGAAAGAATAAGTTTTCGATAGCATCATAAACTTCATCTGTTTCTGGTTGAGGCTCAACATATAACTCTGCCCCATTATCGTCTTCATGACGAGATATTTGATACTCTTTGCCTTCTACTTTTGCTTTGAAAACATAGATGACTTTATTGTATGTAATTTTAGGTGTTTCTGTAATTTCTATTTTCATAATATTTTATAGTAAGCTCAACCAAGTAAAAAGGGCAATGGCAAAACATGCGCCAAATATTCCTATTATTACTTTATCTGCTTTCGTAAGCGACCCTCGATCAGCGTTCTTTTGATTCATTGATTTTTTCATAACTTTGTGATAATTAAATACGATGTAACTAAAAATGTCAAGAAGAAAACGATTGCGAATATTTTATCTTTCTTCTGCTGTTTTTCGTAACTTGCTACTGCTAAAAATTTTTTATTCTTCACTTAGCTTCCGACTGTCGCTTCTCTAAATTATTTTTGATAGCCTTATCAATCTTTGGAGTTACCAAATGACCGACATGATCGTTGTGGACAAGTGCGCCGCTTGAGCGACCCATGAGTTTTCTTTTGGTTGGATTGGGTGCTCTTAAATCTGCACCAGGTTTTGTTTTCTTAGCCATATAAGCTATTATTACATAATAAAAAAATAAGTCAAGAAAAAACTTTAAAAA
>Ga0181417_1000401_pt1 | contig 14209 bp, 12 predicted proteins | sample 40SPOviralmetaG_FD_130142 | JGI IMG/M metagenome (GOLD analysis project Ga0181417, IMG submission 130142) | Marine viral communities from the oligotrophic San Pedro Time Series (SPOT) site, San Pedro Channel, CA, USA - 40 SPOT_SRF_2013-02-13 | ecosystem: Environmental > Aquatic > Marine > Strait...
GGGATTCCATCTACATAAAGAATAAATCTATTCTTTTGTTTTGGCTCAAAAGCTGTGAAAAATATTTCGTTTGGGTCTAATACTGCCATTTTATTATTTTATTTATTTTATTATAAATATTCTATTTTTTAATTTTTATGATGGAAATGTTGCTCCAGTTGGTAAAACATTGAAATCTAGTAATATAAATTCTGCTGTTTTAGTTGGTTGTAGGTAAATTTGGCCTACTAGCTCGTTTCTATCGATTACATCTGCTGTGTTATTTGTAGCATCCATTACAACTTTAAACGCGTATAATCCTTGTCTTTGTTGTACTGATTCTAAGTATGGGTTAACTTGTGCTAAGAAATTATTTCTTGTGCTTATTGAATTTTGTTCAAATACTAAGTTATCTGATACTTGTACTATGTAGGATTTTAATGCTATTAATAATCTTCTAACATTTACTCTATCTAAAGCACTTGCTCTTTTCTGTAGTGTTTTCTGTCCAAATACTACAACTCCACTTCCTGGGAATGTTGCAATTGGGTTAACATTTGCTTCATATAAATTATCTCTGTTACCTGATGTTAATTTTCTTTCTGCTTTAACTACGTTACCTAGCGCGCCTCTAATTAAACCTGCTGGTGCGAACCATGGGTCTGAAGAAGCATCTGTGAATGCGTATACACCTGGTATAAACACAGAAGGTGGCGACCAAACATATTGTGCATTTGCATCAATTGATTGTAGCCAAGGCCAATATGTAGCTGCATATGAACTATCAAATGCTGACGCTTGTGTTACTACAGTATTTACTGTACTATTATAAGGCACTAAATCAACTACTGCTATACAATCAGTTCTTGATTGAGCTAATGCTACCATTTGAGATACTACTGAAGAATGATCAGATAATGAATTAATTAATCCAGGAGCTGATATTACATTAAAGCTGTAAGCATCGGTGTTTGATAATAGGTTTAATGATTGTGTATATTCTGCTGCAACTAACCCTTGAATGTTAGTATTCGTGATATTTTCATTAAATTTCACAGGTGAATTATCGGAATTAATATTTGTACCGTTTCCACCTTGGAATGAACCTGATCCTAATACTGGTATACTTGAGAAGAAAGCTGATTTAGCTGCTCCATTATTATCGAAGTATTGTGGTGTTGGAGAATCAACTGAACTTACATAAACATAAGCACTGCTGTTTGGATATTCACCATTTGATTTTACATAATAATCAACACCATCTTGTTCTACTGAGTAATAAGTATTACCAATAACTTTTGCTACATAATTTGCAGCTGTTGGGTCCATTGATAAATTGTTATATTGTTCTAATACTGCTTTTTGAGTATTTGTATCATTACCACGTCTAATTGATAATGAAAATTGTCCAGATCCTGTATTAGCACCTGTAATTTCCCATCTTACATTATTTCTAGTACCATTTGATAAAGTACCATTTGCTCCATCAACACCTGCTTGGTAGTTATTCATAACTGAACCTTCTGAGATTGTTGATAATTTAAATGCTGCATTTCCTTCTATATCAGAAGTTTGAATAGTAACTCTAAGATCTTGTGAACCACCAGTTACTGATTTATCTACTACTAACACATCATTTGCTGCATATCCTGTACCTGCAGTAAATATTAAACTTGTTACTACACCTGATCCTATTACTATATTAAAAGCTGCTCCTGTTCCATTACCACCAGTAATTTGTCCTGCTGAAATAGCTCCTGTAAAAGTACCAGCAACAGTTTGTTGAGAAACTGATCCAACTGCCTGTATGTTTGTATTTAATACACCTGGTGTTGTGTTTGAATTTTCTATTGAAGACGAAGCTTCTGACCATCCTGCTGATCCACTAACTACTCTTACGACTAGTAAAGATTCACCACCTTGTTGGAAATAATTGGATGCTGCTGCTGAGTTTAGGTATGAGTAATATCGTGAGCCACTTTCTATTGACCCTCCGAATATAGCTTCGTATTGCGAGAATGAAGATACCGCTGTTGGGATACCAACTGGACCTTGAATTGCTGGTCCAATTATAGCCGCTCCAAATGAAATTGGCGCTGACCCAATAAAGGATTGATCGTTTTCTCTTGCTAATACACCTGGAGATATTAATGTTTCTGCCATTGTCTTATATTATATTTAATATTGTTTTATTATAAATATTAGAAACTATTTCAAAAATTTATTCTGCTGCGGTAAATTCTCCCTTTTCTAAATCTAGGTTACCATCACCATATTTTTTTTGTAATTCCTTACCAAATTCTGCTTGTTCTTTTTGCAATATTTGAAAGTTTTTTCCTAATTCTTCTTTTTGTACTTTTAGAGCATTGATTCTAAGTTCGGCTGCTCCTGTATTTACAACGATTTCGTTGTTTCTTGATTGAAATTCTTCTAATTTTGAAACTTCTTCTTTTGATAACTTTTTAGTTGACATAATTTGTAATTTTTAATTTATTATAAATATTAGTTTTTTCTTTAAAATTAGCTCCTACTTCTATGATCTGTTGTTGGATTTTGAGTAGGTATACCTGCTGTATCTATGTTGCTAACTGTTTCCATCCCAATAGTAACTTTTGCTTTTGAATTGTACTTTTTAGTAGAATTTAAGTCTTTTTGTATAGTATCAGGTATTAAATATCCACGTAATCTAATATTAAATGTTCCAGTAACCAACCTATCTTTACCAGTTGTTAATTCTGTTGCTGTAGTAAAACTATCTATAAAGGATCTAAACATAAATCTTTCAGGATTACCCCAATATGCATCTGATCCATACTCACATGCTTCAATTATTTTATTTAATTGTTCCATGTAATATGTTTGAACTAAACAACTATATTCCATAGTAACATAGTCAGGTTGAGCTACCATATGAAAAGTTTCAACAGGTATTCTATTATTTAATGTAGCAAAATTACTATAAAAGTTTTTCTGACTAAATTGTTTTGAAAATACACCATACATATTAGGCATATTAGCATCTAATTTATTTGCTACTGTTCTATCTTTTGTTATTGTATCTCTTTTAATTACAATAATAGGTAACATAATAGCACCTTTTTTATCTCTATAATATCCATCACGTTGAAATGATTTCCATCTTTCAGGAGCACCATATATTATAGGTACTTCTCTTCTTGCTCCATTTTGATAAACAAAAGGTTTAATTTTATTTTCAAAATAATAAAATACAGCTTCATCAATATCCTTAACACCTACTGAAAATTGTTTAGTGTCATCATCTTTAAAGCTCATTTGAGCTGATCTATTAAAATTTATACCAGTTTCTGAATAGTTTGGATTGTTAGGAATTTCAGCATCATTTGGATTTGTCTGTATTCCTTCTCCATCTCTACCTCTAAATGGGGTATGTTTACCTGTACTTAGAGTTAATTGTGATTTTGGTATTGGTTTTCTTGGTTTTGCCATTAGAATCTTTCTTGATAAGGTGAAATAGCTACTTTATCAGCTGGTATATAATAAGTGGAAACTAAAATTGATATATTATTTCCAAACATTTCTAAACCAGGATTAAGAGGATTTGGTTCTCCATCTGTATCATTATTAGGATACTCAGGATTTTTACCTCCCCAATATTGGTTAGCTACTGTACTATCTACTCCGTAATATGCTTCTTCATATAAAATAATATCTCCTACTCTAGGAACAATATCTTTTTCAACTAAATCATCTCTTAATAAATAAAATTGAATTGGTTGGTTGTATTGTATACCTTCTATATTTTCACCATATTCTTGATCCCCTCTATTAATTAAACAATTGAATAAATAAGGACCATTATAATATTTTTCTTCAGCTGCCTCACCATAAAGATTTACTTTAGTCTCTTCTAATTGGTATTGATAAAAAGCACATTGTTGAGTAATAATATTACCCATCAATTCACGATTTAGGTTTCTCATTAGAGACCAGTCTCTCTGTCTTGTAAACATTGCCATATTACGCTATATAAATTGTGTAGGGCACTTGTTGTAACTCAACCATCTTTGATTCAGCTTCAGATGCTCTTCTATTTAATAATCCTTGTCTTGATGTTTCATCAAGATATGTTCTTAATCTATCTATTAATGCTGCTTTTTCTGTTGTAGCAGCTGATATTAAATCTCCCTGATTTAAATTAACTTCTGCGTTTGGTATAGGTATACTACTATATTTACCTCTTACATACCCTAACATTTCTTTTGCTAGTGCTAATGTGTATTCAAATATCCATTGTCTACCAACTGAATTAATAAATTCATATGTTGGATTTTCAAATGGTGCATTTGATACATTTGTAACTCTAGTTGGTGTTTGTTTAACTGAGCTGTTTATTCTTTCATCTCGTAAAATATAATCAAAATATAAAGTTCCACCCCCACATATAGCAGTTATATCTTGGTCTCTTAAAGTTATTTTTATATCGCCTGCTGCATTACTAATATTAGCGCTTGAAGCATCTATATCAGCTTGAGCAATTGTTATTACATCTCCTGATGTATAATCGCTTCCAGAGTTTACTACTTTAATTTGGTATGTGTTATTTGTTCCATTATCACCATAAATTATAGCTGTAGCATCTTTTCCAGTACCTGTTGATGTATCTAGTGTTATTAAAGAAGATGTAACATTACCTGTAAAAGTTACATTTGGGCCTTGGGTTACATTTAAAGTTTGACCTATAACTAAAGATGAACCTGATAACATATTCCCATCAAAATTTGGTATAGGAAATATTCTTAATTTATTATCTTGTATTCTAAATGAATAGTTAGACATTCTAACCATTTCATTCATTTCTATTTGTTGTATTACTTGTAAATCATAATTTAACGGAGCCATTAAATATCCCATTCCTTGACCAAATCCTCCAAATCCAACAATACCCGCTGCTACAGCACCTCCAAATCCAAATCCATTATAAGGATCTAAATATCTTGCTGATGCTGGGAATTTTGGTTCATAATATACTTTTTTTACTTCTAAACCATGTTGATATTCAGACCCAGTTAATCCACTTCCTGTCATAAAAGTAGAAAAATCATAATCTTGGACACTAGATGTTAGTTGGAATGAACCTGAGTAATAAGGTACATTTCCTCCACTACCTGCTTCTTCTCCATATTGTTCTGTTAGTCTAACTATAGGCTCAAAACTAGGTGTTATTAAAGCTTGATTTAGATTAGATCCAGTTGTAATTCCTTCTAAGGATAATTGATTATCACGTATTTTGTAGGCATATACTTCATTACCATATGTAGTTACAGCTTCTTCAAAAGCAGTAAAGAAAGAACTTGATTGAAGTTCAACATCTACTAGTGGGTAACCTAATCTTGAAGCACAAAATTTAGTTACCTTTATAGCGTCAGTTTGAAATACGGTATCGGAGTTATAAAACCCAAAGGGTACTGAATTATCGTTCCAAATTGGACATCCATCATAAATAGGTACATTCATAATTGAGTATTTTATTATAAATATGAAAAAAAAAAGCCCGAACGTAAGTTCGGGCTAATTTTACTAAGTAAGATTTAATTTCTTATTATAGAGAATTTAATCCTGAAATATTGATAGTACCATAAAATTCTGGTCTAACCATTTTCTTAGCGTATCTAGTTAATAATCCCTTTCTTGGTGTGAAAGTATTTGGATCATATACTAGTGGAGTCATAATTAACGGAATGTACGGAGCAAATACAGCACCACTTTCCAAGAACTGAGAACCTCTAAAGCCCATAAGGATTTTGTTTTCAGTCATGTAAGGGTTTTTGTATACTTTGTAACGTCCATTAATAGCACCAACTTTTTGTACACCGAATGCGTAGCTAGCTTTAGCAGCGTCACCATCTGAATCAGCAGCAAATCCTGGAATACTTTCCAAAATTGTACCTACAGTTGGAGAACATACTAAGAAATTAGCACCACCTCTAAGAGTTTTCTGGTGTATGATGTTACTTAACTTTTGGATTTTAGTTCCTAATGTTTGGAACCATTGTCCTTGGCTATTGTAAAATCCTAAGTCAGATATTGCACCAGCGTTATCAATTGAAGTATTGTTAACTGCTGACCAGTTTTCAGTTCCTGCACCTGCAGACTCAATTAACATACTTAAGATTTCTAAGTCAATTTCTAATGAAATGTACTCACTTAAGATTGAAGTTAATTCAGCTTCAGCATCTAATGCATGGTATGCATTTAAATCCTGTGCAAATTCTGGCGTCCAAACTGCTTTAAGTTTTCTAGTTTTAGCAACTATTGCAGATGATTTCATCTGAATGTTGATTTCTGGAATTACTTGTGGAGGACAACATCCGCTGTTTCCATTAGATCCTGAATCATTCCAAGAGTTTGGTTTGCTGTTTCCAGCTTCAAAGTCACCTCTGTATTGATCAGTTGGTTGAATTTGGAAGATAATTGCAGCTTCGTTACCAGCAACTGGTGCGGTAGCTCCAGCACCATTCAAATCAGTTTTTAAAGCGATGAAATGTACATCTACGTTATCTACTGTAGTGAATGCTGATAATTGCTTACCTGCAGATCCTGTTACTACTAGCTCAGACGGTGTTTGTCCCGATCCTGAGAATAATTGGAATCCTCTTACACCTTCAAAGTCTCCGTTTCCGAATCCTGTTTTAAGGTAAGATACTTTGAAGTAATCACCAAATGATGCAGAGTAATCTGAATCATAGTTAAAGTCACTCCAAGTTGCAGTTGCAACAGTTTTAACTGCTACCATAGATGAAGTATTCTGTACAGAATATCCAAATCTACCTGCTCCATAAAGACCACCTGCATTTGTGTTACCAAATGGTGCTTCTGCTCCATTAGCTGATTCATTACCATATAATGATTGGCCAGCTCCGAATGGAGATTTATTGTTTCCGTATTGGAAATCTAGGTAAAATACTAGACCAGAAGGTAAGTTCATTGGTTGAACGCTAACAAATTCTTTTGCTGCGATTTGACCAAATACTTTTCTTACTAATGGTAAAGCAACTCCAGCCCATTGACCACCGATGTTAACAGCAGTTTGGCTTGAGAATGTACCCGAAGACGCAGCACCTCCACCAGTCTGTGAAGATTCTACTACAAGTTGTTTAGCTTGGTTTTCAAGGATAATACCCATGTTATTTTTGTGGGCACCACCTAAACCTTCTAACAAACCTGTTTTTTCCCATTTACCAGCTAATCTAGCTGCATCAGACTGTAAAGACTGATATGGGTTAGCGCTTTCTAAAAGAGTATTTAAGCTCATAATAATAAAGTTTTAAGTTTTGTTAATAAATAATTTTAAATTAAACCGGCTAGCTTACGCATACGGTTATAAACGTCATTAGACTCGATAATAGGTTGTTTTACTGCTTTTGGTTCTACACCAGTAGCTTTTGAAGCTGCACCTTTAGATATTGATTCATTAATTGATCTATCAACTAGACCTGTTTCTAATGTTTCAAAAATAGTTTTAGCTTGTCTTACATCCTTAGCTTTGTCAAATGCTTTTAATACCTTAACTTTTTTACTTTCAGTTAAGTTTTTTGCCTTGAAAATTTTGTTAGTGTAAAGTAACTTAGCATTAAGTAGGTTGACTTCGTTTAGTTCAGTTTTTAGCTCATTTACTGATGCTAATGCTGCTTCTAATTCCTTAACCATTTTACTGTCAGATTTACCATAGCTCATTCCAACTGTTTGTTGTTGAGGTTTTGATTCGTCTTTTACTGGTTTTCGGTCGTCGCCTTCCTCTTTTTCCTTCTTAGACATTTCGTCTAATTCGTCTTTTGCTTCGTCTACTTTTTCACTTTCATCCATTTCTTCTTTTTTGGCTTCGTCGATTTCTACGTCTACGTCTACGTCGTCTACAACATCAATGTCTTCAACGTCTTCAACTTCAACTTCGTCTTCTACGAATTCGTCGCCCGGTTCAATTTCTCCGTCAGCGACCATGTCTTTAATGACATCCTCGATAAATCCTTTAAGGTCGTCTTCTGACATGTCTTCAAGATCAATTTCTTCATCTTCTTCTCTGTCTTCTTCGTCCTCTTTTTCGTCCTTCATACCGTCAAGATAGCCTTCTTCTTCTTCGTCAGAGGCTTCATCTTCTTTGATGGAGTCTTTGTCGTCTTTAGAATCTTTCTTTTCAGATAGGTCTTTAGAATCTTCAAGTTCAGCTAATAGTTCGTCAAGATTAATTTCTTCATCAACTTCTTCTTTTTTGTCTTCTTGCACTGTAGATTGACCTACTTTTTTAGGTGCAAGATCCTTTAAAGAATCGCCTGCTGGAGAATTTTTTCTTTCAAAACTAGGAGCGTCAGCTTCTTTAACTTCGTCCTCTTTTTCTTCTTTTACTTCATCATCTTTATCCATTTCTGCTAGCTTAGCAGATAACATTGATTTTAGATGTGGAGTGAAAGCTTCTTCAAGAGCGAGTTTGGCGTTGGTGATAGCTGTTTCCTTAACGGCTTTAGCATCAGCAATGGCCTCTTTTAGCAAATCTCTGTTTGTTGCCATAATCCCAAAATTTAGTTTGTGAAATACGCCTATTAATGAGACGTAATAGAAAATTATTAATTATTGAACACCATATAAGATAGTCATGGTGTATTACGGTAATACGTATATGAAAATATTCTAAAATTACACTATTGGACAAGAACCTTTAGAACAAAGGATCTCAGTTACTATTTGATTTACTTTCGTATAGTCATAGCTAACTATTTCTTTACCTTCTTTAATTACTTCATGCATGTATGAGCCTGGGTTTGATGGTGTTGAAACAAAATCCCAACATAATAATTCAAAATCATCTTGAACTTCCATTACTCCACCTCTATCTTCTAGTGATCCCATACCTCTTGATGATACACCTACTGTAACACCATTTTTTATTAATTCTTTAAGTATATTACCTGAAGGTGTAGGTAATATTTCTATAACACCCATTACGTTATCTCCATCCCAAGAATATTCTTTAATTAAATGAGATACATTTTTTAAATTTACAACTGAGGATTCAGGGTGATCTAATTCTCCCATTGAACGTCTTTGTTCAACAAGTTCATTATATTTACCCATTTCTCTTTCCCATAAATCTCTAGAATAGTAACGACCATTACCATTTTTAACTTCAGCAGTAGCTAATACCCCCTCAACAAGTAAGTTACCGTCATTAGTAACATTTTCAGTTAACTGTTGGGGTGACGCCTTAAACGCGTGCGTTTCTATTAGTAATTGCTTCATATTATAACTTAATTAGTCTTTGTAGTTACCTACGTATTTTGCATTTATTGCTCCAGCAATCTTTTCAGCATCTTCTCTTGATTTACCTTGATCCATGATATCATCAACTACACTATCAAATGATTCATCTACTTCTTCAGTTTCATCTACCATTTCTTTTTTAGAGTATTTTTTACCACAAGATTTTTCGTAAATTTTCTCCATTTTAGCTTTTTTCTTTTCAAGCTCTTTAATTTCTTTCTGCATTTGCTTCATCTTAGTTTTATCAATTAATTCTTTAAGATTATCATCTTCATTAATTGAATCAACTCTATTTACTTTTTCTGCAATATGATCATGTAAAAAATCTAATTGTGCTTCTAATTTTACAGTTTCAGCTTCTTTACCTATTTCAGCTAATCTAGAATCAATTGATTCTTTTTTAACTTTCTTTTTCTTAGCTTTTTTATCTTTAAGAGCTTTTTCCATTGATTCTTCTTTATCACCATCTCCATCTACATCTGGGTAATCAGGTCTTGCTTCTTCTTCCATACCTGCTTTTTCTTGTGATGCTTCAATAGCTTTTTGTCTTGCTTCATCTACATCATTTTCATCCATAGGCATATCATCTTCTTTGTTCATTTCATTAACAAAGTTATCTAATGAATTTGGAGTTTCATTTAATCCTTCTTCAGCTAACATTTTATTAATTACTTCACCAGACATTGCAGCGAAGCTATTTGGATTACCATTTGTTGCTACACCAGTAAAATGTTCTTTAAGAGCTTTTTTAACTCCTTCTTTAACTACTTGCATTTGGTTATCTACTTCACCTAAACCAGCTGATTTTTCTGAGTATCCTAAACCTTCAACACCAAACATACCATTTTTAACATAGTGTAAAGAATCTTTAGCTAAATTTGCAATTGCTTTACTTTGAGCTTCTTCTAATGTTAGATTTGGATCATTTTTAACTTCACAATAAACACCATTCATCATTTCTTGAGCATTAACATTATTAATGTTATCAACTTTTGGAGAATAATCATAATTGTGAGATTCAATATTTTCAACACCATCTGAAATTTTAAATCTTCCTGTTTGTTTAGTTTCCATTTCAAACTTTAACTTAGGATCAGATGATACTTTTTCTTCTGATTCTTTAGTGTTAGCTTTCATGTCATCATTTACAATAGGATTAAGTGACTTATCACCTGCTTCATTGATGTAGGTAAAATATTTTTCTTCCCAAGTACTTTTTGGAGTTGCTTCCATTTTGTTAATTGGTTTTAAGTCTACATAATTTTCTGTAATTAACTTATCTGTTAATTCTTTATGTAGTTGTTCAGCTGATTTTTTCATAGTATTATTTTTCTAATAATGTTTTAATGTCTTTAATATAATCTTTAATTAAATCGGTTCCTACAACGACAGAATAACTTTTAGGTTCATCTTGTCTATAGTATTTAACCGTCTCTATTTTTGCCTGTCTTAAAGGTTTAATTAGAGATTTTAATTCGTTTTCAATTTCATCAAAAGCATCAATACGGCCTTGTTGAAATTTTTCTAATTTGTCTTCTTCTTCTTTAACTAGTATATTCTTCATATTATAAATATTGCTACTCTCCCCAAAGTTTACGAACTGGTAAAGTTGATGGAGGTTGTACATAAGTACCGTCCTTATTTTTTTTAACTAGTTTATATTTAAATTGTTTTACGTACGCATTATCGTTAACTCCATCTTCACTTGCTTTAGGTCCTGGACCTAAAGTTGCTCCTACTCCTTCGTCCATATTACCAACTCCTGATACTGGGCCTCTTTTTCTGTAGTAATCTTGTTGATTTTTTGCTTCTACGTCTCTTGAATCTTTAATTGCTTTAATAGCATCTTTTAATATATTAGAGGATAATAATGACACTCTTCCTTCAGCATTTGTTTTACCCATAGGAGTCATTCTACTATCTTCGTCATCTAAACCATATCTATCTGCTAAAACAGATATTGGACCTGAATTGTATCCTTGAACAGCTGTTACGTTGTTATCGTCTATTACAATATAATTTCCTGAAGGTCTATTTACATCTGGTTTATCTAGTGGGTGTATAATAAATCTACCTCTATCTCTTCTTTCAACATACATTGTTTTTTCTAACTCATCAATGTATTCTTCAAACTCAACACCTCTATAATTTTCTTTTATTTTTTTCTTTTTTTTCTTTTTAGGTATTCTAAAAGCATATGGTGTCATATAAGCACCAGCTGCTCCTGACATTGATGTTTCATCTACAGGTGTAGCTTTAGTTTCACCTTGAGCTTTTTCTAAAAATGCTCTAGCTTGTTTTATAAATGCATTCTTTTGAATACCTTCTTGTTCTTTTTCTGCTACTGCATCCCAAGCATCTAATATAAAATCAGCAAATCCTGATACCGTAGTAATTGCATTATTTGCTTTAGTTTTAGTTATATTAGGTAATTCAACATCAACATTTTGTGCTGCTTCACCAATCCTAGTCATTCTTTTATATTCTTCTGGGTATTCTTTTCTAAGATGTGTTCTTGTTTTATTTCTTAATTTACGAGCTTCTTCATATATGTCTCTAAATACTTTATCATCTTTAGTTTTTACATAAACTCTTTTAGCTACATTAACTAAATCATCCATTTCATCATATAACTTATCAAACCCAGGTAATTGTGTAATCTTCCAACTAATAGCTCCTGTTGTATCATCTATATTATATATAGTTGATTTAGATTGACCATCATCACTGAAAGTAACTTGACCTACTTCGAATTTTTCTCCATCTTTACGTTCAAGTTCTTTTGCTGCTGCTTCGGGTGAAGCAGTTTTAGACATTTCGCTAAGTTTATATTTGTACCCCATTTGCTACTTTTATTTCTTTTACTAGTTCGTAATATTGTAACAAATCAACTAAATTATCATTATCTACCTTATCAGTTTTATTTAATTCAGTTAATAATTTAGCTACTTCTGTTATTTTAATTTTAGTAGCTTTATCTTTTATGTTATTTGCAATTTCAGATAATGTATTTTTTAATATACTTACTTTTTCATTATAAAAGTTTCTTAATGATGGAGTTGAATCAACTGAATGTATAAATTCTTTAAGTATTTCTTTTTGTTCTATACTTAAATCATCATACTTATCATTAAATTTTTCTAATAATATTCTATAAGTTAAAGTTCTTAAATCTTTATCATATCCTGAAAATTCATTAATTACCTCATCTTTGGCTGGTTTTGATACTTCTGATTTTGTTAGAAATTCTAATAATGTTATTTTATTATTATTTATTTGATCTAAATCTGTAATTTCTTTTGCATTATAACTTTCTATTAAGTTATAAACAGAAGCTATCTCTTTATAATTTTTTATTTTAGAACCAAAGAAAGATTCTAAATTATAATGTTTTTTAATTTCTTGTATTAATTGATATTTATTTCTTTTTAAAGAACTTCTATTGAATTTTTTAGAATTTTCAAGTAATGTTGAGATTAATGAATTAGCCTGACCTTCAGATATAACCTTAGACTTTAATACAGATTCATATAATTTATACTCACGTCCTAGTTGAGTTTTAACAAAGTATTCTTTAAGAATATCTATTGCTGGTGAATCGGTTCCTTTTAAAGTATCTGCTGTAATTTGTCTTACTAGTAATTCGAATAATATACCAGTATTTTTAAATTTTGAATGTTTTATTTTCATCAAAAATATATTTATTTATAAATATTAGCTTTTTAGTTGAGATTCATCAAGTAACGAAGATGTATTTTCATCCTCTTCAAAAATTAATTTCTTTTTGTTAAGGGATTTGAATATTTCTTTATTTTTTAAATACGTTACATGAGCGCTTTCACTTTCTCCTAAACTTGGTCTTCCATCACCATCATTTTTATCTGTATCTTTCATACGTTTAGTACCTAATGGGTCTTTACCAAAATTATTTTCTTGTTTACCTCTATTAGTAATACTATCAACTGGTCTTCCTAATTGAGCGTCATCTTTATTATAACCTGGGGGTACATTTGCTGGGTCAGATTGCATTCTACCCATACCATATAATGAAGCTAAATCATGAGGTGTACCATATGATTTACCTGTAGTAACTGGGTCATTACCTTCTGCTTTAATTTGTTCTATTCTAAACTTACGTTTAGCATCCTCTCTAGCTAATTCTCTCATTTCATCATACTGATCTTCACTAAAGTGGAATACATTATGATAAATCCAATCAGATGATACTAAACCTTGTTCTAATAATGAACCTGCTAATTCTGTTTTTGATTTTAATAATTCAATTTTTTCTTGGTCATATATAATTGATGGAGTAGTCATTGACAATTCAAAATTAGTCAATGTTTCATCTGTATAACCTTGAGTATATAAATGTACTAATGCTATTTTATTAAATTCAGATAAAATAATTCTTTGTATTCTATCAATTGTACGAGCAAACCTAATATCCTCAGCAGCTAATGTAGCTTTACCTTCTGTGTTTTCATCATATCCTAAAAATGCTTTAGGTATTTTAAGTGCTGCAAATAATTTATCTCTTAAATATTCTACATCTTGAATACCATCATATGATAAACCTGGTGTTGTATCAATTTTAGTTGCATTATCATTACCTCTAACTGGTATGTAAAAATCTTCAAGCATGTTTTGCATATTGTACTTCAGGTTATATTCACCTGTTTTTTCATCCATCATAGGAGTACGTTTCATACTTGAAATAGTTTTTTGCATAAATGCTTCTACTTCATTTGGAGGAATAGCTCCAACATTTACATAAAATATTCTTTTTTCTGGGGCACGAGCAATTCTATGAATTAACATCGCATCTTCCATTAATGTATATGGTTTAAATAATTTTCTAGCTGGTTCGATATAAGCTCTACCATAAGGAAGATAATTAACATGAGCTACAAATCTAAAGTGAGCCATTTCATAA
>Ga0181417_1000406_pt1 | contig 14148 bp, 17 predicted proteins | sample 40SPOviralmetaG_FD_130142 | JGI IMG/M metagenome (GOLD analysis project Ga0181417, IMG submission 130142) | Marine viral communities from the oligotrophic San Pedro Time Series (SPOT) site, San Pedro Channel, CA, USA - 40 SPOT_SRF_2013-02-13 | ecosystem: Environmental > Aquatic > Marine > Strait...
ATCTAATGGGAGTGAAGGACCTCCACCACCTGGACCAAATTTCCCATATATTGAAGTTGTAAATGGACGAGCGGCGATGTATGGGTCTGTATTGGGACTTACAAACTGGGGTCTTACGGGTTTGAATGTTATCGAACAAATGTCATACCCACCATTTTCATTGATAGGTCTTGGTTGTACTCTGTTAGCAACGTATTCGGTAACGAGTGCTTTTACGACATTAACAGAGGAGGAGTTTGAGTTATTCGCTATGCGAAATGTAGGACGAGGTGCTATGGTTACATTCACGGGATTGGTAGCCGCTGGTATTTTGGGTGTTTAAGAGTGGTACATTTGTATTTTTAACTATATATGATACAAACTTAATCATATTCATTTTTTCCTCGAACGTAAATGTTCCTGCCCCACGCAACACGTGGGCCAAGAGCATAATCATTAAATATATGGATTCGTGTATTTTCATATTAAGTATTCTTCTTCTTGAAGACTTCTCCTAGTTTAGGATATTTTTTAAAAGAAAAAAAGGACCCAACAATTAGTAAAATTATCCATGCTACAATGGACATAATTGCAAAATTTTTATCACTACTTTTAACGGTATCTTTGCATTCTGGCTGGCCTATAATATCCATGGCAATGGCGGACGCAGTAAGACCCATGATGGCATATACGATTGTAAAAACACCACCTTCATTCTTTACGAATTTTACAAGTAGAAGTACAAGTGGAATTGTTATAGCAGCGGTCATTGTATGACTCATGAACATTTTGAGGTTTTGGTATTTTTCAGAATTTTGTATACCTTCACATTTGTTATATTTATCAATACCAAGGGCGGTAATAGCAATATAGAATATACCAAGTAAAACTACTATACCTACCTGAGGGTAACCAAATTCCGTTTCAATAGCGCCCGATTTCAGGTTATTAACAACATTTACGAGTTTTGGATCTCTGACAAGAGTTGTTTCAGACATATTTATAATAGGTTCAGATTTTATTACTGGATGGGGTACCTGATTAATTCTGGGTTGTACTGGTGCGGGTATTAAACATTGCCCGAATTTATCACCTGAACGTAAAACTTTTTTAATTAAACATCTTGAAGAACATAATTCAGATTTACTTACATTTTAATTAAATATAAATTGTATATTAGACGAACCATATACCCCGGCTGTATAACCAAATGTTGACATATCAGATAAATCTTTATTCCCACCTGTTATGTATAAATTTTTACATTGTGATAATAGAAACCAATCGAGATAACAGTTAAGTCTTGATGTTTTATCATCTTTATTATTTAGAAATACACAGTCGTATGTAAGGGCTATATCTGTATCTAAAGTTATTACCCTATCCTGAAATTTATCCTTAAACATCTCTTTTATTTCTTTACTATCACTTGCTAAATAAAAGCGTTCATCACTATTATTTACAATTTCAATAAATTTATTTACTGCGTCATCCGTTGCAAAATAAGCTCTTTTTATATTTTTATTTTCATCAAAACCATGACATCCCATATTTTCAGAATCTTTTGAATATGCACCTCTTCTAATATGAATACCATAATTACAATTATGAGTATGTTTTTTAATAAGATTTTCGAGTTCAGGTGTAGGTTTTAGTATATTTCTACACAAAGAATGTACATTTTTATATGTAAACGGATTTATGATAACCTTAACATTATATTTTTCTTCGTTTTTGTTATCTGTTATCGTAATTCCATTAAAGGTAACACCTCGATCAACGTCTAATAAATGTTTATAAACGCGTGGATTTTTGTTATTATATACAAGATCTGATAACATTATCACTACATTACCCCACCCTAATGATTCTGGTAAATAAAGTGTCGACATTTTATAAATAATACCATTTATTCTTTAATTAGTTAAAGGTTTATATTTATTTAAAATAAATGTACACTTACATAATTCATTACTCGAAAAATAAGGATTTGGGAAAAGAATTAGAAGAACGATTTCCTAATGCACATATATTGAAAGAGTATGATCGTGAAGACATTTTTGTTCCATGGATAAAATATATAACAAAAAGTAATCAAGAATTAGGTATGGTTTCGTGTAATATTAAACATTTTGAGGCTTTGAAACACATGGTAGATAACGATATAGAGGAGGCTTTTATATTTGAAGATGACGTTGTTTTACGAAAAGATTGGGAAATATTATTTACAGAAAATAAAAAAAAGTACTTTCATAATGAAATGTATATAAAAATGGGATGTTTACATAAATATAATATATATAATTTCAAAGATATTACAAGAGTGGGTAATAATGGTGGAACGGAAGCTCAGTATGTTACAAAAAAATTTGCACAAATTATGTTAAAAAATATTCGAATGGATAATACTATAGATTTGATTCATCAAGGATGTTTAAGATCAGCATCTATACCTTTTATTCCAATCGCTACTCAAACTTCCATAATAACAAGAAATGATGACGATGGGCATGTATCTGATATAAAACCTGTACCATGGAGAGAATATGTACAAAATTATTATTCCGGTAATACGTTATTTAATTATTATGAATTAGTAGAGAAATTTGATATTTTTCTAAAAAGGAAAAAAGAAATAGAGGATGCATTTTTCAATAGATATAATAAACGCGTTGATATAAAACGCATTGATTATATATACAATAATGAATTTTAACACTTTATAAATTGTATTAAATCATTGTAATTTTTCTTTTGGGACCATCCTAAATTTTTTATTTTTCCTGATGATATGTAATATCGACTATCGTTAAAAGGTCTATCTGTTACAAAAGACATATAATTATCATAGTTTTCTGTACCAGTTATTATTTTTATCATGAGTTTTGTAAGTTCCATAACGGATATTTCATCTTGTGATCCTATATTATAAGTTTCTCCAGATGTACCCCTTTTCCATACGGTATCAACTGCGTTTACAACATCGTCTACATGCATGAAAGCGCGTTGTATTTCAGCACTTTTAGTTCCATGTATGGTACACCTTTTTCCTTCGCGTAAAAGTTTTTTAAATTTTGGTATTATTTTTTCGGGGTACTGGTTTGGACCATATACGTTATTACATCGTATTGTTTTGATATTCATTTTATATGAATCTATATACGATTGAACAATCATTTCAGCTGCGGCTTTAGATGCTGAGTATGGATTTGTTGGTTTTAAAACACCCGTATCTTCTGAAAATGGTATTTCTGTAACGGATTCTCCATACACTTCATCCGTACTAAAATGTATAAATTCTACATCTGGTTTAAGTTCACGTAATTTATCGAGTAAAACATGTGTACCAAATGCATTGTTTAGGGTAAATTTTTTAGGATCGGTGAACGAATTATCTACGTGACTCATAGCTGCAAAATGAAAAACAACATCGAAATCGTATTGTTTGATTAAGTATCCGACAAGGTCTTCGTCACATATATCACCCTTTACAAATGTAGAAACACCCGGATTAACGTTATGTACATTTGAACAGTAATCGAGCTTATCTAAGTTTATAAATTTAATTTCGGGGTATTTTTCCTTCATTAAATTTAAAAAATTAGAGGCTATGAACCCACAACCACCTGTAACTAACGCCGTGGTCATTATTAATTATCTTTAGCAAAATTTTTAAGCAAATTACACACGCGGTCGACATCTTCTATAGTCATTCCGTGGTGTGCACCTAGTAAGAAACCATTGCGCATAATTGTATCTGCGTTTTCAAATCCTTGCTTGAATTCCCTGAATGCGGGATGTCGAGTAATGTTACCTGCAAAAGTAACACGGGTTTGAACATCATTTTCTTCGAGGTATTTTATAACACCAAGTCTATCGTCACATTGGAGAGGTATAGCGAGCCAATTTGGTTTTCTGGAATCGTCTGGTAAAGTATAATAAGGACAATCTTTGAGATTTTCTATATACTTTTCTATCATAGTTCTCCTGATTTGTAAAAACCTATCAAGTTTATCGAGTTGTGCGAGACCAAATGCAGCATTCATTTCACACGCTTTTAAATGGTAGCCAGCAACTCCATATAGAAATTTCCAGTCGTATGGAATACCATCGACTGAATGATTAAACCTTTCCGATGGCTCTTCTATATTGTCACCAATTCTCCCCCAATCTCGAAACATGAGTGCACGTTTATATTGTTCTTCGTTATTGAACATAACCATACCACCAACTCCACCCGCAGTAATAACATGACTCGCATAAAAACTTGTAGTACTTATATGTGTACAATCTGTTCGAGTAATTGTATCTGCAGAATCCTCTATGAGAGGTATACCTGGACAAACTGATCTAATACCTTCCCAATCGGGTACGTTACCAATAAGATTTGGTACAATAATACATTTTGTTCGATATGTTACCGCGGATACCACCTGCCACGGAGCGGGTACGTATGTTGTTAATTCAACATCGCAAAATTTTGGTACGAGACCGAGTTGTAAAATAGGGGCAACTGTAGTTGCAAATCCACACGCGGGTGTAACGACTTCTGAACCCTTTGGGAGATCAAGTGAAGCGAGTGCAAGTAAGATAGCGCTACTTCCAGAGTTTACGAAAAGACCCATTTTTTTACCAAAAATAGACGCCGTTCGCTTTTCAAATTCTATGGAACGTTTGCCAAACCCAGCTAACCAACCGTCCCTGAGACATTCTTCTACGGCTTTTATTTCTTCTTCTCCATATGACTCGAATTTATTGGGTGCGTACCAAACCTTTTTAGGCATTATCTTTAATAATCAAATATTTTCTTTAAATTATTAATATTGTCTACATCAATATATGTTTTCATTTTAGAAATATCTAAACAACATAAACTTCTATTTGATTTTTCCGAGCTGATTTTATGTTCTATATCAAAACATTGTAATATTTCTGATAAGGATATAGTGCCGTCATTTACAAAATTTAATATTCCAGTTAATCTATGATCCATAATATCTTGCAATTTCGGAAAAAGTGATGGCACAATAGTTGCGGTTATTCTCGTATTATGTATATTTTCTGTACGCGTTTTCAACTTTTCTAAAAAACATTTTGGGTTTCCATCTCCTGTTATGGGATAAAGTATTCTTAAGTACAATACGTCATGTATATATGCATCGTGTATTATATTTTCTAATACAACTCTCGATTTAGAATAAAATGTACCTGTGTAAGTTGGTTTATCAGTTTCAGAAAACATTTTATCACCATCAAAAACAGCACCGGAACCCAATATAGTCAAATGAATACCTAATTCTTTGCATATTTGTATGAGTTGTAATTGGCACGTAACATTTACATTTATAGTTTCATCTTTGTGACTTTCACACCAATCTATAGTCGGTTTACCAGAAATACCCGCCGCGGATATAACATATTTAGGATTTATAAATTTAATTTTTTCCCTTAAAACCCCTGTATCTTCTAGTCTCGTATTTAAACCTATACTTTTTGGTATATACTTTAGTAAATTTGAACCGAGATAACCATCTGAACCTAATATAATTGTATTTATTTCGGTAAAAAGTGGATTCGATGCATCTTTTCTTGATACGATTACATTTTTTACTTCCGTGGGCCATTCTATGTTTAAAGTTGGGTCATTCCAATGATAGTTTTTTTCGAGTGATTGTTGAAATTTACCCCCTAAAAAATATGTAACTTCACTTTCCTCATAACAAAAATACCCATGTGCACAATTAGCGGGTATAAGTAATGAATCGCATTTATTTAATATATATGCATCATATGTTCCATCGGGTTTTACTATAACATCAAATATTTTACCCGAATTAACTGTTATATATTTTGGATAAGGGCTACAATGAAGACCCCTTAAAACATGTTTATTATTTCTACTTGTAAAACATTGTTTTATTTCAAAGGGTAAAGTATCTATATTAAAAAGTATTTCACCTCTTTCATCTATGAATGATCTCATTTAGTTTAAAGGATACATAATCTTTAAATTAAATGGAGAAGTTGGATAGTAATTATTTAGAACTTTTCAATACACAAGATAATACTAAATATTTTGGAGATTGGATTAATAATATAAAATATTATACAGATAAATTTGTAAAAGGTGAACCATATAATAATGTCATTATACCCAATTTTTTAAATAATGAAGTAATTGAACAGATAACAGAAGATTTTCCATGTGATTTTCAAGAGAATGAAGATTGGTTTTATTATAATAACCCACTTGAAGTAAAATATTTAAATTCTTCTATAGAAAACTTTCCTAAATCGATAAAGGATTTATATTACGTACTCTCTACTAATCAGTTGGTAAATATATTTTCAAAAATTTCAACGATAAGAGATTTAGAGTATGATACTACTTTATATGGAAGTTCTTTACATGCACATGGTAGAAATGGTAGATTAAATTTACATTTAGATTATGAAAAACACCCCATTCTTGAAAATAAAGAAAGGCGTTTAAATCTGATACTCTATCTTAATAAGGAATGGAATGATGAGTGGAATGGGCATTCTGAATTATGGAATGAGAATGTATCCGAATGTATAACAAAAAATAGTGTAAAATTTAATTCAGCTTTACTTTTTCAAACGAATAATATGTCATGGCATGGTACACCAGAAAAAATTAAATGCCCCGAAGGTCAATATAGAAAGACATTAGCTTATTATTATATATCACCCTTGGTATCTAAACCAGATTTAAGTAAATATGGCGTAGATTCAAGTGGATATAGAACAAAGGCTTCATTTATAAAAAGGCCAAGTGATCCAGATTATCCACAATTACAAAAAATGTATGATATAAGACCAAATAGACGAATTACAAATGAAGATATTTTAAATATATGGCCAGAGTGGAACAGTGATTTATTTTAGTTTAACTTTCACACCATTCTCCTTTATAATATTGTATCAAATTATTAGAGTGTCCTCTAAGAAGTGTTGTCCATATATCACAATTCGCTGCACTTGTTATAATATATTTACACTTTGACATTAAAAATAATACAGTCAAAAAGTTTTCAGCTCTTTCACCGGGGTTTTCTCTAAAAGTATAATCTATAAGTCCTTTTGGATCATATGGCATATGATATATTTCATCTTTACAATAAAATGAGTTATTTGGAAATGCAGAAAGTGCTTTTTCTATAAATTCTGTCTCGTCACTTTGAATTAAAAACCGTATACTCGGGTTCTTTTCTAGTACTTTTCTGGCCTTTTCGAGTTTTTCTTCATGTGTACATATTACCTGTTCAGTATGTTTATCATGACCACGGTGGAAAAGAGCGCATGTATTTTCAAAATCTATATTATATTTATTTGTCATTTTAGCTATTTTATATTTAACAAACTTTGAAGGTGAAAAATATTTTTTAATAAATGGATTAATGCTTTCAAAATCTAAATCTTTATAAAATCCATTTTGGTGTTCATCATGATAGTCGACTTTTTTTACATATTCGATATCTATATTCACATTATCATAATGTTCAAAAAACTTGAAAGTTACGTCCTCTCTCTGATCTGTTTTATACCATAAAAACTGTCTTGAACTATCAACATTTTTTGGTAAACTTTTATATGTATTGAAATAATCGACTATTCCACCAAGTCTTACACTACAACATGAAAAGAATCCGCAATTATGAACAATTACAGTATTTCCGTCTATATGTCTAGTTCCTCTTGTAAGATCCCAAACCATATATGTTTCAGGGTTTCATTTCTTTAATCATATCTTTTATAATATCATTAAAATCATATTCGGGTTCCCAATTTATATTTTTTCTAATTTTGTTTGTATCCGCGATTAATTTTTTTGAGTCAAGTGGTCTATAAAATTCTTTTGAAATTTTAATAATTGGTTTACCATCTACACTACCAATTTCATTTTCATCTTCACCTTCCCAATTTATATTTTTATTCATATGTTTCAGTGTTAGTTCTATAAATTCTCTAATTGAATGTATTTTACCTGTGGCGATTATATAATCGTCTGGTTTATCTTGTTGTACTATTAACCACATAGCTCTTACAAAATCCTTGGCGTGTCCAAAATCGCGTCGTGCTTCTATATTACCAAGTTCTAAATACTCTTGTGTTCCATTTAAAACATTTTTTAAACCTTTTACTATTTTAGATGTAACAAATTTTTCTTTTCTAAGGGGTGATTCGTGATTGAATAATACACCCGAAGAAACGTGGAACCCATAAAATTTCCTATATGATTTAAGTATTAAATCTGCCGAGTATTTAGAAATACCATAAATAGTAAATGGTTTACACAAGGAAGATTCATTTATAATATCTTCTTCAGTATTTTTATCAAAAATTTCCGAAGAAGATGCCTGAAAAATACGACATTTTTCGATCATATTTAACGCTTTTACTGTTTCTAATAATAAGAGTACACCTTCAGAATTTACTTTATATACATCTAAAGCGTTATTTAAGCTTACACCTACATCCACTTTTGCAGCTAAATTATATATCTCTATGATACCATTATAATTTTTATAATATTCTATTGTTTTATATAAACGTTCTGTATCGAGAATATTACCATTATATAATTTTATTTCGTACCCCTTTGTTTCTAAAAATTGTTTAAGATATGTACCGTCTTGACCATTTGGGCCAGTTATTATCGCTACCACCATTTAAAGAAAAAAGTATTATTATCTTTAAATGAAGGTTGATATATCGAAAGGTGAATTAATAGATAAAATTAACATTCTTGAAATTAAAATGAATAGAATAAAAGATGAAAATAAATTGAAAAATGTTAAAAATGAACTCGAGATACTTTCAAATCTCGAGTTTGACACTAAACACAAGACTTCTATGAAAGATGTTAACGAAAGAATATGGGATTGTGAAGAATTTATTAGACAATTGGATATGGAAACCCCACCACCCGAATTTATTCAGTGTGCTAGAAATATCCATATATTTAACGACGAACGTGCACGTATTAAAAAACTTATAAATATAGAAACTGGCTCTGAAATTATTGAAGAAAAGAGTTACTAATCTACAAATGTCCATATATGATCACTGAATACGGATTTAACGACATCCGGTGTATAATATAAATGAGCGACATTTAAATGAAAAAAGTTTGTTTTCTTATTACCGAGTTTCATGAGTTCGATCATCCAATTATATGAACTGTTCATACAGTGTACTTCTTTTGCGTTTTCGATTATCCAAATATAACTAAATATATTTGAATTATCACATTGAAAGAATTCCGATTTTTTATCAATGAGTTTAGAATGTGGTTTATACACAAACATATCACTTTCTACATTTATAAACCTGTTTCTTTCGTGATCATCATGCACGAATATATAATCCCTCGACGATGGACTAATTTGTATAGAACTATCCTGAATAACTTTGAATTTTGTATACATGTATAATGGGTTTACTTTTGCTTGGAGATATACGCCATGTGCCCAGTTAGTGGCACTGGTATATCTATTCCATGTTGCATCATCCATACCATATGTTGCTAATGGGAGTACTCTACTCCCACTTGGCAATTTAGAATGTATTTCTCGGATATCTGTGGTTTCTACTAATATAAGTGAAACTTTATCACAAATATCTCTATACATAAACTTTACGGAATCTCTGTGGCATTTTTTACAATATATATAAACGTGTTCTTTTTCTGCGAAGTGTCTAACCATACCGTTGAGCATGATCTGGTCACCGAGACCTAAATGATGTAAAATTGTTACTGACATATATTCTCTATATGTTTGAAAACTTTATCTATCATTTCGATTGTAACGAATTGACTATTTCCAATATACACACCATTATCATTTAATATATCAGCATTTGGTGCATTTATAGAATCTTTCCATTTATTCAAAAATGGGTGCTTTAGTAAATTACCTGCAACTACAGGTCTATATTCAATTTTATAATCATTAAATAGTTTAATGAGTTTACTCTTAGTTTCTTTATTTTTGCATATGAATGGAAAACAGAACGAACTATTAAATTCATCAAAATCACATATATAGAAAAAATCTTTACATTTAGATATTTTTTTCATATAATGTTCGTAATTTCTTCTTCGTATTTCTATGTTTTTATCGAGTCTTTTTAACTGTTCTAAACCGCGTACTGCATTTAGTTCTGTGTTTCTAAAATTGTATCCATCAGTAAGAAAAAGAAATTTAGGATCTATATCTGGATACTTTGAAATTACTCTATCATAGTTTTCGGGTAACAAATGTCTCGCCATACCATGACTTCTTTTAAGTTTCATAAGTTGATATAATTCTGAATTATCAGTGGAAATCATACCACCTTCAATGGTTGTCATGTGATGTCCATAATAAAAACTGAATGTTGAACCTGTTCCGTATCCTCTTTTTTTACCGAATTTATCTGTAACACCATGTGACTCGCATATATCTTCTATAAATATAGAAGTTGGATATTTTTCTTTTAATGCTTCTACAGGTGCATTAATACCGAGAAGGTGAGTTATAAATACGATTTTTATATCGTCATTATTATGTAAATTTTCCAAATCAAAACTATAATTATTAAGATTTATATCACAAAAAACAGGTTCGAGACCTAATTGAATAACGGGTGCTACATTAGTTACCCATGTACATGTAGGTACGAGAACTTTTGAACCATTCGGTATTTTATAATGTTCTTTTATTGATGCTAAGAGAAGTAAATTTGCTACACTACCTGAAGTTACAAATAACGAATGCTTGCATCCGAGCCATTCACTCCATTTATTTTCAAAATCTTCTACTTTTTTACCACATGTATACATATCTGTTGACGTTATAAACTCGATAAGTTTTAGTTTATCAGATGTAGTTATGGCATTATCCATTAATTTCCACATTTTATCCTTATACTATATTTATATTAATTCTTTAATATTCGTTTTATATCATGTTCTACCATTTCGTTAATTAGGCTATCCAGTGATGTTTTACTCGTGTCCCATTCCAATTTTTGTAAAGCCTTTTCTGGATTTCCTAATAATAAGTCAACTTCTGCAGGTCTGAAATAATCTGGGTGTACACGAACTAAAACATCTCCAGTTTCTTCATTTACACCAATTTCATATTTCCCATTACCTTTGAAAGTTAAATTTATACCTATACATTTAAACGATTTTTGGGTAAATTCTCTCACGGTTGTTGTTACACCTGTTGCAATAACAAAATCTTCCGGTTCATCTTGTTGTAATATTTTCCACATACATTTCACGTAATCGCGTGCATGACCCCAATCTCGTTTCGCATCTAGGTTACCAAGGTATAAACATTTTTGTTTACCTGCACTGATATTAGCGACACCGAGTGTTATTTTTCGTGTCACGAAGTTCTCACCCCGTCTCGGTGATTCGTGGTTGAACATTATACCATTGCACGCAAACATACCGTATGATTCTCTATAATTAACTGTCGCCCAGTATCCCATCAATTTAGCTACTCCATACGGTGAACGCGGGTAAAACGGTGTATTTTCATTTTGTGGAGTTTCATTTACTTTACCGTAGAGCTCTGATGTAGACGCCTGATAAAATTTACACGTTTTTGTTAGACCCGCTAAACGAATCGCTTCTAGAATTTTCAATACACCTACACCATCAACTTCCGATGTGTATATAGGCATTTTAAACGATAAACCGACATGTGATTGTGCCGCCAAGTTATATATTTCATTTGGTCTAACCATGTCTATGATACTAAAAAGGCACGATTCATCTGTCATATCACCATAGTGCATAGTAAGATTTTCGTGATTTCTGTATTCTGGTTCAATAATAGTATTGATTCTATTCTGATTATAGGAACAACGTCGTTCGATACCGTGTACTTTATACCCCTTTTCAAGTAAAAATTCGGCTAAATATGAACCATCTTGTCCGGTTATACCTGTAATTAAAGCAATCATATAATTTTATTGATTTTATTTCTTTAAATTAAATTATACGAGTGGTTTTTACTATTTACATTAAAGTATCATATAAATTATTTGAACCCGGAAGTTTATAATTTCCTTCATTGTCCCATCTATTATCCTGTTTTTCTATTGATTTTATATGCCACATTCCTAATTTCGGATCGGTTCTCAAATATACAATTTTATCCGTCCCAGATACAACTTCATGTAATCCTCGTGTCCATTTTATATGTTCACTATTTTTAAAAATACGCCCCTGATAATCGGGCCAATTTATCCAATCGAGATCATTCGTTCTAAAATTACATTTTTTGATCCATTCATCTGTAAACCCTGGACACACGTTTATCCTTGGAACCATAATAAGTTCTCCATCTAGATCTATTATAAGTTTTTTTAAATTCTGTATTAAAAATTCTTTAGGTATTTCGTCGGGGTCAATCATGAATATATAATCACCTGAACACTGTGTTATATGGAAATTTCTATGTTCCGCAAAATTACCATCAAAGTCCCTTTCACATGTTACTATTTTATCACTGAAATATTCGATGACATTTTTAACATTTTCAGTAACATGCGCTGTATCTATTAAAATATTAATTTCATCCTCTGCGTCCTTGACTTTTAGTAAGAAAGATACAAGTGAAAATAAATCACGGGATTCATTACATACACAAATAGCGTAAGATAGCTTCATATATTTCATATATGTTTTTTGTTTTTAAATACATGAAGATTCATAATTAAAATAGTTTTTACCTATAGATTCTAAATTTCTCAGAATAAGCATATTATTTAGTGTATGATTTGCAATATCAGTACCCGTTTCTTTCGCAGCTACATGATGAAGCGCATTTTCATCAAATCCATATTCGAGTTGTTTTAATTGACCTAAATTACATTCACGTGTAAATACTGTACGTCTTTTTATACCATGTTTTTCAAGTAAGTTTGAAATTAACATATCATCATTCCATGTTACATGTGAAAGTTCCTTAAATTCCTCTAATATTTTACGTAACCATTCAGTTTTATACATACATGAACCATATGCTTCAATTACATCAACGGATGGTTCTACATGACTTCTAGGGTATTGTCCCCTAAAATATGTTTCAAAGTTAAATCCAGATAACCCCCATACACTTTTACAATCTTCTCTAAAAAAACTGTCGAGAAGATGAGTAATCATACGTTTTGGGTAAATTGTGTCATCGCATACGACTATAAGTATTTCTGCATCTGTGCCTTGTATAATTGGTGCAAAAGCTGATGTTCCCGGTCCCAAATCTTCACACCCTCGGTTTATTATTACATTTTCACCAAAATCTGTATAAGGAAAATTACCGTCCCAATTAGGAAATCTTGTATATTTATTAGGTATATTAACCCATATTTCATTATAAAAATCTAGTTTTTTGAGATTTTCTATATAACCCTGTATATATTTGAACCGAGGTGGTATAGTCGTAAAGCTTAATATTACTTTCATTTACATTTTATAAAAATCTATTCTATAAGTTGTTTTTAAAAAAATAATATCGGAATAATCTATATGTTCGAAGACGTTTTAGAGTCTATAAACGCTCTTAATGCGGAAAATGTTAAGAATATGGCGCATCTTGAGAATGTTTTAGAATTTCATAAAATACATATGTCTAAGGATGATGACAAGTATATATTGGGTGAATATTCAGCATGCGATAAGGTAAGTAAAGATGTAATATCGTGGTACTATCGTAATAAAAAAATACTTGATCAGATGAAAGAATGGACAGATATTTATAAAGAAGAATTAGTTCAATATAAACAGAAGGTTTCAGATGTTAAGAAAAGAATAAATGATTTGAAAAAACATTAATATAATTTTAAAATTTCAGCAACTGCTGGGTGTCGCAAAATGTCTTCATCGTCCATGATGACATGTTCGATATATTCCAATTCTAAACCCTTTATTCGTTTAACCAGGTCAGCGAGACCATTTCTCGCGCCTAAATCACTCTGTTTCAGGTCACCCATGACGATCATTTTTGAGTTATCACCTAAACGCGTTAAAAGCATCTTCATTTGGTTAGGTGTACTATTTTGCATTTCATCTGCGATTATAAACGAATCATTGAATGTTCTACCCCTCATAAACCCCAATGGTTCTATACACACGTGTTTTTCAAG
>Ga0181417_1000411_pt1 | contig 14081 bp, 8 predicted proteins | sample 40SPOviralmetaG_FD_130142 | JGI IMG/M metagenome (GOLD analysis project Ga0181417, IMG submission 130142) | Marine viral communities from the oligotrophic San Pedro Time Series (SPOT) site, San Pedro Channel, CA, USA - 40 SPOT_SRF_2013-02-13 | ecosystem: Environmental > Aquatic > Marine > Strait...
GATTATCCCGAACTTTTTATAGAAGGACAGCCCTTTTATTATGATAGTAGTGGTAGTGAAACTAATCCTATTACTAATTATGAAATTGCTGGAACTACATATATCGCACGCAAATTATATATTGGAGGCAGTCAAAACGTATCAGATTTTAAAAATAAATTACCTTTGGGTAAATGGAAATTACCCGAATACAAAAATACCGCACTTGAGGTTGAGGGTAATTCAACATTCATGTCTCATATGGATATTTGTGGTAATTTAATTGTTGGAGGTTCAGAATTTCCATTAGGTGAAAATATTACTGGATGGAACCAGTTAAATAATCCTTGTAATCTCGTTGGACGTAATAATGGAATTGATGGTGTAGATATTTCGGGAGAAGCTGTTGGATTAGAATACGCAAAACGCTCCAAAAGTATATTTTATTGCCCTGTTGATATACACGGAATCTTAGAATTAAAAAAACTACACGTTGAAAACGATACTAGTTTTAATTCTGGCATTTACGTACACGATGAACTAAAAGTTGAATCGAAAATTATCGCAGAAAATTATGATTTAGAACTTTATGGTATGGGAACCACTGACCCAGCAATTGTATTAGGTAAAAATACTAGTAATCAACCATCTACTATCATAAATGGTGATTGTACGATAGAATCACTAAAGGCTAATTCCATTTCCGTAGATGCTTCTAATGTTAATTTTCTTGAAATGGGTATTGGCACTGGTAGAAAAGCTACAGAAGGATATACCCTAGAAATATCCGGAAACATTTTTCATTCTAGCCCTAATACTCGTTTTGATATTTGCGGAAATACCGTAACATCGGGCACCTCCATAGTCCACTCTGACGCATCTTTCAACCAAAACGTATACATTAAAAACGATTTAACTGTTGATAATGATTTAGACCTTTGCGGTAATTTAACTATTGTCGGTAACATTAATACGGTTAAATATATAAAAATAGATGGTAGCATAGATGTAAGCGATAATGTTGATATTAGTGGTAATATTGATGCTGAAGGAAATCTAAATGTTGGCGGAACATTTGATCTTAGCGGGGATTTTACTATGGACGGTAATGCAAATGTTAATGGTAATATGGTTATAGACGCATCAGATAATGATGATATTTTACATCTTAAATCACTCGGAGATTCTATTTTAACACTTGAAGATATTAGCGGTAGTAAACATAACGTCTACGCTAAATATAAAAATAAGTCAACTTATTGGGTATCCGGATTAGATGGTAGCAATAATATATTTAAAATTGATGAAAATAGTGTCTTTGGTGATGGTGCAGATTTTATGATAAAAGAAAATAAAGTTGGTATAAACTTAGATAATAATGACATTGAAAACACTCTAGATGTTAGCGGAACCTTAGGTATTAAAGGTGACGCAAGCTTTAATGAAAATGTTTCTATAGATAAAAATCTAGACGTCGATGGCTCATTAAATGTTTTACAAAATCTTGTTGTTGGAAATAATGCAGAAATTAAAAATAACCTGCTTATTGGAAAGGCAACCGATCTCGCAGAAATTATTAATATGTATGCTAATAAAATTAATATAGTAACCGGTATTGGAGGCACAAATACCAATGACGAAGGAGTACATATTGATGGAGATGTTACTATAAACGAAGGTGATTTGAATTTATCAGACGATACTAAAATTTACGCAGGGACAGCTGGGATGGAAATGACTGGTCGGTTAGACGTACACGATGATGTTTCTTTGAACGCAAGACTTGATGTTAGCGGCAATACTGATTTTAACGGGCACGTTTCTTTTCATCACGATGCTGAATTCTTTCATTCCATTAAAGTCCATTGCGGTAGTTGCGAACTTCAAGACGGAGATTTAACCGTCTCCGGAGGTATTAATTTTAGTAAAGGCACGTTTACCTTAAACGGGAAAACAATTCTTGATGGCAGTCACGTACAAATTAACACGGATACTAGTTTTAATGAAAACGTTGATATTTGTGGTAATACTGATATTTGTGGTAATTTAACTGTTGCTGGTATATCTACTTTCACAAATAATGCTAATTTTATTGATATTTCCGCAAATAAAATCGAAATTGGTGACGCAGTTATAACAGATAACTCTTATACAATAACAAAATATCCATATAAATTTATCAATGATTCGAATGGAGAATATATAGAATTTACTGATGATTCTATTGATATTTATGGAGATATTAACATCAATAATGACGCTTTTAAATTTGAGAATGGTTATTTGAAAAGTAGTTCTCAAGGTAAAATTAGTGTTGGCAATACAGATGACCCTACTGAATTACTACAAATAACCAACGGAATTGTTGATATCTCAGGAGGATATATGGCTTCTAATATTTTATATAGAGAATCATTTAATAATATGTCTTTAGAGTCATTCAAGTCTTGGAGTACTTTTATAACTACCAGCACTTTGAACTCAAATTGGGGAAAACATATATATGATTCAAATGGTATTACCTTAAGGCAGTCATCCGGTTATTTAATTATTAATGATGATGGCGATGATCTAGGTGACCCTTGGGATACTGGAACTGAAACTGGAAGTTTTAGTTTGCAATCAGGTAATTCAGAATGGTTAAATAACTATATTACAATAACAGCATATCCTAAGAATTTTTTAAACAAAAACGCTGATAATAATTGGACATTTGATGATATAACTCCAAAAGCTGATGGTTTATGTTTTTCTGTAATATCTAATGATCTTTATATGTTACGAGATTGGTCTATATCAAACAACAAAGTCGTCACGCTTACTGGAGGGTATACAAATAAATTTAATTCTAGTCGCATACTATTAAAATGCATGGTTAAATACACAAATGCTTGGTCTGCACCAACAAACGAAGAATTTAAACTTATGGGTCCTCAAATATTATTTAATGAGTCAAAAATATGGGCGGGAACAAATAGAACCAATAGCGGAGAATGGGAACAAGTTACATGTGATTTAACACCTTATATAGATTTTCCAGAAAATGGCGCGTTTGACAATACACGAACAGGTAGAAACATTCTAGAATTTAGTATTAAAATGTATGACAGTGAGAATATAGAACAATTTCATTTCGGTGAAATCACTATATGTGTAGATGATTCCCCTTGGTGGTTACTAAGCGCAAATGATTTACACGTTATTGACAACGTTGGTGTTAATACTCCTCCCAATGATAATTATTCTATGGATATTAACGGACAAACCCGTATTTCTGGAGGAACAACCACCTTAACAGTAGATGGTAGCAGTAGTTTTAATGGTACTATTTCGACTACTGGCTCTATTGAAGCTGGTGGTAATATTAATGCTGGTAGTAACACAATTACTGCTGGTGACATAGATAGTTCAACAACTATTACCGCTATATACTTTGATGGCACATTACAAACAGTAGATCAACCTATCGTTACTACAATGACTGGATTAAACAGTATAGGAACTTCAGTAGCTAATATAAATCTAGACAGTGATGTTAAAATAAAAAATAATTTAAAATTTGATGATACTAGTGTTACTAATATTACAATTGATATGAGTGATAGAACTGATGGGATAATTTTACCGCAAGGAGACACCGATAATGATCGCCCAGTTCAAAATGACGATGTTAATGCTGCTGATTACGTAGGTACAATAAGATATAATACACAAACAGAACAATTTGAAGGTTTTGGTGCTGGAAATGCTTGGGGTTCATTGGGAGGCGTTAAAGATATCAACGGTGATACGTTTATTACAACTATGAATGGCACTACAAATGAAGATAGAATTAAATTTTTTGTGGGAGCGAATTCCAAAGGAGATGGTGGTTCAACACAGGCAATGATTATTGATGAAAATACAGATGTTAGTTTAAATCGCAATCTTCAAGTAAATGGAGATATTAATATTGATGGAAATATTACATCAAATATTTCTAGTATAATTGCTGGTAATGAATCAAACCAATATATTATTGTATATGACGAGGATGATAAAACTTTCAAAAAAATTCTTTCATCATGGCAGACAGTTTTGATTGATATTAATTCTGGTGGTGGCGGTGGTTCGTCTGGAAGCGGATCTGTTGTAGAAGTATTAAATAATATTAACATTATAGATGAGACTGGTAATTATGTAAATGATATTTCATTGGCTACGTTTTTTGATATTAATACAGGTAATGTAACCTATACAGGAAAAACGACAAGTCATAATGTATGGGAAATGATAGAAGATATTAAGTTTATTGATGGCTCAGCTGTTTCTTTTCCTTTACCAGACCCTAGCAATGTAATACATCACGCAATTCGTTCTGAATCAAATATGCGTATAAATTTTAATCAACAGAATGACAGCATATCTAAAGAATTCATTATTTCTTGTGGTAATTATATAAACACCCAAGAAAGAGAAAAAGACTGGCATGATAATAAGGATACGTATTTTAATGATTTAGATGTTGCCACGAATCATTGGAATGTCCAATGCTTTGATATTATTAAATTAACTACGAATGATGAACCAGTTGCTAATGGCGCTATGTCAGTAATGCCACAATTAGATATAAACGCAAATGTTACTATATCAGACGAACTAACTGTTAACACTATTAAATCTAGTGACACCTCTACTGCTATTACCTTATCAGGTAGCGATGTTACGGTCGCTGGCGATTTGACTGTTTCTGGTAATCATATTAAATCTAGCAGTGCTACTGCTATTACCTTATCAGGTAGCGATGTTACGATTGCGGGCGATTTGACTGTTGCTAATATAGCAACTGCCACTGAATTTAATTCAACATCAGATGAAAAACACAAGCAAAATATTGTTTCCCTCGAAAATCCTTTGGAAAAAGTATTGCAATTAGAAGGGCGAAATTATCAATGGAAAAAGATTCCCGACAAAACAAAAGCTGGTTTAATAGCACAAGAAGTAGAAGGTATCATTCCAGAATTAGTCGTAACAAACAATGATGGAAAATCTCTTGATTATAATGGATTAATACCATATTTAGTAGAATGTATTAAAAGTCAACAAAAACAAATTGATGAACTTAAATTAATAATTAAAGAAAATATACAATAATTATATAGAATAAATGTCTGGAACAACGCCTGATAAATATTTTATAATAGGAGACAGCACTTCACTTGGAGCAAGTAAAAGATTTTATATTAACGGAACAACAGGACATGTCGGTATAAATGAAATTTCTAAAGCTAATGATGCTTTACGTGTAAACGGTCATTTAAATACTAATTCATTAAGTGTAACTAGTGGAAATACTATTTTAGAAGAAAATTTAACTGTAAAAGAACATACTATATTGAAAAAAAATTTAACTGTAATTGGAGATGCATCATTTAACGCCATAACATTAAGTAAATCAGATAATACCACAGATATTAATGCTAAACTCGGTAATGGAATATTTGGATTTAGTGGAACATCCGATAATATGGGAATTCAACACGAATCTTTAGTTGTAAATGGTAATAATTATGCAGTAAAACAAAATTCTTCGGGAGAAACAAGTATCAATGCTGCTTCGAATCAAAGAATACTTTTTTGTAATAGCAATAATACTAAAATGACTATTAAGAATACCGGGGAAGTGGGTATTGGCACAGAAGATCCTAGTGGGGACTTACATATATACGGTAATACAGCATCGCACGGTTCTGCTATGATAGAAGGAATTGGTAAAAATTATTCGGCATTTTTAGATTTAAAAAATACTGAATATAGTAAGAATAATAGTGGTGAGACGGGAGGTCATTATAGACTTAAATCATATGGGGGAGAAGCGAGGGTCACAGGATCAAATGGTGACAGAAATGGAGATTTTGCTATACAACAGCTGCCTTACGGTTCAACAAGTTCTGCGGATATTGTGGAAAGATTTACAATCTCTAATGCGGGGAATGTGGGGATTGGGACGGACTCGCCTGCTTATAACTTAGATTTAACTAATGCAAAACAAATTCGCGCGGCAAGGTTGAATCTCTACAGCTCGACGTACTGGGTTGGAACAAACAACTCCCAATTAGCATTATATGGTGGCAATGTCAATGGTATTGGATTATATACTAGTAGTGCAGGATCTGGTCTTGGTAATGAGGCAATGCGTATTCGCAATAACGGAAAGGTCGGCATTGGGACAACCGCGCCTCCTGTAAAATTGTCAGTAAATAGTTCAAATACTACTCCTTCATCAAGTGGAAATATAGCAGGGTCTTTTGCTTTACACAATAGCACAAATGGTGCTTCATTGGCGTTTGGTGTAGACAGCCACTCAACAACATCTACTTCTTCTCTTTCGTGGATACAAAGTGCATATGTAAACGATAGTGCCGCCGCCACAAACTTAGCTTTTTATACAGGTAAAGATGAAAGAATGAGGATAACACATGATGGTAAAGTCGGTATTGGGACGGATTCGCCTAGTGAAATGCTACACGTAAATGGAAACATTGAATTAGGAATTGCGGCAAGAATAAAGTCATATAATGCAACTTCACTTACAATACAAGCGTGTGGTAATAGCAATGTTGGTGCTGGCGAAGGATTAATACTAAAAAATGAATATACCTCGACCGCGGGTAACAAAAGTCATCTCCATAACATAAAAATAGGTAGATTTAGTGTTGACGGTATGGAATTTAATACAAATAATACCACGCGAATGGTTATTAATAGCAGCGGCAACGTCGGTATCGGGACGACCTCGCCTGATGAAAAATTATGCGTAAATGGAACGGTAAAATTAGTTAAAGGACTAACCATTGAAAGAAATAGCAGTACATTTGATGACAGCACGATTGATAATCGGCAATGGTGTATAGATATGGATACTCTGGACGATGATGGTATAGGAGTATTAGACGACTTACGTTTTAGATATAAAAGCTCCGATGTTGATGCAACAGGTGCCAAAGTGTGGGGCGAAGAAAGAACTGCTATGACGCTTCATCACGACGGATTATTGGGTATTGGGACGGACTTGCCCGCCGCAAAATTGGATGTCTATGGTGACTTTATGGTTCATGAACAAGGGTCCGGTATTAAATTTATACCGAGTGCGTATAATAATAGTTCAAACACAAACATTGAATTTATTGCAAATCACCCAATTGATGCATCTGATTATATTAGTGAAATAAATTCACACACCGATACTACATCAACAGCTACCACGACGGATCATTCTCATTTACAAATCACAGGAGGCAACAGTAAAGAAAAAAGTATTATCATTACAACAGGAAATGAAATTCGTAATATTCAAGGCTGGAATTCGAGTCAATTGGAAACAACGACGGTGTCGGGAACCGGCACCGGAAATACAAGTGAGAATATTTCGTTACAAGCAATGGGTGGGAATGTGGGGATTGGGACGACATCGCCCCTCTATAAACTTCACATAGACTGTGGTTCAGCGTTAAGTACCAATGGTGTCTTCATAAGAAATCAGTTGGTGAATAACAATCAAGTCACGTTTTTACGATTAGGAATTGGGAGCGAGAATTACGCTCAAATATCAGCGCATACCCTAGCGGGTGATAAAACCTATTTACAATTCCATACGCAATCGGGTGATGGTACCGTTTCCGGTAACATAAGCGAACGAATGCGTATTGACGAAAATGGCAACGTAGGCATTGGGACGACCTCGCCTAATTATACATTAGATGTAGATGGCTCACTTAATTGTACGGAATTAAGGATAGGTGGTACTTCATTAACTAATGATGATAATAGGATAGATGCATCCACAATCGCAGGTGGGGCGGTTACTGACGCACAGTTTGGTCATTTATCCGGGGTTACTGATAATATACAAACCCAATTAGATGATAGGGCTTTAAAAACCGATATACCTGATGTAAGTGGTTATCTGACAAATAGTAGCAGAGTAATTAATGGTGATGCCTCAAGCTCAAGTAATCGGAGCGAGGGCAATGTATATATAAGAACGGCGGTGGATGGGAGGAATTCGAACACTGGTGGCTATTCACAAGCGAGGACTTTTTTTTGGCATAGATTTCACAGATACGCCAGCAATACGGGTAATCCAAATCTAATCACAACGTTCCAACAAAACCAAGCAGGAATTTTTAGTCATTCCAATAACGACAATAATGGTACTTACGTGAATTTTGATTTAAATAATGGTTCTTTTCGATCGAATAATACTACAAATTTAAGTGATGATAGACTAAAATGGGATGAAACAGATATAAGTAATGCTTTAATTACAATAATGAAATTGAAACCACAATACTATACTAAATATGGAACATATAATGTTGAAGATCCTACTATAAGACCCACTTATGAAGACGTTGGACCAGGAATAAAAGAATACGGTTTCATAGCTCAAGATGTAGATGAGATTGAGGAGTTGAAATGTGCAGTAGAAGAAGAAAGAAATAATTTTGACGATGGAAGACCACCTACTATGGGTCTAAACTACACAGATATATTTACTGTGGCGGTAAAAGCAATACAGGAACTAAAAGAAGAAGTAGATACTTTAAAAGCAAGAATTACAGAGTTAGAAAATAAATAATGTTTATACTATTTTTATTTTTTTATTTAAATATAGTATATAAATGACATATACATCAGAATCAAATAATAAAAATAACACAGTAAACAATGTTACACTGATACAAGATTTAGTAAAAATAATAGAAGAATTAGAAAACAAGATTTTAAATTAATATTATGTGTTAATAACTTATAACATATAATATATATGAGTAGCAGTAGTTCAAGGATAGCTAATTTAAAATATGCAGCAAATAAAAATCATAATAAAGGCAGAGTATCAAACAAGTTTAAGAAGCCGTTAGGTAATTTATCTGCGTATGGCATACGAACAGATACCTTTTATTCGCAGCCTTTGGTGGAAGAGTGCTGCAAAGAACAAGAAATAGAAATAGAATTACCTAAGAGTTATGGTAATTTAATTTTAAAAATCTCTCCAGCAACAGTAGATGATAAGAAAAAAAATCCAGAGATAAGGTCTAGTTTAGGTATACATGTGCCTGTATACGAGGATGATTCGGAAGCAAAAAAAAATGCAATTAAGACACCTCATGCAAATTATACTTTATTGCATAATTTGATATTTAAAACAGAAAAAACTGATGTAAAAATCGTTGATTATAACCGTGAGTATGTAGCTTTGCCACCGAATCAAATAGGTTGGGATGATAGTTTAATAGAGATTGCACCGGGATATAGATATTATTATGCAATTTTATCAGCAATAAATACAGAGATTCCAAATGATAAGTACACACCATTAGTTTATTTAAATGCAAGTCCAGGCAGCGATTTTACCTTGGTGGATCGTGTGCCGGTCAGAAACAATAAGAATCCCGACAACTATTTATACACAGAGATTCGCTTGAAATCAGACGATACTACTTTGGAAAAGAAGAACAACCGTGACGATACTGTGATTGATATTCAATAAAATATATGGATCCTTAAAAGGCTTGTTAAAAAAAAAACACGTTTTTGAAAGTTTTTCTGAGAATATGAGAAATTCTTGATTTTTTTCTTTGAAATGCCCAAAAAACTTTTGAAAACTTGTTTTTTTTTTGCGAAAACAGTGTTTTGTCTAGAAAGACGTAGGTAATTTCCATAACTTCTCAAAAAAAGTATGTAGGGACCTTATGCTCTGCTGAAAAAAAGGCACCAGAGAGGCAAAAAAAATCAGTGATTTTTTAGGATCCTCAAATTTTTCAATACTTACACAATACTTACAAAAAAAGTATCGAAAAGTATCGAGGGTTTTCCTTAGTTCATTTTATTACGTTATATCATAATAAAATAAAATGAAATAAAAATAAAAATGAGAGCAAAATTACGAATACTTACAAAATACTTACAAAAAGTATCGAAAAGTATCGGAGCATAAATGGTAATCGTCTAAAAAAAATAAATTTATATATAAATACATATATGGTAATAAAAATACGATTTTAAAAAAGTCTTTTTTTTTGCTTTGCTAGATAAATGGTTTGGTGTTATATTGGTCTTGAAAAAAAAGCAAAGCGTGTTTGATATTAAACATAAAAATTTTCATTTTTTTATGTTTAAATGATTTAGAAGAAATATTTTTATATATATAGAATGAAAAAAAAAAAGAAAAGCGAAATAAAAAAATGTGATTATTATTGTGGAACTTGTGTATACGGCACGAATCATCAAGGCAATTTTAAAAAACATTTATCATCAGCAAAGCATAAGAAATTATGTAATATACCAGAAATTACGCCAGAATTAAAAATAGAAGAAGAAGAAGAAGAAGAAAAAAAAATATATGAGTGTAAATGTGGAAATGTATATAAGCATCGTCAAAGTTTACACAATCACGAACAAACATGTAATTATAAAGAAAAAAGCGAGGAGTTAGTGACAGAAGAGAATAAACCGTCATATGAGGATTTAATTAAGATAATCGGTGATTTAATCCCGAAGGTAGGAAATAACAATGTAACAAACAACAATATAAACATCCAGGTATTTTTGGACGAGAATTGCCAGGATGCGATGACGATTCAGAATTTTGCGAATAAGCTAACATTGACGATAAATGATCTATTAAAGGATCGTAAGATGTTAGGAAACGTAGGGAATATAGTAGTGGATAACTTGAAACCGATACCGTTATTGAAGCGACCAATTCACTGCACTGATGTGTCAAATCGCACGTGGATGGTGCATGACGCAGAGGAGGGTTGGAAGGAGGATGATGGAAAGAAATTAATAAAGGAGACAAGTTGTGGAATAACAAAGAAATTTCAAAACTTGTGGGAAAGCGCGTATCCAGATTGGAAAAATGACAGCGAGCTACAACAGCATTATACATCATTAGTATTTGAAATAATGAATCCAGATTATAATGATGAGGATATAGAAAAAATATTAAAGGAATTAGGTCCAAAATGTAAGTTAACAGTGAAGCAAATAGAAGACTCTATGAAGGAGGGTTAATTTTATTGTGATTTAACGAGTTTTCGGTAGGTATTGCGTAGCATAATATAAGTCCAGTAAGCGTTAAGTAAAGAGATAACAAACATACAGGAATAGGAAACATAAAAATTAGTAATGTTTGCATTATAATAGGATATAATAATATCAATATTGCGTATATCCCAAACAGCTTTATTAAATTGAAATCTAAAAATAGTAAAAATGATGTAATTAAGATAGCGAAATGTGTTTTCATATTTAGATTTTTTGAGATAACTTTGTAAATTAGAAAAAACGCTAGTAAAGAAAATACCGTATCCTAATCGGACATAATGCATAGTATGGGGGTTTTCAATATTAAATGTATAAGTGTAAGGGTTATTATGGTATAAAAAGAGAAGCATAACGGCGTGGTGTAGATATTCAACAAGGGTAGCGTCGTATAGGAAGAAGCTTTTAAGAACAGAAATATTCCAAATGGCGTGACCTACTGTCGAGTGTGGTGTATTAAGGAATAAGCATAAAAAGCCAATGGTAGAGGAAGCAGCGATAGAGCCAACATAGGTAATGTGTCGATAAGCATTAGAAATTCTTTTATATAGAGTAATCGAGGTCATTACAATAAAACAATATAAACATTTAAATTGTTTTATGATATTAAATCACACCAAGGTTTATCATCATAAATGCGGTTGACATAGTGACATTGTTTGCAAGTATAATCAATATATCCAGTGGTGCCAGTACACATAACGATCCATTCGCTATTTTTAAGAAATTCGCCACATTTAAAGCACCATAAATGAGATAATTGATAAAATTTAGGAGAAAATATGGGATTAAGAAAAGAAAAGATGTGTCTATTAATTTCGTGAGGAAGATGATTCATAATATAGTATTATAGATAATTTTTTCCGTGAAACCATAACGAGGTGCAGAAATGAATACCATAAATTCCGGATTCTCTTAATTCTTCGATATATTTGTAATTGTAGGCGGCGTTAAGCGAAGGAGGATGAAAAAGAGCACGTTTAGGAACAAATATATCATCTTTATGTTCGTATTCTTTCCACATTTTGCTTAAAAATTGCGGACCGGTTTCACGGATAACGTCCCATTCGGATTGGAAACGTTTAGTTCTGTCGTGTGTGAATAAGGTGTCTAATATATTTTTCCAGAATAGTTGTCTGGGTTCGGATGCGAGGATAGCGTTAGCAATGGAGATAGGATTACCATCATCATCTTCTTTGTTGCATGGAATAACAATTTTATAATCGAATAAATCGTATGGTTTAAAGAAGAAGTAGTCAAAATCTACCCAAATACCACCGAAGACGTACATTAGCATAATTCTAAACATATCTATTTTCATAATCATGCGAGGTAATCTATTGTATTCATCTAAATATTCGGGGCAATGTGTTTTAATGACATCTAACATATCATTTTCATCATATAACTTGTATTCAAAGTCGGGGTGATGTTCGAATACAGTTTTTTGGCAACGTTCATATTCTTTTGGAAAAACGGAGTCAGGTTTTTGTTTAACATACACTTGATGGATAATTTTAGGAATCATTTAGATATAACTGCGATAAATTATAATTTTTTCTAACGAAATATTATAATGAACGCTGTTCTAGATTTACAAGGACTGTTGCTCCCATGCATATTGTTTGCTTTAGTATCTTCTCCATTTGCTTACAAGACAGTAAACTCGCTTGTAGGTAAGATGTTAAAGGTATCGGAAGGAAACGGTTGTCCTACCATGGAGGGTCTAATTCTCCACACACTAGTATTTGGTCTATTACTAAACTTTTCGCAGAATGTTTTAATGCTTTAAATACTTAAAATAACAACTCTTATTTTTAGATTACATTTCTATTTACAAATGTAATTTAGAATTTATTTAAAAGGAAATTAATATGGATAATATAATGCGTGAAGTAACGAGTAAGAAGGTGTTAGCTTTTTATGATAAGCACAAGCATTTGGATATAAATATAATGAATGAGATGTTTGTGGATATGTTGGAGCGTATGTATAGTTCAACGAGCGCGACAATGTCTTCAAATGATATGAGAAGTATGCTGGAGGGAATAAGTGGGAAGCTAGATAATTTAGAGTTAAAGAATGATAGTTGGAGAGATTTATCAAAAAAAGAATTTGAATCGTTAAAGAGGAATTATGATTATATAAATTCTTTTATGGATAAGAACAAGGATTTATATTTATCGGAGATGCGTAATTTATTGGATACAAAGCAGGAATCGTCTTTGGAAAGGATAAAGGAAGGTATGGTGTCGTTGATGGATCAATTATGTGCCAAAGTTTCATTGCAAATTCCGAATGGGAACGAAGATATAAAGAAAGATATGGAGGCGCACAAGAAAGTATTTGAATTAGAAGCAAAAAAGATAATGGAGACAGTGCGAGATGTAAATGATTTTAATAAAATCTCTCAAGAGTTAGATTTAAAATATGAAAAATTCCATGGAAAGATAAGTGAGAGTATGTTTGGTATGATAAATCAAACAAATGACAAGATGATGTCAAAAATGATGGAGCAAGGTCATTCATTGACGAGTATGAGTGGTATTCTGAAGGAGCATGTAGATAAGCAAAAGAATTCAACATTAAAGGGAAAGGAGAGTGAGATGAAATTGGAGGTGTTATTGAATGTTATTTATCCAAATGGGAAGGTAAATAACAATACGGGAGAGGCTCAGGCGGCGGATTATTTGTTGGAGCGTGAGGGAAAGGTATCAATATTGTTTGAGAATAAGGATTATAGAACGAATGTGCCTGATGTGGAGATCAAGAAGTTTGTGCGTGACGTGGAGAATAAGAAGACGCATGGAATAATATTATCTCAGAGGAGCGGTATTCAGAACAAAGGTGATTATCATATAGATATTCACATGGGTTATGTGATGGTGTACGTGCATAACGTGAATTATGATGAGGCGAAGATAAGACTAGCGGTGCAGGTGATAGATCATTTAGTGCCTCAGCTATCAAAATTGAATGAAACGGAGGAGTCAAGTATATCTTTAGATGTA